>Ga0209591_10001423_pt1 | contig 29730 bp, 31 predicted proteins | sample MAT01_FD_187207 | JGI IMG/M metagenome (GOLD analysis project Ga0209591, IMG submission 187207) | Freshwater microbial communities from Lake Fryxell liftoff mats and glacier meltwater in Antarctica - MAT-01 (SPAdes) (version 2) | ecosystem: Environmental > Aquatic > Freshwater > Ice > Liftoff... | reverse complement strand
TTTTGGTACTTGTTCAAATCTGCGGCAGGGCATGACGTGGATTCAAAACAAAGCTCAGTCAATGTCTTCATAGAAGAGTCACTGAGAAGCCTACACTGTATGCTTGCATCAGTGTAGGTATGTCACGATACATTGCGCCATAGCCGATAGATGCTAGGGTTTGCACGCTAAAGAAAAAGACATCTAAAAAAGAGCCAGGTCGGGCGTTAGCAATACAATCTCCTCCTATCAAGTAAGCTACGGCAAATAGAGCATTAATAGTTATATAGAAAGTACAAATCAGGATCAGAAAGCCAGTCCAGGGAATCGTTAGCAGCAGATGGTAAGGATCGCGCCAGTAAGAATGCCATGCACCCATACCCATAATCTCAAATTTTCCATCTCGAACTTGAATCTGAATAGGTTGGATCAGACGCTGTTTTTTCTCCGGTGAAAGTCTCTTCAGTCGAAATTTCATTGCAAGTAGCCAAAAGAACGGCAACTGCTTAGTATTTTGACATTCCACTTACCCCCAAGGGAACGAAAATTTCAACTTTCTTTTCTTAAATAAGCAAAAAAATAGGGCGTGCAATGCCCACCCTAACAATCAGCGAGAAACTATAGCAGTTCCCATTCACATGCGGTACAACATTATCATTATATCGCCAAGTGTAAGGGCACGGCAGTGCCGTGCCCCTACGGGTGTACCTCACGTAAACGAGAAACGCCATAACTCATTTTTCAGGGTTTGGTTGCTGACCTTTAGAACACCGATCAAACCACTCCTGGTATTTTTTCTGGTGTGACTCATCTTCAACAGCAATGGTCACTCGCACCTGGTTGCAGCCGTGATTTTGCTCTAGTGCGATCGCATTCAACAATAAACTAGCAGTTTTAGGTGAGCTAAATTCACCGCTTATCATTAAACCACTGCCAAAATGCTGAACTTCAAGTCTTTCTACTTCGGTTAAGTCAATGCCAGAAATTTCCTCTTCTCCTAAATCAATTTCTGCAAGTAGTTTGTGTTCTGGGCTAATTTGTTCCACAATCAACTTTTCACGCCGGACAGGAACTTGTATCATCCGGGTTTCGATTTCTTTGCGAACAATCACTTCACCAACTTTACGCTTACTGCTTTTAACAACTAGTCGTTCTTCTAGTAAACGAATAATCTGTTCTTCGGTAGCCTCTTCTAAATTTACTGGCTCAACTGGACTATTTGTAGTTTGATAATTCACTAGTTGCTCAGTTGAGTTATCTGATAGTGTGCCCTCGCCTGGTGTTTCGGTTTCTAAATATTCAGGCATATACTCTATTTCTGATTTATTTAAGTCTATGAAAACAGATTTAGTTGGCTTGTCTATTTTTTTTATTCTCTGGCTCTGTAACCAAAATAAAGAAGGATGTTTATGAGCTAACTGCTGACCATATTGTAGAGTCTTTTGATTCGCCTGCTTTATAACTAGGTTTAATCGACGATTAGCATCCACAATTAAATCATGTACTACTCCTACTAGCTCACCTTGCTGATCGAACACAGCAAAATTATTCACCTTCTTTTTTAAATCTGCTAATGAGGTGCTAGTCTGATCAGAGTTTGCCTCTCCAATGTTTTTTGTCATGGGTTGGCTATTCATACGCAAAGTTTTTGAGATATTTTCTACTTAGCTAAATTAAATGTATTGATCATCTAAATACTATTTAGAAAATGTTTGCAATAGATGTATTTATCTAACTCATAATCGGGGCAATATTCGCAATCCAAAATCTAAAGTTGTATTAGCTATTGGAAGCACAGGTAAAGCTAATTTTACAGCCTCACCTGTACTGTGTCTAATTAATTATTAGTCATTAGTTACTAACTAATGACTCTGTTAGTTAGCGTTCTTCAATCGGAAGATTACCAGAGTTAATATCTAACTCTTCACGACGCACGGTTTCTTGAGTTTCAACTGTCTCTTGATCCACCACTTTTCTGACTCTGACTTCTTCACGCAAAAATGCTTCTTTGCGAATTTCAGGAGTTTCTTCATAGATTTCTACACGAGCAACTTCGCCTTCACGGAAGTCTGCTTCGCCCCCAGAAACGGCAGTACCTGCATCTGCTGGGGTTACACGCTCAATCACAACTCGTTCTCTTTCTATTGGCACTGCAACCCTTGCAGTTTCAGTCTCAACGTGCTTACCAATCGCTACTTCTCCAGTTTTTTGGCGACGCTTGCTGGCAATCAGCCGTTCTTCATACAATTTTAGAGTTTGATTATCTTGCTCATTTAACCCGAATAAAGAAGGCTCTTGTTCGTAATTGTAGCTATCACGATTGGAAGTTGGGGTAGCTGTCGCTGCTTGATAGTTTGTATCTACAGGGATTGTTGCTTCTACAGGTGTTGATGCATCTAAAGGAAGGATGGAGCCTGTGGGTTGGCGATATACCCCACGCACCCGTTCTTCATAATCATAATCAAGAGCTTGACGCTCATTGAATTCAGGTAAATCTTCTGCTTGCTCTCTAGTCAAGCCAATTGTGTAGACGCGATCAACGTTATAGTCGATACGGGCACGACCAAGTGGCAATAACACTTTTTTACCAAAAATCCAGAAGCCTAAATCAACGACTAAATAACGGAAATGACCTTCTTCATCCACTAAAGCATCACTGACAGTACCAATTTTTTCATCAGTTCCTTGGGCATAAACGCCAAGTCCATTAATGTCATGGCCTTCAAATGTCTCACGATAGTTAGGCTCAAAATCTTGTAATTTGTAAAGTACCATTATATTTTCCTCAAAAATTTTCTTCCCATCTCTTAATAACCAAATTAGCCATTTAATTACTTATTTACCTCCTTCTGGCGAATGAATTATTTCAAAAGTTAAATAATCAAAAGTTATACATGTTTTATGATGGCATAGCAAAGAATTAAGTAGAGACACAAAACCATTGCTGTATAAAGTGCAATTTCGGATCTCTACATGCTTTATCAAAAGGTAAATTTTTCGACAACAAGATTCCCGATTCCTTTAAGAACAGGACTTACGCAAAAAAGTTCTGAAGTAGCGGTAATTCATGAATTACCGCTACGACAAATCAGGTTTTTGAGACAATTTTGCGTAAGTCCTAAAGAAGTTGGGAATCTTGTTGTTTAATACAAATACACAGACAGAGATAAAAATTAACTTTGCCTGCATGATTATTTCAGATAAATCTACCAAACAAACTTATTGACCAGCTACTTAAATAGCTTCATGTGTAGTGGTATCATGCTCTTGAACTTGTAAATTCCCCTCAGTATCAACATCTAACTCTTCTCGACGAATGGTGTCTTGTGTTTCCACAGTTTCCCGTTCTACTACTTTCTTTACTCGGACTTCTTCACGGACAAAGGCTTCTTTACGTATCTCAGGCGTTTCTTCGTATACTTCTATGCGTGCTACTTCCCCTTCTTGGAACTTAAGTTCATTGGGATCTACAACCTTTCCTGCTTCTGTTGGCACAATTCGCTCAATCACAACTCGTTCTTTTTGAATAGGTACTGTAACGCTTGCAGTTTCTGTTTCAATGTGTTTACCAACTGTTACTTCTCCAGTTTTGATGCGCTGTTTGCTGGCAATTAATCGTTCTTCATACAGTCTAAAAGTTTGATGATTTTGATCATTTAACCCGTATAAAGCTGGTTCTGTCTGGTAATCGTATGTATTGCGATCGTAAGTTACACCACTGGTTGGAGAACGGAATACGCTACGGACATTTTCTTCGTAATCATGATCAACGATCGCGTCTTCTTTATACTCAACTAAACCTTCTACTTGCTGTCTACTTAATCCATCAACATAGACACGTCTTGCAGCAGAATCGATCCGGGAAAGACCAATTGGTAGTAATATTTGTTTCCCAAAAAAATCTGAGCTTGTATCAATAATTAAATACCGGAAACGACCATCGTCATCAACTAAAACATCAGCCACTGAGCCAACTTTGTCTCCTCCCTCAGTGTAAAGATCCAACGCTTTAACGTCGTCTTTGCCAAAAGTTTCTTGATAGTTTGGGTCAAAATGTTCAAGTTTGTGAAGAGGCATACACTGTTACCAGGTTGTTTATCAGGTTTATTTTATAGTGTAAAAAAAAAATTGCTGACTTTCCTCCTGCTGGCGACTGAATTTAATTGAGATATTTTGATATTTTATGGTTTATAGTTCATACCTTATGAGCTAAATACTCAATTTGAACACTCTTGATAATCAATAGGAATACAACTAAAGTTATACAAGACTCTAGCTTATGCTGGGAGAAAAATTTTTTACTGGAGATGATCTCGAATTATGATCATTTCTTAATCCATGACAATGGGCTTTATGACACCAAGACCAATTAAATTCAGGCTCAAGTTTTATAGCGGTTATCAGTTAAGTGAAGTACAAGAACCCCACCCCCAACCCCCTCCCCGCTCTTCGAGAGGGGGCTATGATGTAACTCATGTGATTAGGAAACGCTATAAGGCTCTATCATAAGAAGCGATCGCCTGCTCATATCGTTGTTTACACCACTTGAAAACTAAAGCTAATACTTGCCCAATTATTTACATCCAAGATATATGAGTCGGCTGCTGTGCCGTTCATCTCCGCTTTGAGGGCGGTGGCGTTATGCAAGTCTTGTAGCAAGGCTTGTGCAACGTCTAAGGGATTCAACAATAAACCAATCGGCCGTTGTTCGGCTGTGGAATACTTAACAGTGCTCAAGGCAGCGAGAGTTTCGCTAAAGGGGGCAGTACTAAAAATTAGTTGTTGTTCGCAAAAGCAAGCTGGCCCTGAAATCAGCCATTTGGAAGCACTATTAGTTTGGGGTAGGGTGAGGGTTTCACCTGGGGCGATGACGACTTGTTTGAGGAGGGGCTTGGTGTCCGCAGTGTTCGGATCTTGAGGGGTTTCCCAAGAATAGAAGGCAACTCCTACATGATTATTGTTTAATCCCAGCAAGATTAAATATACTGGGCGATCGCTCTGGTTTTCCACTCGATATTGCATTCGACTACCGATAGGCACAATCGCAGTGGGGAGAGACGCAATTAATCGCGTCTGTACTGATTTTTTAATCGAAGTTTCAGGTTTGAAAGTTCGTATTGTTTCACCCTGCATCACCACCTGCGGTGATATACCACTAATTATTTCTAAGGTTGCCTTGAGAGGCAAGCGGGAAGAACCTTGATTTTCTGTAAGTCGCCATAACTTGGCTGCAAACAGGGTTGATAACTTTGGCCCTAACCTTTGCACCGTTAATTTTACTGCTTCTCCTACTTCCCCCGTGGTATTGGGAATTAGCTCGCCACCAAGAGAAAATAGACCATAACGACTAGGAATTTCTTGTAGCTTGGCAAATACATAATCAGCTGGTTTTTCGCCTGCTACTACGGTGGATACATGGGAAAATCCAGCAAAAGCACTTGTGGCGTCTACCCGCTCAATTCTTTCCAATCCAGTATCCAAAGCTATTGTTAAATTAATATTTCGGGGTAAAACCCGCACTGCTTCTTGGACGAGTTGCCCGACTTGTAGGGGATTTGCACCTTCAATTTTGGAAATTTGCGCTTTTGCTGTTAACCCAGTGCGCGATCGCAATACTAATTGCTCTGTTGTCGCTAAGGTTAATCGAGAATTCACTCCGTAGTATAGCAGCACTTGTGGAGGTAATCCTGCCAACCACAGATTAATTGTTTTACCGTCTTCTTCAATAGCACTCACCACGCCTTCTGCACCAATAATATTGTCTGGCAAACCTAACCCCCCAGCCCCCTTCCCTTGTAGGGAAGGGGGAGAATTCAAAGCCTCTCTCCTCTTAGGAGAGAGGTTTGGAGAGAGGTTTTCCAGATTCCCTGGTTGCTGTTTACTGCCCAATTTGTATAGAGAATTTTCCATACACGAGAGGGCGACTTGAATTTTGGTAGCTGGGGTGAATTCCCACAAATACTGTGTCAAGGCGTAGGTAAATAACCCGGCACTAAAACCAGAAAATAGTCCTTCCCTTGCTGCCTGGTTTGGTTCTGAGGTAGCTGTTAAAACAATCGGAGTACTGGATAACTTCTGAGTTTTAAGTTGTTTGAGAAAGTCCAGTTCTTCTGCTGCTAGCTTTGCTACTGACTCCTGAAGGGCGCGAACTTTTAATCCTAAGACTGTGGTAGGAGCATAATAGCTAGTATCCAATATTGCTGTTACTCGGTCTGTGGGGAGCGATCGCAATAATAGCAGTAGAGTTTCTTCTAATATATAATTGACTATTTTATCATTTTGTGCATACTCACCCACATTAACTGGCACCAGAGCATTTTGCATTGTATCTGCTGATGTTTCCAATTTGACACGGCTACCATAGCCGCTAAAGTGGAAGACGACAACATCATCGGGTTTAGCTTGCTTGCCCAGGTGATCTAGAAAAGCTGCCTCAATGAATTCCCTGCTAGCTTGTTCCTCAGTTAAGGTTAAAATATCTGACCCTTGGAAACCAAAGCGGTGAATCAAAAGTTCTCTTTGTAAATCCACATCCGTCAGACAACCACTGAGGGTTGGAATTTGTGGGTATTGGTTAATACCTATTAACAATGCCAACTTACGCGGACTAGGTTGTGCCAAAGCCTGATAATAGCGATTTCCCAAAGACAACCACTCAGTTTCAGCTATCCCCAATACCGCGAGTATTGAGCCAATTCTGTTTAAAAACGTGCGCCGTTCCATAATTAGCTATCACCCCTCAGCCATCAGTTAGCAGCTTACAGGGCTGAACTCTCTATTGTAAAGTTACAAAAGTGGGGGAGTAGGGAGTGGGGGAGAAATCAATTCAAAATTCAAAATTCAAAATTAAAGAACTTCTGCCTCCTGTCTCCTATGCCCACTTGCCCTGAGCGAAGCCGAAGCGATGCCCAATGCCCTAAACAGGTACTTCTATCCGCATTGCCCGCGCTAACTCTGCCGCCACTTCAGGACGGGAAAATTCTGGGGGAGGTAATTCACCGCGCCGCAGCATTTCTCGGACTTTTGTCCCCGATAAATGAATACGTTCTTCTGGCTTGCTGGGACTGGTTTTAGATGTTGCCATCTGCTTAGTGCGCGTGCAGTAGAAAGCGTGTTCAAATTTCATCGGCACAATGCCTAATTCACTTGGCGCAAATTCATCAAAGATGTATTGAGCATCGTAAGTGCCATAATAGTCACCAACACCAGCATGATCTCGGCCGACGATAAAGTGAGTACAGCCGTAATTTTTGCGGACTAAAGCATGGAAGATGGCCTCACGAGGCCCAGCATAGCGCATTGCGGCTGGATTAATTGCTAAACTTACCCGGTCTAAGGGGTAGTAATGTTCCAGCAAAATTTCATAGCAGCGCATCCGCACGTCAGCAGCAATATCATCTTCTTTTGTCGCCCCGACTAATGGGTGCAAAAATAGACCATCAACGATTTCTAAAGCGCACTTTTGAATATATTCATGGGCGCGGTGGATGGGGTTACGAGTTTGAAACCCAACGATGGTTTTCCAACCCTTGTCTTTAAATAGTTGCCGTGAGGCAGCTGGATCAATTTGGTAAGTGGGAAACTGGGGATGAGGTTCGCGTTGCAACAGCCAAATATCACCCGCCAGATGTACAGTACCTTGGTTATAGAGTACCTGCACGCCTGGATGTTTAGCATCATCAGTGCGGTAGACTTTTATTGCTTCGCGGGTTTTGTCGTAGTGATATTTTTGAGTGAGTTGCAAAACTCCAATAAATTCACCTCTGGAGTTATCCAGACGGATTAAGCCGCCTTCTTGCAACGGGGAAGCTACTTCTTCGCTGACTGATAGTGTAATCGGGATTGACCACACAAGACCATTAGCTAATCGCATTTCTGTAACAGTGCGATCGTAGTCTTCCTGGTTCATAAAACCCGTGAGTGGACTAAAAGCGCCGATCGCAATCATTTCTACATCAGAAACGGCGCGATCGTCAAGTTGCACTCGCGGCAAAAAGTCAGCTTTTGAGAGAAACTCTGCTCTTTGTTCTGGTGTGGCGATACGGTTAACCAACTGTCCACCGTGCGGGGCTATGGCATCTGGATTGTGACTCAACGTAATCCCCTCTTTGCTTTTACTGTTATTCTTTCAGATTATGTACTAACTTATCAAATGCTGGTACGTAGAAAAAAAGAGTTTAGGGAATGGAGGAAAATTTTTGCAACTAGCCTGTAAGCAATAAGAATTAAATAACATAGATGTCCGACAGCTTACCTCACCCTCAATCCCTCTCCTTATAAAGGAGAGGGAAGCTAGAGACAGGATAAAGTTTTGTATTTTATTTAATCCACGTTCCTAACCGATCTGATTAAGTTACGCTAAAGCTAATCCAAGGCTGAAGTTTCAGAATAGTTCCTTTATAAGGAAAATGCTTATGACTGCTGTATCCCCCGTTGTGAAACCTGTTAGCCAAATGCGGCTAGCGCCTGGTAGTACAGTGTCTATTCAAAATATAAGCTGGGAGGAATTTGAGTCTATTTTGCAAGAACTGGGGGAAAAGCGATCGCTACGAGTTGCTTACAGCAAGTCTACGTTAGAAATTATGGTTCCTCTACCCGAACACGAAAAATCAAAGGACTTAATTTCGGATATTGTAAAAATCTTGCTGAAGATCGCCGGGAAAAGTTATGAACCCTTCGGTTCAACCACCTTCAAGCGGGAAAATATAGCGGGGGTAGAACCAGATGCTTGTTTCTACATCCAAAATTACCAAAGAATGATCGGTCGTCGCAAACTGGAACGAGATGATCCACCTCCTGATTTGGCAATTGAAACAGATGTAACATCAAAAACAACACTTGATGCTTACGAAGCGATCGCAGTTCCAGAACTATGGATTTACGATAGTAAAAAGCTGAGAATTTATTTACTCAGCGATGGACATTACATCGAATCCGAGAACAGTCCTAATTTTCCAAATATCCCTTTAACTAAAATTATTGCTGCTACAGTTGAACGAGCTTGGCAAGTAGGAACTGTACAAGCTTTGAAAGAGTTTGAAGAAGCATTAGATAGAAGTAGTTTTTAATAGAGAATAGGTAGATGTAGCCCACCGCAGTATCGCTTTTGCTAATTGCTGATGATATGGCAATAAATGGCATAAATTGCCATAAAATAATATTATGAAGGAAAAATTAGGGAAGTAGTGGCAGTGAAAAGTATAAATATATCTCTTCCTGATGCGATGCGGACTTATATAGAAGAGAAAGTGGCGACTGGTGGTTACAGCAGTGTCAGTGAATATTTCCGTGAGTTAGTGCGCCAAGATCAAAAGCGTCAGGCGGCTGAACGTTTGGAAGCGATGCTTTTAGAAGGTCTAAATTCTGGGAATGCAACTGAGATGACTCCTGACGATTGGGAAGATATACGTCAAGCTGTGCGCGAAAGAATCGGCAAGCATAAAGGGTCAAACCAAGGGTAATGAGCCACGTAAGTAAACGACCGCAAGTTATCCGCGACTTAATAGAATTAGCGACTTATATTGCAGAAGATAACTTGGAAGCTTCAGATAGGTTTCTTGCAGCAGCAGAAACAACTTTCAAACAACTGGTTAAAATGCCAGGAATGGGAAAATCTTGTCAATTCTCTCATCCCAATTTAGCTGGTGTTCGACACCAAGCAATAAAAGGATTTAAAAAGTATCTTGTTTTTTATCTTCTTTCAGATTCTGTTGTAGAGATTCTTAGAGTCATTTATGGCGGACGAGATAATGTATTTATATTCATTTTGGGAGGCATTAACAGAGGAGTACAGAAAAACTAAGACTAAAAATATACATGAGCCAACAAAAGGTGATGATCAAAGCTCAGTATATCTCAATCCTTGGAATACAATTGATTTTGAGAAATTAGCTTTTGCTTATAATAAATATACAAATCAGCATAATTTGAGTTCAGAAGAAGATAATGATATTTTTGTTAGATTGATGCATCTGATGGCCGGACAAGATCCTAAAGATGATCTTTCTAGAGAATTACTTCATATCCTTGTAAATGAATTTGATCCACATAACATTACAGATGACAGGGTGCGAGTTTATTCTCCTGTTGTTAGACGTAAAGGGCAGCCTAAATTTAGGCGTGAACTTATAGAAGCCTATAAAGGAAAATGTGCAATTACAGGTTACAGCGTAGATGAAATATTACAAGCTGCTCATATTATCCCCTATCTTGGCAGTGAAACAAATCATCCCTCTAATGGAATTTTACTTCGGGTAGATATACACATACTTTTTGATCAACACTTACTATCTATTCATCCAAAAAACTATGAGGTAGTAATTTCTCCTAGTTTATGCGGGACTGATTATGAAGGACTCGGCGGAAAAAAATTACTACTTCCTGATAAAGACAGATTTAAACCTAATTCAATTGCATTGGAACAGCATCATCAAACTTTTTTACAAAAATGTCATAAATAAAAATACCCCTCCTTCCTTGTGGAGGGGCGCAAAACCGGGGTGACATTTAAGTAAATTGTTCAATAATTCCACCACCTAAGACTTTTTCCCCGTCGTACCACACTGCCGCTTGTCCGGGGGTGATGCTAATTTGGGGTTCATCAAACACCAAACGCACACGGTAATTTTCCAACGGAATCACCGTCACTGGTGTAGGCGTTGAACGATAGCGAATTTGCACTTGGGCGTGAATTGGAGTCGATGGTTCAGCAACAGAAACCCAGTTTACCCGTCCGACAGTGCATTCAGGCTGAGTTACCTTAGTGCGATCGCCTACTACTACTTTATTATTTTCCGCATCTAATTCAATCACATACAACGGTTCGGCAGCAGCAATCCCCAAACCTTTGCGCTGTCCAATAGTATAGTGATGAACACCATCATGCTGTCCCAAAACTTTACCTGCCACATCTACAATATCGCCTGTTTTGGGAGCTAAATATTTATCCAAAAATGCCCGCATGGAACCGTTACTTTCCACTAAGCATAAGTCTTGACTTTCTGGCTTGTCAGCAGTTTTCAGTCCGTATTCAGTCGCAATGCGGCGCGTGTCAGTTTTTTCTAGTTCGCCCAGAGGGAATATAGTTGCTGCAAGTAAATCTTGAGACAAATCATAAAGAAAGTATGACTGGTCTTTGTTACGGTCAACAGCCCTTAATAATTGGTAACGTCCAGTTGCTTCGTCATGGCTAATTCGGGCATAATGACCAGTGGCAATGCGATCGCACCCCAATTCTTCATGAGCATACTGCACCATTGGCCCAAACTTCACCGTTTTATTGCACTGGGAGCAAGGCAAAGGCGTAATCCCAGCACTGTAACCAGTTACCAGGTAATCGACAATATGCGTCTGAAAGAGATCCCGAATATCGACAATCTGATGGGGAACGCCCAGTTGTTCGCAGAGTTCAGCCGCGTCGCTCATACCTTCAGAGCAACATTGACCTTTGCCTTTCATTAGCCAAAGAGTCAAACCAATCACTTCATAGCCCTGATGGTGCAGGATAGCTGCGGCGGTGGAACTGTCAACGCCACCAGAAAGACCAACGACGACTTTTTTCATACAAAGCACGACAAGCTGCGTGGTTGTCCAATTGTAGCACACACTCTGTCATTGCCTTGCTACCAAAGCACTTCAGTTTTAAAGTTGCTGAAGGAGTATAGGTGTAGCCCGTCGTAGACATCGCTGTTCACTCCCCCATCACCCTTATCTAAGATTAATTACAGATGTATTTTTGCCAAGCAGATGAGCTAATTTTACGTTAAAGCTATATAGTTGCTACAAAAGCTATATAGTTGCTACAACGGTGAACTAATTAGTTCCTGATGGAATTGCCTAAAAATACTTTGACTACTTTCTAAAGTACTATGTTGAGAGGATTACCAAGTCAATTTATCCCATTTCAGATGCTGCGCCAAAGTTCTGAGGGTTGGAAGCCCACTATAAAACTTCTCCCCTTGTTAGTGGGAGGATGGTTACTGCTGATTCCCAACAACAAAGTGCTACTAGCTCAAGGAATCGGTGAAATTTTACCGCCACCGACAATTCCCTTTGGTCAACAGCCATCACCGCAGTTACAACCGGCGCAACCATTACAGTACAATCAATTGGAGCAGGATTTTCAGCCCTCCCAACCATTACAAAACAATCAGTTTGCGCCGAACTTTCAGCCCTCTCAACCTGCACAATTTAGTCAATATAACCAGAACTTTGAGCGCTACTCGGTTTACGTAGATGGTAGTGATTTCCAGACGTTACAAGCAATCCGTCAGATTGAACCCAGTGCTTACATTCGCCAGTACCAAGGCCGGAATGTAATTCAATCAGGTGTTTTTAACAGAGTATCTAACGCCCAACAACGGGTGAATGAGTTACAGTCACGAGGCATATATAACGCCCGGATTATCAGCTTCGGTAACGGACAGCAAATAGATGTAGGCAATGGAACCTTTGGAAGCGATCGCAATAACATAAATCCTCCCAAGCAAGCCTCTAGATATTATGTAGTTATTCCGACCACTCAAGAACAGTTACCTGCGATCGCATCACAAATTAGGCAGAATCTAGCCCGATTTAGCCAAGATTTAGGACGATCTGGCGGAGTCCTCGAAAGGACGCAACCACGAGGGCCACACGTAGCAATAGGGCCTTTCTCTGATCAATTCCAAGCCGGAGAATGGAATAAATATCTGCGAAATTCAGGATACAGGAATGCCAGGGTTTATTACGGAAAGTGAAGAAGTTAGGAGCCATTCAATTTAGATTTTTCCTTCAATCCAAAATCTAAAATCCAAAATCCAAAATTGAATCACTCCCCACTCCCTCGATTCTTAACGCAGGGATTCAATAATTACTGCTGTTGTAATTAAACACAACAGGATGATTCCCAGTGGAAGCAAAAACTGTTGTAAAAGATACAGCAGTATGGGGATGATTTGTAAGATACCTAAACTACTGGATAGAACATAGGCGATCGCAATGCCAACTAGCACCAGCAAGAAATATTTCAAGGATTTAGAAGCAAAGCGAAATAGAAGCGTATCTTGATTGGAGTCCATAATTTTACTCATGAAAGTAGCTGATTTTTTAGCAGTGAATATTCATTTTGATTTCCCATTTAAAAAAGAAGGCTATAGGAAATCGTGTCCAGCCTGAAAATTCGTTTTACACGTCGATATTCACCTGTTCGGGTGAATTATTCAAAGACTGTTGTTGTCTTTGTGGATTGTTTTGCTTTTCATAACTAGCTAATAGTTGGAACGAAATAAACAAGCCCAACAACAGCAGCAAAAACGAGCCGAAACCAGAGGAATACTTATTTATTTCTCGCTCAACACCACATTTGAGACAAACATATCTATTGGGATTACGTGTATCTTGGGCAAAGGGGCACTGATTTTGATTGCAATCATGATGACAATCTCTGTCTAACATCATTGAACCTCCTGTAGGGTAATGGCTTACATACTGAGTTGTAAATATGCTCTACAGAATCTAGTTAGTTAATACCCACTGCCTGTTTAGTAGACACCACTTTCATGAGTGATTAATATCGGACAGTAACAAGTAATATGTGTGATTTACTAAGCTTGCAGTAGTAGCGCTCTCTAAATCTCTCCTCAACCACTTTTTATTGGCGCTTAACTTAACTTCGCCTGTATTACTTACAAGAATAATACAGTCCAGAATGCTTTACAGTCGGATAAAGTAAATTCCCTACCGAGTAGGAAAAAGTATTTTTTAGTATGGCGGGTAGGAATAAGTAGTAAAAATATCGTTATAATGAATTACAAATGATACATCAAGTTTACAAATGGGTGTAGAAGAAGCCTTAAAGTTTGTAGATAACTTGGTTTTTCTCAAGACGGGAGAACATTTAGATAAAACTCAAAGGATTATCTTAGGCTATTTGTGGGAGGACGAAAAGCGGACTTACCAGGATATTGCCAACAGCGTTCGTTATACAGAAGCGCATTTAAAAGCAGTTGGTGCAGAACTTTGGCATCTACTATCAAAAGTGCTAGGAGAGAAAGTCTCAAAATCAACCTTCCAAGGAGTGCTTCAGAGGTTTAAAACAACTCAAGAGTCGGAAAAAACCCCCGATATCCCAAATCTAGTGGGCAATGGCACTAAACCCCAAGATTTAGATTCTAACTTCGTAGGGCGCGATCGCCAAATAGCCGAACTCCATACTCTTGTCAGTGGAGGAGCAAAAGTTATCCTCATCCAGGGTAAAGGTGGTGTCGGCAAAACAACCTTAGCACGCAAATATTTTAAAAGTCAAAAATTTGATTTTGTTTTGGAACTATGGATGGCCATAGAAATCCAAAACATCACCCCTGTAGAGAGTGTGGTTGAAGAATGGCTACGGCGATACTTTAACGAAGAACCGGGAGGAGACTTTGGTATTAGCTTAGAACGACTACGCCGCAAACTCCGAGAACAAACTTATAAAATCGGGGTATTTATCGATAATCTAGAAACTGCTCTCGATCAAAATGGCAAGTTTCTAGAATATCGTCGTCCTTATGTTGAGCTATTGAGAGTATTAGCAGATTCGGATGTGCATTCCGTTACTTTAGTAACAAGTCGTGAGCGTTTGCGGGAGTCTAGTGTAGAGGTTCATCTCTATCCACTTGAAGGTTTAGATGATGAAGCATGGCGAGAGTTTTTCAGCAGTTGCCACATTAATTGTGATTGTACTATTCTCAGTGAAATGTGCAGAGCTTATGGAGGTAACGCCAAAGCAATGCAAATTCTCCGAGGAGCAATATTGACAGATTTTTCTGGTGACATACACGCCTATTGGCAGGAAAACTCTACAGATTTATTAATAGAAAGAGAGTTAAAAGATTTAGTCGCCAGTCAATTTAACCGTCTCCAAAAAAATGACTTAGAAGCCTATCGCCTCCTGTGTCGTTTAGGATGCTATCGTTATCAAGATATTCCTTCATTACCTATTGAGGGAGTTTTATGTTTGCTTTGGGATGTACTAGAAAAAAAACGTAGAGGTGTAATTAAAGCTCTACAAGATTTGTCTTTAATAGAAGCGAAAAAAGGACAATACTGGCTGCATCCGGTAATTCGTGATGAAGCGATTAGTAGATTAAGGTTAGTCAGTGAAGAATGGGAATTAGTAAACCGAAAAGCCGCAGAATCTTGGATGCAACGAGTTGCAGTTATTAAAAATATCAATGATGCTTTAACCGCTTTAGAAGCTTATTATCACTATGTAGAAATTAGTGATTTTGAGCAAGCTGGTGATGTTATTTTACAAGGGCGAGGTAAACAGTGGAGTATAGGGTTGCCTTTGGGTTGCTCGTTTTACCAACTAGGGCTGCTCCAGAAAAACTTCTCTGTAATTAAACGGATAATAGACGATATAAAATCGCCAGAAAGACTAATTAGACTTTACAATATACTTGGCTATACATATCGAATTATCGGGTGTATTAGAGAAGCTATAGAATGCTATGAAAAATCAGAAGAAGTATTAGGCAAATTAGATGTAAAGCAAACAAAAATATCTATTTTGTTTAATACAGGGCTTTGCAAACTTGAATTATGGGAAATAGAAGCAGCCGAAGATTGTTTCAATTCTGTTTGTAGCCTTGCTGAACAAAATAGCAATCTTGATGATTACATGACTTATGCTCAATGCTCTCTAGCTTTGATAAAATCACGCTCTGGTAGCAGAGAAGATGCTTTTCAGCTTGCTGAAGTTGCCTTTTCTGCCATGTCATCATCAACTAGGGTGACTTTGTGGGGAATAGGGCATAGTTTAGTAACTCTCTGCTTAACTTATAAAAATTTAGGTAATCTGAAAAAATCCTTTGAGTTGTGCCAACGAGCTATATTTCATTCTGAAGAAAACAACTTTACCCAAATTAAGGCTAAAGCTATAAGTTGTCTGGCTGAACTTTTTCGAGAACAGGGAGAATTTGCCAAAGCAATTTTTCATCATTCAAAAGCGATAGAGATTCTTGATAAAATTGGTGCTAAATCAGACTTAGCTGAGGCTTATTATCAGTTGGCATTGACTCATCAGAAAATGGGTGAAATTGATCAAAGTCGGGAAAATTTTGTGCAAGCGATGTCTGCGACGGGCTACGCCTACGCACTTTTTAACGAAATGCAAGCACCCAAGCAAGTTGAGAAGGTTCAAACAGCAATGGAGTGTTTTGAAAAATAAGCGATGATATTAGATTTTACCTTCATCCATGTTCTCGAATCACCTGGCTAAACTCATTGACTGCATCATACTGATCCGCCATCCGCGAATACTGGGCTAGCAATTCTATATCTAAATCTGGGAAAAAAGAACTTTTGGATGCTTTTTCATATTCCTCATCTCGCAAACAATAGACGGAAAGTAGCCCATCTTCCCAAAACCAGACTTCTGGAACTTTCAGACGCTTGTATATCTCCAACTTATTAATTCCGCCACTGGTGACAGTAATTTCAATAATCAAATCTGGAATCGGTTTTTTAGCCCCAAAGTTATAAGACTCATCTGGTTCTCGTCGCGTACCATCTTTGCGTTTGCCGAGTGTAGCACTTCCTCTAACGTAGAAGCGAATTTTCTTTTCTCTCAGGTATGCCTCTAACAAACGACTTGTAGTACTTTTAGCATCTTCATGGTCATCGGAAACTGGGGACATAATTTCTAAAATTCCATCTAAATAAGTTAGTCGCGCACTAGTACCTACTAGGTCTACATCTAGCTTTTCTAGTTGATCCCAACTGACGTTATACAGCAGAACATAGGAAGTCTTTGGAGTGACAGGTTTGGCGATGACTGGGTAATTCATGGGGCGATCGCTCCTGGAGAGGTCTATAAGTATTACGGTATAGTAATTCTAGGCAAAATAAAGCGATCGCTCCTAGAGAAGGTTTTATGTCCCTGACGCTTGAAGACTTGGAACAAATGCAGCAACAGCATCCCGACTATCGCATGGAACTAGTTAAGGGTAATATTATTGTTATGAGTCCATCAGGATACGAATCAGATGAGCGGATTGTTGAACTTTACAACTTTGGACAAGAAGCAATAATACTTCGTGATGGCGATATTTTAACAGTTCCCGATTTGCTCCCAGGATGGGAAGTACCAATTGTAGATTTGTGGCCTCTAGAGTTTGATTAGGATAGTGGTAACGGTAGAATATACCTAATTTATAATTTTCATAGCTTCAAAAGCCCAACCATGACAATGCATTCTCCACTCCAACGTGCATTTACTAACCGCCGCGTTCTAAAAGTGATTAGCGGCTTGAATAACTTCGACGCCGCTAGCGTCGCTGCTACTGTTAAAGCTGCTCAATTTGGCGGTGCTACTTTTGTCGATATTGCCGCCGATGCAGCCTTAGTCCAACTAGCTAAAAGTTTGACAAATTTACCAATTTGTGTATCAGCAGTAGAACCAGAGAAATTCGTGCAAGCTGTGGCAGCTGGTGCTGATTTAATTGAAATCGGGAATTTCGATTCCTTCTATGCTCAAGGACGCCGCTTTGAGGCAAAAGAAGTGCTAGCGCTGACTCAGCAAACCCGCGCTCTCCTCCCAGAAATTACCCTATCTGTCACCGTTCCCCACATTTTGGAACTAGATCAACAGGTACAGTTAGCAGAAGAACTGGTGAAAGCTGGAGCGGATATTATCCAAACCGAAGGCGGTACTAGCAGTAACCCAGTTCACGCTGGAACTCTAGGATTAATTGAAAAAGCGGCTCCCACCTTGGCAGCAGCTTTTGAGATTTCCCGTGTGGTGTCAGTACCAGTATTGTGTGCTTCAGGCATTTCTAACGTTACCGCACCATTAGCGATCGCTGCTGGTGCTGCTGGCGTTGGTGTTGGTTCCGCCATCAACCAACTCAATAGCGAAATAGCAATGATTGCTGCTGTGCGTGCCTTAGTGGAAGCCTTGGCGACTGCGAATGCAGTAATGAAATGAGTTATGAGTTATGAGTTATGAGTTATGAGTTATGAGTTCAAGAAAGTTATTCATTCCAAACTTCTAACTCCTGTACAGACGCGATTAATAAGCCAGCGCGTTGCGGGGGTTCCCCCCGTTGTAGCGACTGGCGTCGCGTCTCTACTCCTAACTGATAACTTCTTTCAACGCATAAATCACCTGGTCTTGCTGGTGTTGTGTCAATTCTGGGAACATGGGCAAAGCTATGACTTCATGGCAAGCTTGCTCTGCTATAGGTAAGTCCCCAATTTGATAGCCCAGATTTTGATAAACTGGCTGCAAATGTAAAGGATGAGGGTAGTAAATCATTGAACTTACGCCTTGCTCTTGTAATTGACTACGCACCCAATCTCGATATTTGGCGGTAGAACCATTTCGCCCTTCGCCGGATATGCGAATAGTGTATTGATTCCATACCCCAATACCCCCAGGTAATTCTTGAGGCGGGACGATTCCCGGAATTTGGCTCAGAAACTGATAGTAATAGTTGGCGATATCTCGTCGGCGATCATTCCAAATATCTAAATAACGTAGCTTAATCTGCAAAATAGCTGCTTGGAGAGCATCTAAGCGGCTATTTACACCGATTTCTTCATGTAAATATCTAATTCTACTGCCATGATCTCGTAGTATTCGCAGTTTAGTAGCGATCGCAGGGTCATTAGTCGTTATTGCCCCGCCATCGCCGCAACCACCAAGATTTTTGGTAGGGTAGAAACTAAAGCAACCAATATGTCCAATGCTTCCTACTTTTTGATCAGCCCACCTTGCACCTGTAGACTGAGCGCAATCTTCAATTATTGACAAATTGTGAGACTGAGCGATCGCCATCAATAATGTCATATCCACAGGTTGTCCAAATAGGTGAACCGGGATAATCGCTTTGGTTTTGGGTGTAATCGCCGCCGCTACTTGCTCCACATCCAAATTAAACGTAGTAGCGTCAATATCAACAAAAACAGGCTTTGCACCCACGGCGCTAATCACTTCAGATGTAGCAATAAAGGTGAAAGGCGTTGTAATCACTTCATCGCCTGCACCAATTTCCAAGACTCGTAACGCTAAGTAGAGCGCATCAGTACCAGAATTACAAGCCACACATTCAGTAACAGTATTATAAGCAGCAAACTGTTGCTCAAAGCCTTCGACTAAGGGGCCGCCGATATAGCGACCAGAAGCCAATACTTCTAAGACAGCTGCACTTACTTCTGCTTCAATGGTGGTGTATTGCTGCTTGATATCAAAGGCAGGGATGGGATTTACACTTTGGATCATGAGTTCTTATTTTATTGGGAGATACAAAGGATGCACTTCGAGAGTCAATTTTTGCTAATTGAATTATTAATCAAAAAGGAGCTACTAAAAGACTATCGCCCAAGATACGCATCTATTAGGGTTTTTACTTAAATTGTGCCGCTAGAAACTACCGCACATTTAATTTACAGATAGTAGGCATACTAGGTGTTTGCCATGTTAAGGTTGTACCATTTTTGAATTTTGAATTGATGAAGGTGATATATATCAACCAAGATCCAACACATCGGCTCAAAGTTCCTCTTATGTGGGCTGCTTTGAGAAGAAAATACTAGGAGATAGAGAACCCATGCAGGATCTGATCAAGCTGGATTTCGTAGATTTGGCTATTGCTGTAGGATTGATGGCGATCGCCATTGGTTTATCTGCCTGGGAAAAATTAGGACTAGAGTTAAACTTAGCCCTTGCTACTGGGAGAACCATTTTACAACTACTTGTATTGGGATACATTTTAGATTTCATCTTGGCTTTGGACAATGCTTGGGCAGTTTTGGCGATATTAACAATAATGCTGACAATTACGGCGATTGTCGCACGAAACCGCATCAGCCAAAAAATTCCTTATGTGTTGCCTTTGGTGTGGGGTGCAATTTTAATTAGTACCGCCCTGACAGTGCTTTACACCAACTTCTTGATCATTCAACCAGAAAGATGGTATGAACCACAGTATATAATTCCTCTAGCAGGGATAGTTTTAGGTAATGCTACCAATGCAGCTGCGATCGCAGGCGAACGTCTTGTCAGCACCATTAATTCTAGCCATCTCGAAATAGAAACCCATTTGAGCTTAGGCGCAACACCCCAGCAAGCAGTTAGCCAGTACCGCAAAGACGCCATCAGAGCCGGATTGATTCCCACTCTCAATCAAATGATCCTCATCGGTATGGTCGCAATACCAGGAATTACCACCGGACAGTTACTAGCTGGTGTGAAACCTCTGGATGCTGTATCTTACGAAATTTTGATTATGTTCATGGTGGCTTTTGCTAATTTGTTGACAACAGTTTTACTTACTAGGGGGTTGTGTCGTCAATTTTTTAACTCCGCCGCGCAGTTAATAAGGTGAAGCGTTATAGTTCCCATTCACATGCGGTACAACATTATATTGCCAAGTGTAGGGGCACGGCAGTGCCGTGCCCCTACGGGTGTACCTCACGTAAAGGAGAAACGCTATATCAGGCGTTCCAGATTATACAGTGACACAGCGAAATCCTCTGAATACGATTGTTTTTGATAAAACTAGGACTTACGCACTGTACAAAAGAATCATGTTGTGTATCAACGTAAATACGTCGTTTCAGATTTTTATGAATCATTTTTTGATGGTAAATAGACCCGCGCTGTAGGGGCAATTCATGAATTGCCCCTACGACAGATGTGGTTTTTCACATCACCCATATTTTGTCTTTCCTGTCAATGCGTAAGTCCTAAAAACTTACTTTTTGACGGTTGAAGCTAAACAAGACAAATTTGAAGAAGGCTGGGGTCAGTGTTTAGCTCAAATGATCGCAGTGCAGCGAATTAATGATGATTTTACCAGCGATATTTTTGGGATTGTTTCTAACGGTAAAATATGGCAATTCGGAAAGTTGATTGCTGATGTGTTTACTCGGAATAGAAATTTGTATGTAATTCAAGATTTAGATAAATTATTTGCGGCGGTTAATTATATTTTTCAACAATGTGAATTAAAAATACAAAAACAATAACATCGTGTGTTTTCCCGATGAAATTAGAGTTATTTTTTGGTTCAATTGTACCTCATATACTCCTAACTCCTAACTCCTAACTCCTAACTTTTCTACTTACCCACCCAAAGTCCGTGTATAAATTACCTGACCTTTAGAATCATAGAGAAAAAGGGACATGCTGGCATTGTCACTAATTACAGCTAAGGCTTCCCGTAAGATTTGCAAGTGATTGGTAACATCAACAGCAGTATCCGAGTTCTTAGAATAAGGATTAGCCAAGTTATTTTGCCTTACTTGGTCATACTCAGGCGTTAACCGGACAATAATTCTTGTGTTGTCTATGCTAAATGTGCAAATCCGAATTCCATTAATACAGGTTTTATCTAAGTCAGTGCGGGTTTGTTGCAAACTACTAACAACTTGTAGTTTTTCTTGTGCTTGTTTGAGGGCTGTTGAGTAGGGTTCGATGAGAGACTGAGCCTGAGTGTAGTACAAGCTATCTTGGGAAATCTTTTTAGCAGTTTGCAAAGCCTGATCCCAGTATATCGCTGCTGCTTGCCATTGGTTTTGTTGCTCATATACTTTGGCTTGCTTGGCAGTGCTAAGAGCTTGTTGGTAGGCTTTAACAGCTAATCGTTCTTTACTAGCGCGATCGCGTGCCGCTACTAACTTAGGTTTATAATCTACCAACAGCTTTTCGGCTTCTTGGTATCCAGGGCTAGTTAGGGGAATGCTATTCAAGGCATTAATAGCCACCAGCCAAGTAGACTGCACCTTTTGCCAGTCATTCAAAGATTTAGCAGTAGCTTCCCAGTTCTCGGCTGCACTAGCTACAGCTTTTGCTGCCGTTAGTTTTTTTAGCCATTTTTCGTCCGTAAGTATCTGCTGATTTACAGCCTGCAAACGGACACGATAATTAAGTAATTTTCCTTGCGCCAGCCCATAGAGTTCACTACTGGAACTTATAGTTTCTAGTGGCGCTATAGCCTGTCGCCATAAGTGTTGCCTAGCTTGTAATTCCTCTAGGCTAGATGCAGGAGTTTGAACTTTTTGTGTCGCCAAAGATGCCGTCTGCAAAGCCTTGACCACCTGGCTGATTTTTTCTGACCGTCCAGACAAACTTGCTTTTAGTTCTTCTGACACCTGGTAACGAGGCGACCAACTAGGAATTACATTCAAGGCTGCACTGGCTGTCGCAAGTTGCTGTTGTACAGTTACTAATTCTTTTTCAGACTTGGCGCGGCGCATCAGTTGCGGGGATTTTGTTTTTAATTGCTCGGCATTTTGTATTTCTTTACACTCAAACATCACACAAGGGCGAGTCAATAAGTAAGCACCGCCGCCTAAGACTACAACTCCCACCAAAGCTGCACCCAGTAAGATGGCTTTGATTTGAGATGCTGGCTTTGAAGTCGGCAAATTCGGCGCATCTGCAAACGGGTCAAATAGTTCCTCCTCATCAGTCTTATCGATTGATGGAGAATAAGTAATAGCTGATGAAGAAAGGGTAGAAAAGTATTGCCCCTCTGCTCCCTCTGCTCCCTCTGCTCCCCCATCTCCCCATCCCCCCGTCTGCTTCAGAGCCAAGAAAGATTTCGCATAAGGGAGTTGTTCCCCAAAAACTCTAAGGAAACATTGCACTCGCTGCTCTCTCTGGGGTGCTAGAGACTGAAGTACTTCCTCAATTACTGCAAAGATTATCTGAGTATCAACTATTACATCTGATTCGTGTTGGGTTAAAATCATTAGCTCGTCTTTATTGACGACACACTTAACCTCGAAGACTTCAGCCGTTGAGACTTCTGCAAGTAATTGTTCCTGCAAAGTTTTGGCTAAAAGCTGTAAATCTTCCTGCTGGACTGCTACTTTCATAGAGCTTTCCCGCTGAATTTCTATATTGTTTCGATTATCTTTAAGAGGATGAAATGAACTTTTTAGGTTTGTTGAATGCAAATGCACAGTTTAACCAACCAGAGCCTGAAAATCTGAACGACCAACTTTCTAACACACATTCTGACTTTTGACCAAAAATTAAAAAAGCAATTATTGTTCGCGTCGCTACATTCTCACAGTGCTAGATGCAAAATTAAATAATCTGTCTTCAGATATAAATTACAAAGGAAAAATGGGAATAATAGAGTTTTTGAAATGGGAATAATAGAGTTTTTGAGCATTTTCACTGCATTATTCCGCGACAATTAAATTCACAGGAGCAACTGCTTTGGGACATTCTAGTTGCAGAGCAGTTGTGGCAAATTTATCCAAAGGTTAAGGAAACGATGCTAGGTCAGAGGTTTTGACAGAAATGTAGTTATCTTCTATGCTAGGAAACTTACTGAAGAGATTAATTACGTGTTGTGGCTCTAGCACCAACAGGTTAGCTATCGAAATTAATGTGCCTCATTTGCTGAATCCGATAAAATTGATCCGTGAAAAATAAATTTTTATAGCTGCCAAAAGCTTAATTCTAAAATAAAAGTGCTGGAAGATATTAATACAGCACTCAGCAAAAGTTGAGAAAGTGTGAATACAAGGTGTATCAATGGATTTATTAGAGTATCAAGTTAAAGAGTGGTTTGGCAAGATAGGCATTCCAGTATTGCCTTCGCAACGAATTGACCATCCCACAGATTTGAAACGTTTAAAAATTCGCTTTCCAATTGTACTGAAATCTCAAGTACATGGAGCGGAACGGGCAAAAGCAGGTGGAGTCAGATTTGCGGAGACTACAATTGATGCGATCGCAGCTGCTCAAAATATCTTTAATCTACCAATATGGGGCGAATTGCCAGAAGTTGTGCTGGCAGAATCCCAATACGACGCCAACCAGGAATTTTATCTCGCGGTGGTTTTAGATACTGCTGTTTGCCGACCAGTACTTTTAGGTTGCAAGGAAGCAGACATCGATTGGGAATCTGCTGGGGAAAGAATGCACCATGTTGTAGTAGAACAAGAATTCTCGCCATTTTATGCCCGACGACTGGCTTTAAAAATGGGTTTGCAGGGGGCCCTGATGCAGTCGGTAAGCAGCGTTGTCCAGAAGATGTACCAGTTATTTGTGCAAAAAGACCTGGATTTAGTCGAAATCAATCCCTTGGCAGTCAGTGCTACTGGTCAAGTTATGGCTCTTAATGGTAAAGTCAGGGTCAACGAACGGGCGATCAAGCGTCATCCCGACCTCGCCGAAATGGCAGCAAAAATCATCAGCCGTCATAGCAGTACTGAGATTGATGGTATATCGGGCGACTGGGATGGTGTGAAAATGCACGGTAAAATCGGTATTTTAGGTAATGGTACTGGTTCAGTAATGGCAACTTTGGATTTAGTCGCTAATGCTGGTGGCAATCCAGGTGTTTGTTTAAATCTACGTCATGCTTTCCTCACAGATACTACACCAACTACTTTCTGCGATCGCTTAGAGACAGGTCTAAAAATCCTAGAGGCTGATAACAGCATTCAAGTAATATTAATTAACTTTCTGGGTAGCATTCCTCAAACAGAGGAAGTGGTTGAAGTTATAGCCAGAGCTGTGCAGCAAGACAACAGCGAACTTCAATCACAGGTTGCACATTCTAATGGTAGTAAAAATCGGCGAGAGCAGAATTTTAGTCCCTTAGTTGTCCGTCTTGCTGGTTCTGAATTTGATGCTGCGAGAAAGTATTTAGCAACACTCAAAACCCACACCGATGCGCTCCTCGTGGTAGAAAATTTAGATGAGGCAGTGGCGGCAGCAGTTCGTCTGGCTAAACCAAGGGCTAATAAGAAGTAGTGAGTGTCACTTCGTTCAAATTCAAAATTCAAAAATTATTAATTTTTACTGCAAAACGTAAATTTTTGAATTAAACACCCAAAATAAGTAACCACTAGCTTTTGGGAACTAACTAATAGTGTATTCCAACTTAATATTTCTACCTAGAGGTGGGTTTCCCGACTTTTGAAACACTCAGCCTCAAGGCTAATTTTTGGAATTTCAGTAAAAATTGAATCAATACGACACTAATGTAAATATGTCGTTTTTATGCCCAGTGTCCTAGACCACTGAGTTGCCAAACTTACGGTAATTTTTTATGAACCTAACGCCAGACAGCAAAGTGTTAATTCAAGGCTTTTGTGAATTTATATCAGGCACTCATGTTGCTCAAATGCAAGCTTATGGTACAAACTTGGTAGCCGGTGTCAATCCTGGATGTGGCGGACAGGAACTGCATGGACTGCCAGTATTTGACTTAGTAGAGGAGGTAATAGAACAATTTGGGGTAATTGACACAACAATTATCTGTGTAGATCCTTACGATGTGCTAGACGCGGCATTAGAAGCGATCGCATCTCATATTCGCCAGATCATTATTATCACTGCTGGTGTGCCGCCTTTGGATATGGTGCAATTACTCCGCAAAGCCGAAGCCGGTGAAACTTTGGTAGTCGGGCCAAATAGTCCGGGGATCATTGTGCCGGGGAAAATTCTTTTAGGTACTCAACCTAGCGAGTTTTATACCCCTGGAGCAGTGGGGATCGTTAGTCGTAGCAGCACCCTTACCTACGAAGTTGCTTACGAATTAACAAAAGCCGGTTTAGGGCAGTCGATTAGTGTCAGTATTGGTAGCGATGCGATCGTCGGTTCCTCCTTTCTCCAATGGCTGCAAATTCTCGATGAGGATGAAACTACAGAGGCGATCGTTTTAGTCGGTCAACCTGGCGGTGGTAGTGAAGAGGCCGCAGCCCGGTACATTACCGAGGCAATTGATAAACCAGTAATTGCCTATATTGCAGGTAGACTTGCACCACCAGGAAAAACTTGGCGTCAAACTGGGACTTTAGCAACGGTTATCGGACGCGATCCTAACTTTGGCACAGCCCAAAGTAAATTAGCTGCTTTAAAAGAAGCGGAAGTTCCAGTCGCTGAACGTCCCTCTCAGATTCCAGAATTATTGAGAAAGGAGATTAAGTAAGTTTGCTAGTTTTAATGCATGAGTAATAGCGATACCTTCTCTACGAGACGCTACGCGTAGCTTGCTTCCCGAAGGGTACGGTGGGCTTCGCCAACGCACTCAGGCTGAATCAACAATAGAAGCTACCTGGCGATCGCCGATAGCGACCTAACAGTGCCTCTCCAAGAGTTGCGGACGCTCGATGACTCGCTACCGCTTTGCTTGCTAACGCTGCGCTATCGAGCGTCATAGCCCGTCGTAGACATCGCTATCATCTAGCTGATATTCCAAGTACAAATGCATCGTGACGTGAATTAACGATGCTCCCGCAACTTTTCAGGCTTTTCTTAATTATTCTGCGATGCCTACGGCGGTAAACTACGAAAACAGACCATGCTGTAGGGGCACAGCAATGCTGTGCCCTTACGAAAGATGTGGTTTTTAAACTAAAATCAAATATTTAGATCACGCAGAGCCAGACGAATTTGCTCCAAACGCCTGCGATTAACACCAAGATCCGACTCTCCCACGCGAGCTGCCGAGCGCACATGAATTACTGACTCATTGGGAGGGAAATAAAACTCTACATCATCAATAAATTTGAAGATGCGGCTTTTAGAAAGAGCGTGGATGTAATTATCTGTCTGTTCTATAACTTCTGTGCGTGGAACAACGGTGAGAGTTTTTAGTAAGGTTTTTCGTGCTGCATCGCGATCTATATGATAGGCAATTGGGTCAATGGTATGTTTGGGATCAGCATCTTGACTAACAACACAGTTGTCTGAAGCCGGACAAGAATTCAGATGACCATTATCAACTCCCAAACCAGAAGAGGCAGCCCAAGTGGCGGCAGGAAGTATTAAACTATTAATCAAAGTTAACAATATTACAAAAGCGATACTCCGCACGAGCCGCCGCGCTAAAGCTGTTAACAGATGAAACATTATAAATTCGCTCCTCAAGGTTTGAATAGGACTCAATTATTTTCGGTCATTTCGGGGGGAGCGCTGCAAGTTGCAGGTTCGCCCTATCCAGTATCATCTATCCAGCCACATTTTGGGTTGGTCGAGTACTAGTAGAGTATCACCCCTCGGTTATAAGCATTTACAAAACTCGTGTAGTCATACTCAACTTGAGTTGCATAGTCCACCGCAAAGTTAACAATTTCGTCTTTGAATATAGCCTTGTTACCGCTGACAATATCAGTCACTTCTCTGTCAACGCTTACGGGAATAATCGCTGCATCATAGTCTTTATCAGAGATTGCATGGTTCTTGGCAACGACCTTCCCCGCATATCCCATCGCATCCATGAATTTTGACTTAGTGGTTAGCAATGTATAGTCAAAGTCCACTTGGTAGGGTGATTTTTGATTTACCAGAAATGGGATACCATTGACCGTAGTGTAGCCAACCAAAGGATCAGCATTAGAGAGCATTGCTTTAGTAGCGATTGCCACTCTCGTTCCTTCTTGATTCCCGTAAACTGAAGTTGGCAGCAGACCTGGAACTGCGATCGCAACTGCGCTACTACTTTCCTGCTTCATCTCCAAAATGCGATCGTCGTCGGTTGCTGAACTTGGGCCCTCAATCAGCAAGTAATATCGGTACTTACCAAGATTACCAGTGCCTGAACCTAATTTGAGCCGAATGTCCTTGAGGCTGTAGTAAGTATTGCTATAGCGCTTACTGTTAGGAATTGAGGCGATGTAGCTACTCATAGCCCCAGCAATGTCTGAATAGGTGCTGTTGGATACAGGCTGGAGTTTCGAGGTTGTCTGGAAGACTCGATTGTTACTGTTATTTAACTGCGTGTACTTACTTAGCGAGCTAGAACGGTTGTTGTCTGATGCTTTTTGAATCAAATCTTTGACCACTCCATTCGTATTACCAGATTCCAAACGGTATGACAGTTCATCATTGGTTCCCTTAAAGTCGCTCATCTTGTTCAGATAAGTATCCAAGAAATTCCGAATAATATCCTGAGCATCACTTGAGCTAAGACCGTTCTCTCTAGTTGCCAGTACAATGGACACTGCCATCCGTCGCAAGTCCCAAACGTAGGGGCCAAGATAGCCTTCATCAAAATCGGTGGTGTCAAAAACGTTGTTGTTGTTGCTATCTCTTATCCCTACAAGATTTTGCAGATGCATATCTCCCTCTAACCAGATGGCTGAGGTTGAAAAATTCACAAATCCTGAACTTGGCAAAGTCTGCATATCACGATAAAAAATGTGATCTGTTCCCCGATAAAAAGCGAAGGGGCTAGCTGTCATCTTTTGCATCTTCGTTGCCAGTTCTTGAGGTAATTGAGAAGCAAAGTGATGATTGTATTGGTAAATTTCATTTTCCACCCAAGTTGAACGGAGAGTTGCAGCTTGAACTGGAGATGCAAACCCCAAAATTAAAATTAAGACAAATACGATTGCAGATATGTGTTTGGGCATAACAGTCTCTTAGGTGTAAAAAAATTGACTCTTGTGTAGAGCCAATCATCCAACAAAAATTCTTTTACCACCTTGAGGTATAGCTTAGAAAGTAAATTAAAGCACAATGCAACAACTATTTATGGCAAAGAATTCAAAAAGTTCAGGAGGCAAGATAGCGCAGACAGACGCTACGCGGACTCACTACCCTGCGCTATCCTGCCTCCTGCCTTTTTTTGTAAAATTATAAAGAACCGTCAGAATGTAATCATGTCAGCTATCCAAACAACTGTGGTTCTTGCCATGACGGCCGATGGAAAAATTAGCGCCGTAGATCCTAAAGCGCCTCGTGATTCCGATCCAGTTGATCAAGCACATTTAGAGTATCAAGCTTCTCTTGCCGATTTAGTCTTGGTAGGAGCAGGAACGATTCGGGCTGAGGGGGGAACCTATACAATTCGCAATCCCGAACTTTTGGCAGCACGCAAAGTTCGGGGTCAGTCTCCCCAGCCCATTACCTGCGTTGTCTCAGGTTCTCTTGACCTATCGCTGGACTTGCCTTTTTTAAGCCAGGACATTGAGCGATGGATATTTACAACAGGGACTGGTTTGAAGCGTAATTCTGATGCAACAAGCTTGCAAAAGCTGGCTGAATTAATCGATTTGGGAGAGACAGACCTAGACTGGGATCGGGCCTACAGCTTGATGGCAGAGCGGGGTATTCATAAGGTCGTTGCTTTGGGAGGCGGCTCTTTAACAGCGGCTCTAGTAAAGGCAGGGCGAATTGACGATTGGTGGTTGACAATTTGGCCAGTCATTTATGGAGGAAAGCACGCCCCTAGCCCAGTGGAGGGAGAGGGTTTTCTTCCCAATGCTGCTCCTAATCTCCAACTCGTCGAAACTCGTCAGGTTGGAAGTCAGTTGTTTTTGCATTACCGCATACTCAATTGAAAATCCGCTGCCAGAATTAAGCGCTGTTATTGTTTATACTAAAAAGCGCCCTCCCAATTTGGGAGAGCGCTTTATTATTTAGTCAATACTTCAGAATTAACCGTTGATAGCAGGAGCGTTCATTGCGACAGGAGCAACATCACCAGCAGCCAAATCTAAGGGGAAGTTGTGAGCGTTACGCTCGTGCATGACTTCCATACCCAGGTTAGCCCGGTTGATTACATCTGCCCAAGTGCTGATGACGCGACCGCTTGAATCAATGATTGATTGGTTGAAGTTGAAACCGTTCAAGTTGAAAGCCATTGTGCTTACACCCAAGGCGGTGAACCAGATGCCGATTACAGGCCATGCTGCTAAGAAGAAGTGCAGTGAACGGCTGTTGTTAAAAGAAGCGTATTGGAAGATTAGACGACCGAAGTAGCCGTGGGCTGCAACGATGTTGTAGGTTTCTTCTTCTTGACCGAATTTGTA
>Ga0209591_10001422_pt1 | contig 29752 bp, 24 predicted proteins | sample MAT01_FD_187207 | JGI IMG/M metagenome (GOLD analysis project Ga0209591, IMG submission 187207) | Freshwater microbial communities from Lake Fryxell liftoff mats and glacier meltwater in Antarctica - MAT-01 (SPAdes) (version 2) | ecosystem: Environmental > Aquatic > Freshwater > Ice > Liftoff... | reverse complement strand
CCGTCAATGGCCAACACGTAGTCGCCCTCGGCCAAGCCCAGCCACTCTTTGTCGGCCGGCCCTTCACGATAGACATGCCCAATGCGATAGCGTCCCGCGTCACTCGGCTCAAGTTCGAATCCCAAGAAGCGCGTGGAGTACACGCGCGGCATGGCACGTGTTGGTGGGCCGTTCACACCCGTATGCGACGCGTTCAACTCGCCGATCATCTCATTCGCTAAATCGTACACGTCTTCGTTCGTGCCGACCGCCGCAAGCAGCGGCTTGTAGCGCGTCTTGATGGCATCCCAATCGCGGCCGTGCATTTTCTCGTCGTAAAAGCGGTACTTCATCACCCGCCACGATTCTTCGAACAGCTGATTCCACTCGGCGCGACGATCCACGCGCACCGTGAAGCCAAAGTTCACGGGCTCGGCGCGCTGCGGTGTGGCGATCACGATCTTGGCGATCTCCGCTCCGGTGGCCGTTCCTGCAGCCGCACCGTCGGCGTCACCACCTCGTGCCGGACGACGGAAGAAAATGGCGCGACGATCAGCCGTTGGCGTCATGCCAGGATACGCACCGCCGGCAATGCGACGCCGATTGAGTCCATCAATACCGATCGCAAACAACCCCACGTTCAGATTTTCGGCATCGACCGGCGCGGCACTCTGTCCGCCAGCCGGACCGCCGCCACCGCCGCCGACGGTGAACGTGATGGTGCGTCCATCGCGAGAGAGAAAGAACGCACCAACCGGAAGCGCACCACGTGTGAGCTGAATCGCTCGGCGTTCGATACCCGCCTCGTCAATCCGCATCGCAGCGGCCACAGCGGGCGCGGGCGCGGGCGCGGCCGAATCACTGCGGGCGCCGTTTGCCCCACCACCAATCAGGCGACGCTGCCGCTCGCGCACCAGCGGATCGTTGGGATCGTCGGTGAGCTTGGCCAGCGATACCACAAACAACTGCGACACCGCGCCATCGCGCGATGACGTGAACACCACGTGCTTGCCGTCCGGCGTGATCATGCCGTTGCCGTCGGTAAACGGGTTCTGCGAGACGTTCACTTCTTTCCGCGTACGAATGTCAAACACGAATACGTCAGCGTTCTGATCATCATCGCGCTTGATGTAGCTGAGCGCGTTCCCGTCGGCAGTGTAAGTCCCAATCGTAAAGCCGCCCGCTTGGTTGTACGCCAACTCTCGCGGTGCACCGCTGGCCGCGTCCACTTCCCACAAGCGATTAGCGCCCGTGTAGCTCAGCTTCTGCGAGTTGGGCGCCCACGTGATGTCGGCTTTGATCGAGCCTTGCGACGTGAGTTTCTTGCGGGCCGACGTGGCGACCTCATACAGCCAGATCTCTTCGTCGCCCGACTCGTCGGAGATATACGCCATGCGCTTGCCGTCCGGGCTGTAGCTCTGCGACCGCTCGCGCCACGGCGAATTGGTCACGGCCGTCTTTTCACCAACACCCGTTTCCGTGGGCACGATCATGATCTCTCCATGAAAGTCCACGGCGAGATAGTCGCCAGCGGGCGACGGCGAAAACCCGTCGGCGCGGTTGGTGGTGGTCAGCACGTCGATGTCGTTTTCCTTCGGATCGAAGGCCATGCGGATAGCGAGTTTCCTGGATGACCCCGAGGGAACATCCATCGTGTACAGATCGAAATTGTTTTCGTAAATCAGATGTTTGCCGTCCGGTGAAATAGCCGGGAACTGTACGCCATCATCCTTGTGTCGTGTGATCTGCTCCGGTGCACCACCGTTCGATGCCACGCGCCAGATATTGAATGTGCCGTCACGCTCGGAGGCGAAATAGATCATGCCGTCGGCGCCCCACATGGGGTGCACATCGTGTGTTGCCGACTTGTAGGCCTTCACATCGGTGTCGGTGAGTTCGGTGATCTCGCCGGTCTTCATGTCCTGCACGGCGATATCGGCGTTGCTGTTCCCGCGATAGCCTTTGCGCCAATAGCTTGGCAGCGTGCGATTGAACGCCACTTTAGTGGCGTCCTGTTTAATCATCCCCGAGCGACCGAAGTCCATCGCCATCGGGCGCGGTGCCGTTCCATCGAGTGCGATGCGATACAGCGGCGATCCGAAGGGGTGCGAACCACGCGCACTCGTGAACACGACCTCGCGACCATCGGGTGTCCAGTACATCGCCTGATCGTCGCCCGAATGCCACGTCAGCTGTTTGGGTTCGCCACCCGACGACGGCACGACATACACGTCGTTGTTCCCCATGCGATTGCTGGTGAAGGCAATCCATTTTCCGTCTGGCGAAAAACGTGGCATGATGTCGCGGGCCACGTGCGCCGTGAGTCGACGAGGATTGGTGCCACCGGCGTCGGCAACCCAGATGTCGTCCTGATAGGTGAAGGCGATCGTACCGTCGTTCGCAATGTGCGCGTAGCGCGCGAACTTGATTGGTTCGGCCGACTGCGCAGAGATCGTAAACGGGAGGCCGAGTGCGGCGGCAAAGACGACGGCGGACAACGGGCAGGATGTATGGCGCATAGGAGACCAGGAGTCTGGGATGGTGGCCGGGAGACTCCGTAACGTGATGCGCGTTTGGCGCCAGCGCCAGATCAGATCGACGCTACAGGATGCGGCCGACCATCAAAGTCTTGCGTTTCTCCGCCCGCTGAGACGGATGCTTATAGATATCCCTACGGCGTGGCAACTCGGTGAAATTGCGACATCAGTACAGGTTCGTGCGAGACGACCGTCGTTGCTCCATTGACGTATACGCAGCGTGACGGCATTCGCGCTGGGTCCGGCTGTATCGAGCACGACCACGCCGCCGCCCTCGCGCGCGAAATCCCACGTCGGGGTGACGACAAATGGCTGCTCGCGTGGCATGTTCGTCTGCTGACCTCGGAGAAGCGCCGGCACGTTCATTCTGATGTCCCCCCGGGTCAGACGCGCCAGTGTGTCGAGCCTGGTGCTTCCATGACGGCGCAGAAACAGTGCGACGTCGTTGGCCGTCCCAGAAGATGCTACGCTGCCGGGGACGTTCCACCCGGTCATGACTAGTGCCGAACGGCCATACGCCACCGGATCTACGCCATAAAAGCCCGGCGCGTGTGCGGTCGAAACCACGGCGGTACGCACGGACGTGCCGTTTAAGGGAAAGAGGGTGACGCGCCCGAGTGACGCATCTGGCAACGCAATCGAATCGCAGAGAAACGCCATGCGATTCGGCCGCTGCATCTCGCCAGGCCCGCGTCCTGCACGTGAGAGCAGTCTCACCTGTGTTGCACCGTCGGCGACGTGTATGACGTTGTTTTGCTGATCGAGTACATACACCCGTCCGTCCTTTCCGAGCAAAGCAGTAGCCGCAAATCCTATCGGCGTGCTGGAGTGCTCTCCGGTGTACCGTCTCTCGTGCACGAGCTGGGGCGGCGGCATTGGGGTGCCCTGCGCCTTTAGGGGCACGGTTCCGATGACGTTTAGCGCGGCAAAGCCTCTCAGGCTGAAGATACGTGGCCACACAAATAAAGGCCTCAGTGTGGAAGGACTTGAAGGATCGCATGCGCGCACGGCGGATAAGGTGCGCGCATGCAATCAAGTCAGACAATCCTAGTCCGCAACCGCAACGATTAGGCCTGTGCACTGTCGAAGAACTGACCTCAACTCCAGCGCCGAGAACCCAATCGAGTCCGATAATCTGGACGTGCGTGACGCGGAGGGTCGGTGTTATCGAGTCAAGGACTTCGCCGCTCAAAGAAACCTTGAACAGACGATACGGATAGAAACGCAGGGCCACGATGTGGTGAGTGCCTATGCCAACGACAACCGCGCGATCAACTCGCGGCCGCACGGCCGCAGACGCCGGCGAGCGATATCGGAACAGCTCGCCTTCCGCTATCAGCGGATCAATGAACGAAAATGAACTGTCTGCGTTGGGGCGGACCGCCCTCCACTGGCCGCTCGCGAATGCAGCGCTCTCAATTCCATGTACTCGCGTGAACGATCGCGTTGCTCGCATTCTACCAACCGAAATTTCACGCTCCGAGCCAACTCCAGCGATTGTATCAAGAATCTCCAGTACGCCCGGCGCACGCTCGGCTACACCAACAACGCCGCTGAAAAGCCGATTGCCGACAAACATCTGTACCGCCGCGCCTCGTGGCCACAGGATCAGGCTGTCGGATTTGCGCCCCCAGAGAAGCAGTCCATCGCGGGTTGACACAGCGCCGCTGAGGCGGAAACCGACCGGCAATGGAGTCGAATCGGCCGTGAAAGCACGCTCTTGTACTCTGGTTGCGCCGCTCGTGTTTTTCGCCCGTCCATCACAGGCGTAAGGGAGTGACATCCCAGCTAGTGCAACCCAACGTCGCGACTGGAGAAAGTTCATCGGCTGGACCCTACGCGAGGAATCCGCACTACAGGACGTTCGTTGATTTAGAGTCTATGGGGCGCCGGCGTACTGCGCTGCCACTCAAACGAACGTCACACTCAGTCGGGTGACATCGTCTTCACGTCAAGAACGAACTCCACGCGTTAAGGGCATGTCTGCGCACCCATTCCGGTCCAGGTTTCTTGAGATCACCCCAGGCTCGTCCCGTCTCGCGCCATACAAAGTGATAGTACACGGAAGGTCTCTGACCGCGTTTCATCGCCCAGTTGCTCAGCGTCGATACATCATCGAAACGTTCGACGAGTAGCACCACGCAGATCCAGACACGAAGACGCCGAAACGGTGGTAGCCGATGCAGCACGAGCCAGCGGGTCAGCGCTTTTTCGTCAGGCAGTTTAAGCAACCGCACGGCCTCTTCCGCGCGCACATTTGAACGCAGGTCTGCGAAGACGGGCAGAAGTGGCGCACAGCGTGTCATGACAGCATCCCACTCACCGCCTTTCGGCTGATCTGACCCAACGGCATTCCGTGACATTGGCGAAGCCTCCAGTGAATTGACTTTCGACGGAACCCATGATTGCAGTTTTAAGACAGGTGTGTTCGAACTCAATCGCACTGTAGGGGTTACTGGTATGCTCGCGTGACGTGGCGCAGACTGACAATCGCTGGCTCCACTGAGCGGCGCCAGTCAACCGCAGCGCCAAATGCCTTTCCGCGCACAGAGAAACTCCTCCCGCACACGCGCTTGATCGGTGTTCGCGGATCGTGATCCCCTTCGAGGCGCTGCATGCCAGTTTCTGCATTTGGCCTCCTAAGCTGCGCGCCGTTTGTGAATGTTGGGGTTGGGTAACACGGGTGGTCGCATCCACGGTCAGCACGATGCGAGTGGGCCGCGCGCGACCGACTCCACACTCGCACCCCCGCCAACGATTTCCCATTGCAGATGCCAGCCCATCAAGGCGCGAATGAGCACTGCAGCTCCCGCCGAAAATGAAATGGACGGTATGGACGGTGTGAACTCATCACCGCCATTATCTTGGTCCAGTTCGTTGGTATTCCGTTCGCCTTTGGGTTCAGCACGCTGGTTGGAAACTGGGTGTGAAACGCTCCATTTGTAATGATTCCTACGCACAAGAGCGGTCAGTTCTTCGGCTTTACAGCGTCTTTGAGAAGTTCGGCGACATTCACGGTCCTCTGGCATTCGCGATCGATGTCGGACGCGGCGGTAGCAGCCTGTGGCTACGGCGTGCGACTTCGCGTAGACGCGCGGTCACCCGCGCATGGCAGTTTAATCGCAGCCGGCGACAGCGCTCTCCCACTGCACGTGCCATCCGCCGGCGCCGCGCGTGAGGACCGCGGCACCCAACGCCACTCCGTCGTCACGACCAAACAGCAGATGCACGTCGCGCGACTTGCCAGCACGGAAGGCCAAGAGTGGTTCGGCAACGACCAATTCTTCCTCTCTCCCTGAGGCGCGTTCGTACCACGCCACCACCCAGTTCTTGGCGTCGCTGCCGTTCTGGTTCACGACGATCACCAGCCGTTCTTCCTGCGGCGAATCCTCTTGGTTGATACGGCGCGCGAGCGTGGCAACCACAAAGCCCGTGTCGATCCCTCGCGTGCGCCATGCCCGCAGCACCACGAAGGGCAATCCACGGAACGTCCCCGAGGTATCGTTCGGAATCCCTGAGGCAAGACGCGTGATATCAACAGCGAGTCGTGCCGAATCGCGGGGTGAGAGCCCCTCGATCGAGTCCAGCGGGATGGCGGTGATGCGACCCGCGGAGAAGGCGGCGGTCCAGGGCATCGTGGTCGCGCCGCCGTTGATGGTGAGGCGCGCGACGGGCCACGCGGTGCATCCAGAATCGAGCACCGGCGCAACGCCAATGCGCAGCTGTGCCATCCCCACCTTGCCGCTGCGCGCGAACAGTTCGACCGCCGCGTCGCCGATCGCCGCGCCCAGTCCGCTGGTGTCGCCCACGGTCAGTTCGGTGGCTTCCGGACGCAGCAGCGATCCCGACTGGATGCCCCCGTCGACGGTGGGAAGAATGACAAGCGGGCCGGCGTCCGTATTCCATCCGCTGGCCACGATCTCGTCGTTCGGCACTGTCGAATCCTGCGAGACGACGGTGAGAGAATCGGCGGGTGCATTGCCAGGCGTGCGGTCGCATGCCGCAAGGCTGCCCAGCAGACTGGCGCCAAGGCATAGCGCGAGCAGGCGTGCACCGGGCATTCTTGTGCGCGCGATCTTGCGGGCACGGCTAGACAGCTGTTGGATCGTCACAGACACTAATCTGCCGTAGTTCACTCCCCAATACGAGACTCTTATGGTCACTGGTCCGTCGTCGCCCAACCGGTTTCTCACGGCCATCGGCCTGCACCGTCCGGAATTGCGGGCGTGGGCGATGTACGACTGGGCCGTTTCGTCGATGCAAACCGTGATCTCGACCGCCGTCTTTCCCATCTACTTTCTCAAGGTCGCCGCGGTCGATCTTTCACCGGCACAAGGGACCCAGGCCCTTGGCGTCGCCAATACCGTGGCCGCGCTCTTTATTGCGGTGCTGGCGCCGATTCTTGGCGCCATTGCGGACTTCAAAGCCGCGAAGAAGCGCTTTCTGGTGGGCTTCATGTTGCTTGGGGTGACGGCAACGTCGCTGATGTTCCTGATCCAACATGGGCAACTGCTGTTGGCGTCGATCCTGTTTGTGCTGTCGATGGCCGGCGCCAGTGGCAGTATGACCTTCTACGAGTCACTGCTTCCCCACATCGCGACCGAAGACGAAATGGATCGCGTGTCGACGGCCGGCTACGCCTTGGGCTACATCGGCGGCGGCCTGTTACTCGCGCTCAATCTGGCGTGGATCTCCAACCCGGCGGCCTTTGGCTTGCCAAGCGGCGACGGGCTGACGCGCGCGCAGGCCACGCTGCCTTCCCGATTGGCATTCCTTTCCGTTGGTGTCTGGTGGCTACTCTTTTCGATCCCCGTGCTACGACGCGTGCCCGAACCACCGCGGACCATTGAATCAGACGAAGGCAGTACCGCGAATCCGTTGACCGTCGCCTTCTCGCGGCTTGGCGAGACGTTGCGCGAATTACGTAGCTACAAGCAAGCGGCGCTGGCCATGCTGGCCTTTACGATCTACAACGACGGCATTCAGACGATCGTGAAAATGGCGACGGCCTTTGGCGCAGAAATCGGCATTGGTCAGAGCGATCTGATCACGGCCATTTTGTTGGTGCAGTTCATCGGCATTCCCTTTGCGTTTGGCTTTGGTGCGTTGGCTGGCAAGCTGGGCGCCAAACGCTCGATTTTTTTGGGACTGACCGTCTATGCCGGCATTTGCATCTTCGCCTACGGCATCACCTCCACGCGCGAGTTTTACATCCTCGCGTGTCTGGTCGGTCTTGTGCAGGGCGGAACACAGGCACTCAGTCGATCGCTCTTTGCCAACATGATTCCCAAGCATAAGAGTGGCGAGTTCTTCGGTTTTTACTCCGTGTTCGAAAAGTTTGGTGGCATTTTTGGGCCACTGGTCTTTGCCATCGCCGTGGGACAGGGCGGCAGCAGCCGCGTCGCGATCCTGTGGGTCATTGGGTTCTTCGTCGTGGGCGGCATCCTGCTCGCCTTCGTGAATGTGCCAGAAGGCGAACGGGCGGCTCGCGCCGCCGACGCCGACGTGCGTCGCGTGCAGTCGTAGCGTGGCGCACACAGACCCTCGTTCGTTCGACACGGTCCGCTAGTGCTGTACGACATTTTCAAGCCCATCGTGGGCGTTGCGCTGCACTGGTACTACCGCTCAGTGACTCTGGCGAACGTCGCGCGTATTCCGCGCGACGGGCCGGTCTTTCTCGCCGCTAATCATCCCAACTCGCTGACCGACGCGATGGTGGTGGGGTGGGCGTCACCGCGGCGCGTGCGCTTCACGGCGAAAGCCACACTGTTCGGCAATCCGTTGGTCGCATGGCTGCTGCGAACGATGGGCGTCGTGCCGTTGCGCCGCGCCGCCGATGAGCGACCCGCCGATGAGCGACCCGCCGACCCCGAGGTGCACGGCGACGCCGAGACCGCACCGCCGTTCGCGACCGCGCCCGATGCGACACGAAATGCGGCGGCGTTCTCTGCCGTCGCCGACGCCCTCGCTGAACAGGCCTGTATCGTCCTCTTCCCCGAGGGGAAAACACACGACGAGCCGTACATGGCACCGTTGCGCACCGGCCTCGCCCGAATGGCACTGATGGCCCGCGATGAACGCCAGATCCCCGGCGTGCGTATTGTCCCGGTCGGTCTGTTGTTCGAGGAGAAAGCCGCGCCACGATCGCGCATCCTGGTGCAGGTCGGCGAGCCGATCGACGTTAATTCACTGAGTGGACACGCCGCGACCGTCGCTGGGTTGACCGAGTTGATCGACCTGCGGTTGCGCGCCGTGACGCTCAACTTTGAAAGTCAGGAAGATGCCGCCCGCATTCAACTGCTCGGCGGCACCCTCGCCGCACTGCTCGACCCGACGACCAGCATCACCGAGGGCGCGCCGCCGCTCGCCCGCACGCTGTCACTCGTGCGACGCATTGCACGGGCCCAGCAGGCACTGCGCGAGCGAAAATCTCCTGACCTCGACGCGCGCGTTGTGCACTTCGAGCAACGCCTGCGTGCGCTGCACGATCGCCTGGCCGCGTTGCGTATCGATGTGCATGATGTGGGCATTGATCGATCGGCCTCGCTCGGTGCGCGCTTCGTGGTGCGCGAGGTCGCGATTGCCATTGTGCTGGTGCCGGTCAGTCTGTGGGGGCGCCTGACGCATGTGGTACCGCTCCGATTGGCACGGTACCTCGCGCTGCGCAACGTGCGTGCGCTTGACGAACCGCCGATGCGGACGTTCGTGATCGGTGTGGTCTTGGTCGTCGGCGCCTACCTGATCCTGACCGCGCTGGTCGGTGCGGCCTTTGGACCGTGGTGGGCGCTCTTGTTCTTCGCCACGTTGATTCCTTCCGCAAGCAGTGATCTGCGCTACGGCGATCGCCTGCAACGGGTGATGGCGCGCGCGCGCGCCTATCGGCAGTTCGTGGCAACGCCTTCGCTCCAGGCGTCGCTCGTGGCCGACGCGGAATGGATCCGCGATGAGGCCGGCGGGCTGGAACAGTTGGCCGCTGAGGGCTAACGCACCGACGTGATGCCGTCGTGGTCCACGCGCAGGGCCGCATCATGGGGCGGATAGACCGGACCTCCAAGGTCCCAGTGCCACGCATCCACGCGCACGGTAGTTCGCGGATCGCGCAACGGTTTGAATTGCAGCCGCCTCGCGGGGACGCCCAACGCCGTCCCGTAGTCGAGCAGGCGCGCCCGATCTGTGCTGACCAGATGCACCATCGGTTTTCCCATCCAGATATGACGGTGCAGCCACAACCCGCCGTCCATGGCATGGATCATACCCTCTCGACGCTTGGCGAACTCGCGAGCGTCGGCGCTCCGATTCAATGCGCGCAGACGCACGGTCCGACGGTCATGTTCGCGATCGTCTGCGATACTGGGAAGATGCGATGGCATCCTCGCAGTCTAATGCCGCGCCTACTGACAGGCGATCTGCCCTTCCGATGTCGCCGAGCCCACGGGGGCCGCTGCCCCATAAAACACCGAGCAGGTGAGCGGCGCCGCCGATGGATGGGTCGACGTTGCCGACCACCCGTTCCCGTTGGCCTCGGTGATCGTGAGGATCACCCCGCTCGTCGGCGTGAAGCTGACAAGGCCCATCCCGGACGCATACGTCTCGTTATCGTAGAAGTACCCTTCCTGTACCGACGAAAAGTTCTTCAAATCGCTTTTGAGCGCGCTCGCGTACGACTTGCCTTTGGTTTCGGCGAACTTGGGGATGGCGATCGCGGCAAGGATGCCAATGATGACGACGACGATCAGCAGCTCAATCAGGGTAAAGCCTTCTCTGTGCCGTACGGCGTCCATGGCTTGGTCTCGGTGAGGGCCCACATCATCACGGTCTCTTTCGGCGCTCCGGCAGAGGTATGGGGCCCCTGCGTACAGCCCTCCGAAAAGCAAGGAGGATGCCAGCGGCACGAAGAACGCCCTAAGTCACAATTGGTCTTGCGTTTGCGCTGTCTCGGTGAGCGCCGCACGGGGGCTCACGTTGCCGCATCCGGCCCGCTTCAGTGCAAACTGCCACGACCATGTGCGACCATGTCCGACCAGACGCCTGTTTGATCAATCGCTACGAACCGGGCGAGCGGCGTCAGCTCTTGGCCGCCATCCAGTCGTGCCCCACGCCCATGTCGACCAGCAGCGGCACATCGAGCGTGGCCGCCCCCTCCATCGCTCGCTTGACGAGATCGCGCATCACCGGCTCTTCACCAGGCGCGATCTCGAACACCAGCTCGTCATGCACCTGCAGCAACATGCGAGAGGCCAGCTGCTGCGCCGCGAGTGCGTGATGCAACCGAATCATCGCGATCTTGATGAGGTCCGCCGCAGAACCCTGAATCGGCGCATTCGCCGCGACGCGCTCACCAAAGGCGCGCATGTTGAAGTTGCGCTCCTTGAGCTCCGGGATATAGCGTCGCCGCTTGAACAGCGTCTCGGCGTACCCCTTCTGTTTCGCATCCACGACACACTGCTCCAGAAACGCCTTCACGCCCGCGAACCGTTCGAAGTACGTCTCGATGAACACTTTCGCTTCGGCGTTGGTGATCTTGAGATTTCGCGACAGCGCGTGTGCGCCCTGGCCATAGATGGTCGCAAAATTGATCGTCTTGGCGCGTCCGCGCATTTCGCTGGTAACGTCGGCAATGTCAACACCAAAAATGATCGCCGCCGTTTGCCGGTGAATGTCGCCACCCGCCTTGAATGCCGATACGAACGCCGGGTCGGCCGAGAGGTGGGCGAGCAGACGCAGTTCAATTTGCGAGTAGTCGGCGGAGAGCAAATTCCATCCCGGACGCGCCACAAAGCCGCGGCGGATCTCGCGACCGAGTTCGCGACGAATCGGAATATTCTGGAGATTGGGATCGGTCGACGACAGTCGCCCCGTCGCCGCCACCGTTTGTTGGTACGACGTATGGATGCGTTGATCACGCGGATTGATCATGCGCGGCAAGGCGTCGATGTACGTACCCTCCAGCTTGAACAGTTCGCGATATTCCATCAGCAGCGTGGGCAGCGTATACCCTTCTTCGGCCAACTCCTGAAGTACACTGGCATCGGTGCTCGGGCCAGTCGCCGTTTTCTTTTTGACCGGCAGTTCCAGTTTCTCAAAGAGAATTTTTCGCAGCTGCGGATTGGAGTTGATGTTGAACGCTTCGCCGGCCTCACTGTAAATCGCCTGCTCGACCTTCTCGCGCTCGGCTTGAAAGCGGGTCTTGAGCGAGGCAAACCACGCGAAGTCGATCGCCACACCCTCCCACTCCATCTGCGCCAACACCTCGATCAGTGGCACTTCCATCTCGGCGAGCAATGCCCCCACGCCATACTCGTGCAGCAACGGCTCCAGATGCGTGCGAAGGCGCATGATGGTGTCGACTTCGCCGCAGGCATAGTCGCGCGCTGCATCAATCGGTACCACACTGAACGGCAGCTGCGCACGTCCCTTCCCGCACAACTGCTCGTAGGCGGTCATCGTGTGCCCCAGTAGCTCGAGCGCGAGCATATCAAGACTTTGCGAACGACGTGCTGGATCGAGGACGTAGCTGGCCAGCATGGTATCGAAGGTCAGTCCGCGCATCATGACGCCCGCCCCGCGCAACACCAGCACCGCGTACTTGGCGTTGTGTGCGATCTTCGGGACGGTGGCGTCTTCCAGAAGGGCGCGCAGCGGTGCGACCTGTTCACTCGCCAAGGCCGACAAGTTGACGGGGTTTGGTGTTCCGGCACTTATGCGAACACCGGCCAGCCCGCCTTCGCCGGACAGCAGGCCAAGGTTGCCACCGCCATCGTCGGCGCGATGGGCAAACGGGAAGTAGTAGCACTCGCCCGGCGCGACGGCGATCGATACGCCTATCAGATGCGCGCGGAGCGCGTCGCCTTCTACCGGTGAGTCTGCGTCGATAATGGTCTTCGTTTCGATCGCGATGTACGGCACTTCGCGAGCCCGTTGGACGACGCGCTGCAGGGCGTCGATGGTATCGACCGTGACATAGGTTGCGTCGGTCAGCACCGCGATGCCGCTGTCGCTGGGGCGCACCACGAGCGCCTCGGCGCGGCCAGCCATCAGTGGTGCACCCGTGGGCGTGGTGGCCGCCAGCCCGCTCGTCTCGCTCGGCGACACGCCACTCGGCACCATGCTGCGCGGAGGCGAGCCCTCGCTGTCCAAGCCGCCAAGATCCTTGAGCATGGAGTTGAATTCCAGCTCAAGGTAGAGCTGCCGCAGGGCCTGCGTGTCCGGCGCGTCAACCTTCAGCGACGCGGTGTCGAATGCGACGGGTACGTCGCAGTGAATCGTGACCAACAGTTTCGATAGGCGCGCGGTATCCGCGAGTTCGAGCAGTGCTTCCCGGGGACGCTTCTTGGTGATCTCGCTCGCCCGCGCGAGAATCTCCTCGAGTGAGGCGAACTGTGCGATCAGTTCCTGCGCCGTCTTTTCTCCAATGCCCTTTACGCCTGGTACGTTGTCCGACGAATCGCCGACCATCGCCAGGTAGTCGATCACCCGGTCCGGCGGCACGCCCAGCCGCTCGCTGCCGTTCTCCACACCCACCCACGACTCCTCCACGCTGGCGGGACCGCCGCGACCTGGGTTGAGTAGCCACACCCCCGGTCGCACCAGCTGCTGAAAGTCTTTGTCACCGGAGACGATGACCACATTGTAGCCCGCCGCCACACCTTTCTGCGCCAGCGTCCCGATGACGTCATCCGCTTCAAAGCCGGGCACGGCGAGAATGGGGATGTGATACGCGTTCAGCAGTTGCGTAATGCGCTCCAGCCCACGATTAAAGTCTGCCTGCAGCTCGTCAGTGAGCTTCTCGCGCGTGGCCTTGTACTCGGGATACAGATCGTCGCGAAACGTGGCACCGGAATCATGCACCCATGCGAGCAGCTCGGGCTTGTGGGTGTTCAGCAGCCGTTTGAGAAAGTTCGCCACGCCCCATGCCGCCGACGTATTCTCGCCGCGGCTGGTTTGGAGCGGGCGGGTCATCAGCGCGAAGAACGCGCGGTAGATCAGCGCGTAGCCGTCAACGAGAAAAAGTCGCGGCGCGCTCGGTTTGACAACATCACTCACGGCGTTGAGAGCCGACGGCGGATCGCGTTTTCAAGCTCGGCGCGCTGCGACACAGTTAAGCGCCACCGTCCGAAGCCGGTTTGGTCCTGGAATACCAGCTGGAGCCGGTAGCTCCGGTACTCCCACACGAGTTGACGAATACGGGCGTTGGGATCCTGCATCGAGGAATCAAAGATGTTGTCCGGCTCTCCAAGTCCGATGAAGGCCGTGCCGCGATCGGTCTGCCATCCAATGGGACCGTCCTCGCGAAAGCGCAGATTCGCGGTGCGGATTCGCAGAAAGTAGTCGCGAAGCCCTTCATGTTCCGGCGTCCCGGGATTGGGGTCGGTCGTCTTCAAGAACTGCAACCAGGCGTCGGAGCGGCCCGCGAGTGGTGTATCGCGCAGCGCTTTCAACTTGTCGGACGTGGCGAACAGGCGAAGGTAGCCCAGCATCTCTTCGAACGTGGCAATCGGCAGATCGTCACCGAGGCTCACCATCACACGTGTGCGCGCGGTGTCAGTGCGGCCAGCCGACGAAACCACAATGCTCGACACGCCCACGCCCATGCGCGACACCGGCACGCCGATCGTCGCACTGCGCACACCCAGACGCGGCGTCATCTCCACGTCGCGCGTGAAGAGCTCGTTATCCCCTTCGCCAACCACGCGCAATTTCACCAACGCCGGAGCCTCGGCACCGATCGCTTCGAGATAGACTGGCAAGACGGAATCCACTCCGAACACGACGGTGCTGCGCGGTCGCGCGAGCAGGCGAGGGACGGAATCGACGGAGCTGCGCGAAATGGCCTCGTACACGGCGATGGGGGTGGCGAGTGCGCCTGCCGCCATCCGCGGCACTTCCAGCACGACCTCTTCGGCCGCGTTGCGCAGCCCTGCCTCATCTTTGATCGTGATCGCCAACTGGTAGCGACCCGGGGCGAGACGCAAATACTGTTGCCAAATGATGCTCTCGTCGGTGCGCGATGTTTCCCGGAAGGTGGGTACACGTACGGTTTCTCTCGCGTCGATCTGCGCGGCCACTTGTGGGCCTCGACGCGCCTCGACGCGCACGGTGTATTCGGCGATGTACCGATCGCCTTCGCGCGTGAAGCCGAGGGACCGCGAGGGCATCGAGACGGCCAACAGCACCAAGGTGGAATCCACGCTCGGCGCGGCCAGGAAGGAGACCGACGCCACAAACGACAGCGAGCCGGCGCCGGCGATCAGGCCCATGCCGCGATACATGCGTTGCAACTCGCCAGCGACCGTGAGGGTCTGCACTGGCGAGCCCGCTGGGGCACCGGAGCGCGGTCCGGCGTCCGGGGTCGGCTGTCCAACCTTCCGGTTTGGCGCGCATGAGGCGAGCGCCAATGCGGTGCTGGCCGCCAGGACCGCAGAGCGCGCGGTGAAACGCCGCGTGCGAACCACGAGGCGGCTGACCACCCGTTGAGAGCAGACCGACATAAGAAATGTCACGGAGTATGGAATTCTGTCTTGCATAGGGCTGCTTTCCGGCGTTAGGTTCGCCTTGTGGCTATCGAGACGTTAGTTGGAACGACGCTGGCCGGCTATACGATACGTGGAAAGGTCGGCGAAGGTGGGACTTCGACGGTTTTTCGTGCGGATCATGCCAAGTACGGTACCGTCGCCCTCAAAGTGCTGCGCGAGAAGCTGCAGCAAGATAAAACCGCCGTCGCGCGCTTTTTGCGCGAGGCGCAGTTTGGTGCACGGGTAGAACACCCCAACATCATCCGCACCCTGGATTACGGCCAGGAAGAGGGTCGCTATTATCTGGCGATCGAGTGGGCCGCCGGCGAGATCCTCGACAAACACGCCGATAAGTCCGGCCCGCTGCCCTGCCGAGAGGTCGCGCAGATCATGTCGCAGATCTGTAGCGCCGTGCAAGCCGCCCATGATGTCAACATCGTCCATCGCGATCTCAAACCCGAGAACGTGATGTATGATCCGGGCACCCATGTCGTGAAGTTGCTGGATTTCGGTATTGCGGCCGACACCGAAGCAGCCCCGGATCAGCGGCTTACCCGTGCCGGGTTCTTTGTCGGAACGTTGATGTATGTCGCCCCTGAGGCCCTTTCTGGCGAGCTCGTAGGACCGACGGCCGACCAGTATTCCCTGGCGACCATCGCCTACTACCTGCTCACAGCGGTGTTGCCGTACACGGGCAAATCACCCCGAGAGCTCTTTTCCCAGCTCCTGACGCAGCCGCCGATCTCACTCAACAAGGCCAAGCCGGCACTGACCTTTCCGGCGTCGATCGAAGCCGTGGTGATGAAGGCGCTCTCGAAGCAACCGAGCGACCGGTATCCCTCGGTGCGTGCTTTCTCAGAAGCCTTTACGCTCGCCGCGCAAGATTGCGACAAGGCCGGAAACGCGACGGCTCCGGCCGCTGAAGAGTCAAAAGGCGGTCTGATGGGCAAGATGCGAGGCTTGTTCGGGCGCGGCTAACCACCATCCTCCCTGCTATTGTGTCCGCTTCCCCGCTGTCGTCCTTGATCGCCCTGCTGGCCAGCCGTTCGGCCAAGCGGGGCGATTTCGTACTGGCCTCTGGCCGTCGCTCCTCGCTGTACGTCGATTGCCGACTGACCGCCATGGGCCCGGAAGGTCAACTCCTGATCGGCCGTGTCGGCCTTGCTGCACTTCGCCACACCGGCTGGTCCGTCGACAGCGTCGGTGGCCTGACACTCGGCGCGGATCCCATCGCCTACGCGATCGCGCACGCCAGCGCGTTGGCCGCCGAACAGGGGAGCGGTCCGATGGTTCGGGCATTTACTGTTCGGAAAGAAGCCAAACACCATGGCACCGGAAAGCTCATCGAGGGGCCGTTCGCCAGTGGCGACCGAGTGGTCATCGTCGAAGACGTGATCACCACCGGCGGTTCTGCGCTCCGGGCTGCAGAAGCCGTCGCGGCCGCTGGCGGCACGGTCCTCGGGGTCCTGGCCCTCGTGGACAGGCAAGAGGGCGGCAGAGAGGCGCTGGAAGCTGCGGGCTACCCGGTTATTGGGCTTGTGACAGCGGCGGATCTTCTCGGGCAGATGCCCGCCGCCTGATCGCGACGGCAGTCTCGTGGCGGGCCCGGCCATGACGCGATACGACGGGCGATGTGGGGCGTCCTTGGTGAGCATGACGACGCCTTCTGCCTTCACGCCCCGAATGGGCGACGAGATCACCGATGTTCAGGACGCGGACCTCGCGACGGCGTGGCGCGTCAGTGACCGCCGCGTCTGGGGGATTGTTTGCGCGGCGATCCTGGTCAGCGGCGCCGTTTCCCTCTTCGACATGCCGGTCCTGGCCCTCGCGTATCTGCCACTGGTCGCGCGATCGGCTTTTGATCGTCGCCGCCGCGTCGGTTATGTCGTGATCGCAGTCTCGGTCTCGGGATTTGTGCTGGCCAGCGCCGCGCGCGCCACCGCGCAGTCGGCGAACACCAGCGCGTGGATTCAGCTCGCGGTGACCGCTGTGCTCTTGTTGGTCGTCGCGCTGCAGCTGATGCGTTTCCCCGCCACGCTGATGGCTCGTATGGGCGCGCTGCGCGACTTGATGGCGCGCGTTGAACGCGGCGAGTATCACGCGCGTGCCGAAGGGGGTGTTGTGGACGAATTCGGCGAACTGGAACGCCGCTTCAATCACATGCTCGGGGAACTCATCTTGGTCGTCGACACGGTACAGCACGAAGCCGAGCGCCTTGGGTTGGCCGCGACGCACGTGCATCACGTGGCGAGGGCATTGCAGGCCGGATCGAGTCACGTGGTCGACAGCGCGCATGCGCGCCGCGAGAGCCTGGCGACGCAACGCGCTTTGGCGGGCGAGGGGCTGCTGGCGGGACAGCAAGCGTCGGCGACAGCGCAGTCGACGCGGATGACGGCCGAGCACACAGCCGAGGACGCGCACGCCGTCGACACCGTGGCGGCGGCAAGTCGAGAGGCGATCGAGCGCGCAGCGCACGCGTTGGTTCGGGTGCGCGATGATGTTGGCAACGCGGCCGAACGTGTGCAGCGCTTGGCGCCTGCCTCGGAGCGCGTCGGCGAATTCGTCGCAACGGTTTCACGGATCGCGCGCCAAACGAAGCTGTTGGCCCTCAATGCGGCGATTGAAGCGTCGCGCGCAGGAGAGCAGGGCCTCGGGTTTGCGGTCGTCGCCGATGAAATCCGCAAGCTGGCCAGCGAGAGTGCTCACGCGGCGAAGCTGATCGCCACCACGGTGCAGCGTGTGCGTGAGGATATCGACGAGGCGGTGCAGGCAATGGATCATACGGCGCGCGATGTCCGTGACGCCGGAACGATAGCGCGCGACGCGACGCGTGCGTTGGCGGCCATGGTGGACGGCATCGCACGCGTCGCGCAGCAGAGTGACGAGGTGGCGGCGCTGGCCGCGACGCAGACCGCGCTGGCCGGTGCGGCGGTTGGTGCGTTCGACGCGCTGGATACGTCGGTCCGCAATGCGTCCGGCGGCGCGCGTGAGGCCGCCGACGCGTCGCTGGCCCAGCGGGCCACGCTCGACGAGCTGTCGCGCAGTACAGCGCAGCTCGCACTGGCGGCGGCGCGTCTGCGTGCGGTGGCGGTGCGTGAGCCCGGCGGGCGTGCAACAGGCGGGCACGGTGACGGGGCTGGCGCGCCGACGCGAATCACGCCGTTGGGGACGGCGGCGGTTACTGCGCCCCACGCAACACGCTCCATTGCGGCGTAGCCGCAAACGGCTCGAAGTGCAGCAGAATCTCGCGATAGGGCAGGACCAACTGCTCACGCATCACGTTCAGCATCTCAACGCCATTGTATCGGCGGCGAAATTCCATCGGAGTACAGGACAGGTGCAGTCGGACATGTCGCGAGAAGCTTTGTGCGCTGGAGTATTCCAGGTGATTCGCTACGTGTGTAATGCTGTAGCCGGGATTTTCGAAGAGCCGCGCGGCACGGACGAGACGTGCAACCGCCAGATATTGCTTCGGCGCGGGGAGTCCCACCCGGAAGAAGCGACTCATGAACGTGCTTGGCAGCACGTTGTTGGTGCGGGCGATCTGCTGGACGGTTGACACGTAGGCCGGTACGCGGAAGATAGTGTCGAAAAAGCGCAGGCAGTCTTCGGGAGCACCTGAAAGATCGACGCGAACTTGCCGCACGGCGTGCTGTTCAATCAGGTCTTCACGCTCGGTGGTGACGAGGTGACGGAGCTCACGCCAGCCCTTCGGATCGCGGGTATCGACCAGTGAGCGGACGCCCTGCTGTCCGAGCGCGAGCAGCGCCTGCGTGGTTCGTGCGTCGTTGGACGTGAGGAGCGCCACCGCGGGGACCCTTGGAAACTCCCGCACCAATCGGGCGACGCTGGGCGCATCCTGTGTCTGATAGCGCGCAACTGACACGAGGACCGCCGAGACGGCGCGTGTGCGCAGATCCGTCATGAGATCCTCGACGGATTCTCGATGGAAGGCGACGTAGCATCCCTGCCCGGCCGCATCGACGCGTTGCTGCTCGAGAGGGGTGAGAAAGGTGGCGACGGCCGTCTTGCTCCCTACCCTTCCAACGGCGGCGGCCGTTCGATAGTGCAACGAATCGCGTGACATGGGTCTCCTCTGCAAGGATCAGCGCGCCACGGTGCGCCGCGGCGGATGTGCCGTGGCCGCGTATCACGTGCGAGCTCATGATGAGCTCGCAGGCGTGTGTAGAGCGCACGGTGAGGATAGGATGCCCTCGTCAGCGTGCTGTCACTGCAGCGCAGCGTTTTCGCCCTGGCGATGTCATTGGTGTTGGGATCGCCGAGTGGTGGCGATAGATTACCTGACGGGAAGTCGTTGGCCGGACGGTCGCGATGTACGGCGTTTGCGCGCCGGGCACCGAGGAAAGTCCGGGCTCCACAGGGCAGGTTGCCAGGTAATGCCTGGGCACATGCGGCGTGAGCTTCGTGTGACGGACAGTGCAACAGAAAGCAAACCGCCGTGGGGAGGCGTGACGCCAAACTGCGGTAAGGGTGAAAGGGTGGGGTAAGAGCCCACCGCGTTATCGGTAACGATGACGGCTCGGTAAACCCCAGCCGGAGCAAGGTCAAATAGGCGGCGAGAGACGGCCCGTCTCGACAACGATGTTTTCGGACATCGAGCCGCGGGTAGACTGCTGGAGCGTTCGGGTGACTGAACGCCGAGAGGAATGACCGTCCGGTACGTGCTCACGTTCGCGTGCGTGTGTGCCGACAGAACCCGGCTTACAGGCCAGCGACTTCCCCCCCATTTTGTCTAAAAAAGCGTCTGCCGTTCTCCCTGACTCGTGGCGCGTGTCCGCATGCCGTGCGCATGCCGTGCGCATGACTCGGCGGTCGACCGCGATGGTTGGCGCGCTCGTGTGTGCCATGTCCTGCGCACCAGCGGTGGTCGCCGCGCCTCCCATTCTGCTCCCAACGCCGGCGCCGGTCGCGACGCCACCGGCCGACGTGGCTCCGATGCGCTTCGCCATTCCGTCTGTGGTAACAGACGCGCGCTATCACCTGGAGACTGTGGCGGCCTTTACGCGTGACAGCGCCGGTCGCCGCGACACGCAGCAACAGACGAGTCGCGCCGACGTCCTCGTGAGCATGCAACGCAGTACCAACGGCGCCCTTACCGCGACTGGTCGGGTCTCCGCGTACGCAGTGCACTCCGCGTTGTCGACCACGCCCATCGCCATTGATTCGCTGCGCTTCGAAGCGGCACTTGACAGCGTATCCGTGCGCGTGGTGTCGCAGCCACCACTTGCCAACGAATGCGATCGTCCGGAATCCGGGGCGCTCTCACTCGTTCGCGATCTCCTGATCCGCGTGCCAGCCACCGTCGCTGTTGGCGAGAGTTGGCGTGACAGCACCGTCAGTATGGTGTGTCGATCCAGCGTCCCGTTGGTGGTCCGCAACGTGAATAGCTACACCGTGGTAGACGCAGAGCGCGGACGCGAGGGGATGGAGCTCGTGATCCGTCGGTCGACGGTTTCGCGTGTTGATGGCAAAAGCGCCACCGCATGGCGTTCCATTGAGGTGTCCGGCGTCGGCAGTGGTAGCCTGGACGCTCGGCTCTCGACAGTGAGCGGCGCGATACAGCGTGTGCAGGGCACGTCCACACTGACATTCACCGTGGTAGACAAAAGCACGCCGACGCTGATGCGCACGCAACTTGTCACCCAGCGCGTGGCGGTCACTGGTCGTATGCAAGACCAGTAGGTTCGCGCCACGCGACCCGCTTAATCCATCAAGCGCAGGGGCATCACGAGACAGAGGTATTTCGCGGGATCATCCCACCCTTCCGGTTCGATGGTTGCCGCGCGTTCGGGTGCTTTAAACGTAAGCCGCACTTGTTCGGTGGGCATGAATCGCAAGATCTCCAGCAGGTACGTCGCGTTGAACCCGATATCGAGTTGATCCCCATCATACTGCACGGGAAGCTCGTCTTGCGCCTCGCCGAGGTCTGGGGTGGTGACACTGAACTTCAGCATACCCGTGTTAAACGACATCTTGATGCGATGCGTCTGGTCTGAGGCAATGACCGACATGCGCTTGAGGGCGCTGGTGAGTGCGGCTTTGTCGGCCAGGCAGTAGCGATCGTTGTCCTTCGGGATCACTTGCTCGTAGTTGGGATACGGCCCTTCGACGAGGCGCGTGAACACCGACGTGAACGGGGAGCGAAAGCCCAGGTGATTGTCACCGCGCGCGATCTCCAGTTCTTCTTCGGCGGGAAAGAGACGACGGATTTGCTCAAGCGCTTTTGGCGGAATGATGAGGTCTCCTGCCGGCGCGGTGCTGGACACCACCGGCACTTCCATCTTCGCCAAACGGTGTCCGTTCGTGGCGACCATGCGCATCTTGTCATCGCGCAGTTCCCACAACACGCCATTGAGAATCGGTCGCGACTCCTCCGTGCTGACGGCGAACGCGGTGTGCGAAATCAGCTTCTGCAGTTCGCCGGACTTGACGCGCCACGAATCGTTGAAGCGCACGGTCGGGAACGTCGGAAACTCATCGCGCGGTAATCCGAGCAATTTGAATTTCGACCGGCCGCATTCGATGGTGATGCGTTGCTCACCACTCGCCGAAATCTTCACCGGCGATGGCGGGAGTTCGCGCGCGATCTCACCCAGCTTTTTTGCGGGAATGGTGATCGACCCGGCAGACTCCACATCAGCAACAACCTCTGTGCTGACGGCGATATCGAGATCGGTGGCGGAGAGGCGGATACCGCGCTCGGTGGTTTCGACGAGCAGGTTTGCCAGTACCGGCAATGTGGTCTTGGCCGGTACCGCAGCGGTAACGGCTTGAAGACCTTCTTGCAGCTTTTCGCGAGATATGGTGAAACGCATGCCCGGAGTGTGGAAGGACTGCGAGAGACTACTGTTGTTGTTCTTTTAAAAGAAAAACCAGTAGTAGTAGCAGAGGATGTGGGCGTGTCGACAGACGCCATAAGCTACGTACCGCGAACGACTTTCGCCACCGTTGGTGATGTGCATTCGATGTCGACGGGTACCAGAAGTCCGCACTCGTCCACGCGGCCCCTCGTCTTTCTGTGGAGGACGGTGGATGAAATGGGGATTCAGGTGCCCATGAGACCGGTTGTCCGCAGGGTTTCCAACATGGTTCGCACCTTCAAGACGCGATCGGCAAAGCCCGGCTCTCCACCCATATCTTCGGCCACCCGATCGAGGGAATGAATGACGGTCGAGTGATCGCGCCCGCCGAAGGCGTTGCCGATCTCCACCAGCTGGAGCGCCAGGAGCTCGCGACAGAGATACATGGCCACCTGGCGCGGGGTGGTGAGCTGTTTGGTGCGCGTTTTCGATCGGAGCCCTTCCGTGGTGACGGCCCATTCTCGCGCCACCACTTGCTGAATGGTCGCGACCGTGATGGTAGTGGGCGCGACGTCGGCCATATCGGACGACGCACTGCCGCGCAGCTTGTCGCGCAGGGCCTCTCGCGCCAGGTCCACGGAGATATCGCGATGCTTGAAGGACGCGTACGCCAGGAGCTTGATAATGGAGCCTTCAAGCTCACGCACCGACGATTTGACGTGTTGGGCGATGAATTCGATGACTTCGTCGGGGATGGTGAGCTCGAGATGATCGAGGCTGGCCTTCTTCCGAAGAATGGCGCTGCGGTGCTCGAAGTCGGGCGCGTCGATGTTGGCCACCATGCCCCACTCGAAGCGAGAGACCAGCCGCGCTTCGAGGCCGGGGATGTCTTTGGGAGGCCTGTCTGAGGTGAGGACGACCTGGCGACCGGCCTCATAGATGGCGTTAAAGGTGTGGAAGAACTCTTCCTGGGTGCCCTCTTTGCCTTTGAGAAATTGGACGTCGTCGACGAGCAGCAAGTCGATTTCGCGAAAGCGTCGACGGAAATCCCCCATCTGGCCGTCCTTGATCGCGGTCACGAACTCGTTGGTAAACTGTTCGGTCCCAACGAACGCGAGGCGGAGCGAGGGCGTCCGTCGGAGCATCTCATGGGCGATGCTTTGCATGAGGTGCGTTTTGCCGAGTCCGGTATCGCCGTAGAGGAACAGCGGGTTGTAGACCTTCCCGGGTGACATCGCGGCGGCCTGTGCGGCGGCGGCGGCGACGTCATTGGACTTGCCGATGACGAATCGGTCGAAGGTGTAGGACGGGTTTAGTGGCGTCGACATGCGCGACGTCTGCTGCGATAGTGGCGCAACAACAGGGGCGGACGGTGCCTGGACGAACATGTCCATTTGGACGCGCGTGACCCGCTCTTCGTGCACGCGGAAGCGCACTTTGAGCGGGTGCCCGAGCGCCACCGGCGCAAAACCCGTCAGCAGATCGGCGTGCTTGGACTCATTCCAATCGGCCGAAAACTGGTCGGGCGATCCGATCATGAGGGTGTCGCCCTCGACGGCCAATGCCTCGGTGGGCTCGAGCCAGGTGCGATACGTCTGCTCTGGGAGGACTTGCCGAGCGCGTTGGCGCAGGCGGTCCCAGAGTTCAGCTGGCGAAAGCGACATCGTCGGGGGCGAGGGGCGGAAAACACGGCGGGGGGGCGAAGCTATCCCCGGACGTGTGGATAAGTCAATTGCGTGACGCGTCTTTGCGATACGTGAGTGCAAACAAGTGCTGCGGGTTCTTCGCCCGTGGCACTTCTCACCTTGACCGAAAGCCATGACAGCGCCTATGTTACGAGGCTACACCTCACAACACACGCGCCCTCGTGCGGGTCGGTTGTCGGGAAGCCTCGCCGCCCCGTCTGTCGCGGCCATTCACGTCGCATCGCGCGCACCGTCTTCGCACTCAGAGAGTCACCATGGGCAAGCCCACATATCGTCCTCGTAATACGCGTCGTATCCGCAAGCACGGCTTCCGTGCCCGCATGGAGACGAAGTGGGGTCGCGAGGTTCTCAGCCGTCGTCGCCGGAAAGGCCGCAAGCAGATCTCGGTGCGGTTGCCGTCGAAGTACGCTGGCGCCTGATTCAGCGGCCGCGCTGCACGATGATGCGCGCGGCCAGACGAGAGCGTTTCCGCGCGGCCAACGACTGACGCGCGGCGACGAGCTCGCGCAGGTTCGGCTCGAAGGGAAGCGTGTGCGCACAGCCTCGATGGACGTGCGCGCGATCGCTTCCCTTTCCGCGTCGGTGCGCGTGGGGTTTGTGGTTCCGTTGTACAAGCAGACTGCCGTCGCGCGCAATCGCCTCAAACGGCGGCTCCGCGAGTTGGTGCGTATCGAGTGGTTACCGGTGTTGCCGCCGATGGATGTGGTCGTGCGCGTCATTCCACCGGCGTACCAGCGTGACTTCGAGGCGCTCCGCGCGGAAATGGTGCAGGCGCGCGAGCGCCTGGCCCGGTTGCCATTGCCTCCCCGCGGGCTGACACCCACCGACCAACCCGCCGTATGATCATCACGGCTGACTCGGTCGTCGGCAGGCTTCCGCGCACCGTACTCGTCTTGGCGGTGCGGGGGTATCAGCTGGTCCTTTCACCCATCTTCGGCGGCGCGTGCCGCTATTATCCTTCGTGTTCTGCATACGCGATCGAGGCGCTTGAGCGTCACGGCGCGATGCGCGGAGGATGGCTGGCGCTGCGACGGATCGCGCGCTGCCATCCGTTCCGACCCGGGGGCTTCGACCCGGTCCCTTGAGGCTGACCTCGACCTGACTATGGAACCTCGCCGTATTGCTCTCGCTGTCGTCCTCATGGCGGCAGTCATCATCCTCTCGCAGTTCTTATTTCCGCCGACACCGGCGCAGCGTGCGGCGACTCTCGCCGCTGCGGACTCGACCCGCGTGGCGAACCCCGCCGCGAGTGCCTCCGGCGACACGAGCCTGTCGATCGCGGCTGCCGGGGCCCCCGAGGGAGTTCCAGCGGCACCAGCGGCCACGCCATCGTCGGCCGTCGCGACCACGCCGGACAGTGCGCCGCCGCGGGCGATCGATACCACGGCGACGACGACCGCGCGTGCGGTGTACCGCACCACCAGTCGCGGCGCGGCACTGATCGGTGCGCAAATGGTCCAGTACCCCACCCTGAAGGACCGCGGCAAGACCAAAGGCGAGCCGGTGGAGTTGGCGCACGCAGGCGATCCGCTTCTGGCATTTCGTCTGGTTGTGCCGGGCGATACCGTGCGTCTGGATCGCGCTGTGTTCAGCTCGGTGCGCAGTGATGAGGCGGGGAATACCATCGTTCGCTACGATGCGACGGTCGCGACACATCCCGTCTCGATCGTTTACACGTTTTTGCCCGACAGCTTCCGTTTCAACGTGGCGGCGCAGATCGGCAATGTGCCGACCAATGCGTACCTCCTCGTGGACTTGCCCCCGGCCTTTCGGTCGTCCGAGTCCGACACCACCGAAGATCGCAATCATCTCGCGTACGCGTACAAGCCGGATCAGCAGAATGCGAAGGGCATCGCCTTCAGTTCGCTTGATCCAGGGGAGCGTGAAATTGCGACCGGTCCACTCACGTGGGCCGTTGCCAAGAGCAAGTACTTTCTCGTTGGCGTGCTGACGCCCAAGGGGCAGCCTGGCTTCGCCGAGCTCGATGCGATCGGCGGGACGCGGAGTGCCAAGCAAGCGACCAGAGCGCAGGCGACGGCGGTCATGCCGCTCGCCAACGGGGCCACGTCGTTCGAAGTGTATGCCGGCCCGCAGGAGTTCAAGCGTCTGGTGGCCATGGGGCGGGAGTTTGAGACGTCGAATCCCTACGGGGGCTTTCTGCAGGGGTTGGTGCAGCCGTTCGCCACGATCGTCATTCGCTTGTTGCTCTGGATGAAGGCGTCGCTGGGGCTCTCGTACGGATGGATCCTGGTCCTCTTCGGCGTTGCGGTCCGCATTATCCTGTGGCCGCTGAACCAGAAAGCGATGCGCAGCTCGATGGCGATGCAGCGGTTGCAGCCCGAGATGCAGGCCATCCAGACCAAGCACAAAGGTGATGCGCAGAAGCTGCAATCCGAAATGATGCTGCTGTACAAAGAGCACGGCATGAGCCCCTTCAGCTCGCTGACCGGGTGTCTACCGATGCTGATCCCGCTGCCGATCTTCTTCGCGCTCTTCTTTGTGTTTCAGAACACGATCGAGTTTCGCGGCGTCTCATTCTTGTGGCTTCCCGACATCTCGGTCAAAGATCCGATCTTCGTCCTGCCGGTTCTGGTGGCCGCCACGGCGATGATTCTCTCCTTCATCGGCATGAAGGGGGTCAAGGCCAACGAACAACAGAAAATGATGATGTACATCCTCCCAGCCATGATGCTGTTCATCTTCTTCGGCATGGCCTCAGGACTCAACCTGTACTACCTCGTGCAGAATCTGGCGTCGTTGCCGCAGCAATGGCTGATCGCGCGGGAACGTGGAAAAGCCACGCCCTTGGTGCGAGGCTAGGTCGAGGCGCGTCGGTGAGACGGCCGTGTCACGGCAGTGTCATGTCAACACGCGCCTGGCAATAGCTCGCCGTGCATAAGCCCGAGGCGCCTGGCACCGGCGCACGACTGTTGGCGGGCGGTGACGATACGATCATTGCGCTCGCCACACCCGAAGGGCGTGGCGCACTGGCGCTCATTCGACTGTCCGGGGCGCGTGCGATGGCCGTTGCGCGCGCCCTCGGCGTGTCTGCATCAACACCGCGCACTGCGCATCGCGCACGCTTACGGCATCCGGCGACCGGCCTCGTGCTCGACGAGGCGATCGTGACGACTTTTGTCGCCCCGCACTCGTTCACCGGCGAGGACGTGGTGGAGATATCCACGCACGGCGGTCGCGTGGTCCCGACGCAGGTGGTCGCGGCGTGTGTCCACGCTGGCGCCCGACTCGCGCTGCCTGGCGAGTTCACGCGTCGCGCGGTCATGAATGGCAAGCTGGATATCGTGCAGGCGGAGGCCGTCGCCGATTTGATCGACGCACGCACCGTCGCGATGCAGCAACAGGCGCTGGCCCAGCTGGATGGCGGGCTGTCTCGCCGGCTGCTGGCCTTGCGCGACGACGTGATTCACCTCGAAGCGTTGATCGCCTACGACATCGATTTTCCCGAAGAAGACGACGGCCCGATTGCGCCAGCCCGCATTCATTCGGCGGCGGGGACGCTGCTTCACGCGCTTGACGCGCTGCTGGCGACCGCTCCACGTGCGACGATGCTGCGAGACGGCGTGCTGGTCGTAATCGCCGGGCCACCGAACGCGGGTAAATCCTCCCTCTTCAACGCGCTGCTGGGAAACACCCGCGCGTTGGTCACGCCAATCGCCGGTACGACACGGGATGCGATCGACGCGCTCCTGGATCGTTCGCCCGTGCCGATCCGTCTGGTTGACACCGCAGGACTGCGCGACACGGCCGACCCTATCGAGCAGCTCGGCATCGAAGTCAGCGCCCGCTTTCTGGCCGACGCGCAGATCGTTTTTGCCTGCGGGGCGTCGCCGGAGGCGATTGCACTGTCGTATACGGCGACCGCGCGTCACACCTCGGCGACGATTGTGCCCGTGTTCACCAAAGCCGATATGCTTGGCGTGGGAGCGCTGCGCGACGAGCGGTGGTGCTACGCGAGTGCGGAAACGGGAGAGGGGCTGGCTGCCTTGCTCTCGCGTGTCGATCAGATCGTGGCGACGCTGCCGGCGGCGCCGACAGACAGCGTGGTGATTACCCGGGAACGACACCAGCGCGGACTGCGCACGGCGCGTGACCACGTCGCAAGCTTTCTTGACGGATGGAGTTCCGGGGCCTTGCCGACGCTGGTGGCCGCCTCGCATTTGCACGACGCACGCGAGGCGCTGTCCGAGCTTGTGGGATCTATATCGATCGACGACGTCCTCGACCGCGTCTTCGCCGATTTCTGTATTGGCAAGTAGCGGAAGCGCGGCACTCAGGCGGGCGACGTCGGCTGGCCTCAGCTGATGTTGATCCTGCGCGCGCGATCCATGGCGACCGGCTGCGCCGCGATGGCCAGTTCGTGTGCGCTGGCGCGAACCGCCCACGGAAAGCCGCGCGACTGCACCGCCGGTTCGACCATGCGCGCGCCCAGAAAATACCCGGCACGCTCTGGCAGGACGACCCGTTCGACAGTTCGTGCTTCGTCACTCATGCCGCCGCAGAGGTACCGCAATCGGAGACCCAGCGCGCGACGATCGTAGTCGGCACTTGCGGCGCGCTCCAACGACGGCTCCAGCTCGCGTACACGCGCGTACTGTCGACGAGCAAACCCAAAGTACTCCCACGCGGCATGACCCGGTGAGATGGCACGCGAGACTTGAACGGCCAGCCCTTCATTCACCAGCAGTTCGCGCAAGGTCGCGTGACGACCGGTTTCCCAATAGGAGTAATGGCCGCCCGCTTCGGCGATCAGGTGCCGCATCTCACTGCGTGACGACGGTGAGGTGTAGCGCACCACGTGCGCGATTTCGTGCGCCAACCAGAGCGGGATCAATTCGGGGTCGAGCCCGAGCCCTTGCGTATCGGGGTTGGGGACGCTGGTGAAATGTTCGAGACAGACGAAGGCAATGCCGCGGCCATTGACCACGAGTTCTCCGGCATTCGCCCCACCGACACCCACCATGATCACCACATCGAACTCAACGTCGGATTGCAGCAACTCCCGGACCTGCTGCTCCGCGTACCGCGCCAGCGCCTCGACGTCGGTGTGCACGAGCAAGGCATGCAGATCCGCGCGATCCGCACCGACCGTTGCGCGCACCACCTCTTCGAAGTGCGGACCGGAGGGCTCGAGGACGTAGTTCTCCCAGTAGGCCGTCAGCAGATCGCGATGGCGTTCGAAATACGCGTAGTACGCCGCTTCACGATCGTCGGCGCGGAGAACTTCAAGAAAGTCAGGGAGCAGGTTGATCAACATCAACAACCCAGGGCACGGGAATTCGGCGCGATCATGGTGTGACCGAGACGCCGAGCAAAAATGGCATCGCATAACGAAACGCGAAGATCGCGACGCGGCAAGATAGCTCGCATGGGAAATGGGTTCAACTCCTGCGGGGCTTGTGCCGACACTTGTTGGCATGGACCCATCCTTCCGATGGGGTCCGCGGGTCTGCATGCGGGAGCACTTATGACAACGCTGAATCTGATCGAACTGACGTGCCCTGTCTGCGCGAACGACTTTCGCTCACAAACGGTGGTCGCGACCAACGGGTACGGCGGCAAGCGCACCGATTTTCATGAGCGCGCTGCAGGCATGCAGCCGCTGCCGTACTTTGTGCACTTGTGTGCGAAGTGTGGATACGCCGGGGTGGAGCGCGACTTTGCCGATGCGGCGGAGCCGACGGAAGCGCTGCGCGAGTACGTGTTTACCGCGTTGACGCCGACATTACGACGTGATGTACCGGCTGGATCACTCAAGTACGAGCATGCGGCGAAGGTCGCCGAATGGCAGGGCAACGATCCCCGTTATCTCGCCGATCTGTATTTGCGCGCCGCGTGGTGTGCGGTGGACGAACTGGATCATGAGGCGGAACGCTATTTCCGACGACATGCCGCGTGGCGCTTTGCCGACGCACTGGACACGTACGATGGCGTTCCAACCGAGGAGCGCGCCGTCTTGACGTATTTGGTGGGTGAACTGTGGCGCCGGGTTGGTGATCAGACGCAGTCCGCCTGTTGGTTTGGCAAGGTTGAAGCCGAAGTGACGGACGAGGGCGCGCAGTCGTGGGTGCGTGACGCCGCTGTTCAGCAGCGAGAGGCGCCGCGGGAGTGGTTTTAGGACTGCGGGTTGGACTGATTTACTGCGGGTGGGGGTGGACTGACTAACGGCGGGTGGGGGG
>Ga0209591_10001421_pt1 | contig 29765 bp, 28 predicted proteins | sample MAT01_FD_187207 | JGI IMG/M metagenome (GOLD analysis project Ga0209591, IMG submission 187207) | Freshwater microbial communities from Lake Fryxell liftoff mats and glacier meltwater in Antarctica - MAT-01 (SPAdes) (version 2) | ecosystem: Environmental > Aquatic > Freshwater > Ice > Liftoff... | reverse complement strand
GGTGGGAACGCTAGCAACCAACATTGAAAATCCGCGTGTCGGTGGTTCGATTCCGCCCCAGGCCACCATAAGAATCAACGGCTTAGCCCGACCCACGGTTGGGCTTTGTTGTTTCTGGGGCTCTTACAGACTTTTTACAGACTGCGGTACGGGGTTTCGGGCGATGTCGCCCCCTGTAGCCACCCCGGCAAACTACGAATCCGGCAGGTCTGCGCCACCTTCAGCGCAGAAGCAGCTCCCATGGGGCTCCAGTCCATTTGGGATGCCCGGCTCTCAAACGTTCAGACGGCGGCGGGCGCCGGCTGAACATGCATCGGCGCCGCCTTGAAGCGCTGCTCGGCCTGCCACACGTCGTAGGCGCTTTGCTCCGCCAGCCACAACCGGGCCTCGCCGCCACGCTTGACGCCCAGCCACGCTTCGATGCGCAACGCCATTTCAGGAGAGATGGCAGCCCGGCCGTTGAGCACGCGGGACAGCGTTACCCGAGACACGTCGAGTTGCTGCGCTGCCTGGGTCACCGTCAACCCCAGCGCAGGCAACACGTCGTCGCGCAGCGTCAGGCCAGGGTGCGGGGGATCGAACATGCGTGCCATCGTCACTTCTCCAGTTGTTCAGTGGTAGTCCTGATAGTCCACCAGCACGGCGTCCGTGCCCTCAAACGCGAACGTCATGCGCCAATTGCCATTCACCCAAACCGCGTGGTGCCCTTTTAGTTCGTGCCCCTTGAGCTCGCGCCCCTTCAGCGGGTGCAGGCGCCAGCCCGGCAGGTTCATCCCTTGGGGATTGGTTGTCTCGTTCAGGCGCCGCAACATGGCGGCCAGCTTGGGCGCGTGCGCGGCTTGGATGCCGGCCATGCTTCCAGGCTCGAAGAAGGCTTTCAGGCCCTTGTGCCGGAAGGTCTTGATCATTGCTGATTGTATCGCATAGCGTTACGGGCCTCGGGCGACATCAGGCCACCACGCGCAGGCCGGCAGGCGCGGCCGCATCGAACGTCACGCCGGCCTGCTCAAGCATCCACGCCTCAATCCTTTCGTGATGCAAGCGCAGCAGGTCGAGCGGGCGGCGGATGTAGTTCTGTTCGCGCACGCCCTCGGGTGCGTGGCGGTCGACGTCGGCTGTCACGAGCTTGGCGTCCTGCCAACGTGTCGCGGCCGCCGTGCACAGCGATCCGGATCCGGAGCCGAGTTCCAGCACCAGCCTGGGCTTGGATGCCTCGATGCTGTCGATCAACGACTGACTGATGACGGGCGCCGTGTATTACCGGCTCCACAGGTCGGACGTCTGACTGGCTCTTGCCAGATCCTGTCTAAATTCACCCGGTGACGCTGTCATTTTCCTCGTCGCACTGCAACGTCGTCATTCTCGGTCGCGACCGCTCGGCAGCTTCGATCGGTGGCCTGAAGAAAGTTTATTTGAGCATTAACGAGCGCCGTGGGTATTCAGAGCGTGTTGTGGCTTCTTCGATGCGGACGTCGAGGCGCTGCCCTTCGCTGCGCCGCTCTGAACTGCTCAGCTCACGCGCCGTCCGCAGAGCACAACGAGCCGCAGCGCCAGCGCTTCAGCCTGCGGGCTGGGCATCACAGCCACCTGGCTGGGCGACAATCACACCCAGCCACAACTCGCAGGGGTTCACGATGGAATTGACTGCTGTTCTGACACCCGCCGAAGAAGGCGGGTACGTTGCCCTGAACCCCGAGACGGGTACGACGACGCAAGGCGAAACCGTGGAAGAAGCCGTGGCGAACCTCAGGGAAGCCACGGCGTCTATCTGAGCGAGTTCCCCATCGACGTCCACGGACACCCCGTGGTCACCACGTTTTCATTGCCGGCGCATGCCTAAGCTGCCGCGGGTCTCGGGCGCCGACGCGCTCAAGGCCCTGCAACGGCTCGGCTTCGACAAGGTGCGCCAGTGGGAAGCCACGTCGTGGTTCGCCGAGGCTCCAAGGGCTGTGTGATTCCGATGCATACCGAAATCAAGGTAGGCACACTCGCCGGGCTGCTGCGACAAGCAGATGTCGCGCTCGAAGCGTTTGTCGCTGCCCTGTAGCAACGCGCTGCCCCTCGGCCAGCGCGGCGGTGGGCAACTGCTTGATCGCTTCGCCGCCACACACCGCGAGCGGCTGGCGCTGGCGGATGCGGTCGAGCCGCTGATCGAACGGAGCGACGGTGCCGTGGACACCGGCAGCCTCGCCCGACGCAGCCGCTCCGAGCCACCCAGCTCGGGCACGCTGCCGATGATGAAGCCGCGCGTGTCCAGCCCTGCGATGGCCGCGGGCTTGACGTCGAAGTAACATTTTACGAACTGGGTCGATCAGTACCCGGAAGACGCGCGTGTTGACCAGCAGCGGCTAGATCAACAGGTGGCCAACTGCGCGTATGTGTCGCTTGTGTTGCTCTCTTGCCGATGGTCAGCCCGGTCCGTCGGCGGCGAAGGCGTCATTCAGCTTCATCAAAACACAGGATGCTGCCTGCAGTCCTTGGGTGACAGCGATCCCCGCCGCAGATGGCCCATCGCAACTGCGGGCCAAGTGGCCGCAAATCCGGATGCTTCCGTTCGAAAGGGCGTACTCAAGGCCGATGAGGGCCCGTTTGACCGCGGGATTGAGGGGTCGGCTGCAGTCTGGGACGGCTCGCCTACCGGCGTGAGAAGCGATGGGCGCCTCGCCCACCGAGCAGGGCCAAACCCAACAGCCATAACGCCCACGTCTGCGGCTCTGGCACGGCACTGACGTAGTTGGTGCCAGATGCGGCGTTCAGACTGAACTCCGATACAAGATTGTGGTTGGCGTCATGCAGGGTCAGGCCGGTGAGCTTGGCGGTGCTGAGAAAGTTGCTGTCCGCAGTGCCATAAGCCCAGGCCACCAGGCCCACCCCCACGTCCCAGGCCTGCCCCCAAACCATGGGAAAGTCGAGCGCGAAGACGGTGCTGCCACCGATCAGGCTGCCTTCGCTTGTGGTCCAGCCCGCGGGCGGTGGTCTGTTCGAAACCGTGCCGATGCCGCCGCGGCGCACAGTCGCATTCACAACTTGGTAAGTCGGCCCGCCCTGGTGCTGTAGATCCAGTGCCATGTAGGTCTCGCCAAAGTAAAAGGCCTCCGGGGCACCCAGCGCAGTCAAGCTCCCGTCGATACTGAACTGGTAGCTCACAAACCCCGCGCTGGCGGCAGCCACCAAGGGACCGGTAGCGGTCAAAGTGTCCGAGAACTTGGCCACGGCGATGGACTGAAACATCGAATTGCCGCCGGGCCTCCCGGTACCGATGAATGCGTGTGCCATTGCGCCAAGGCGACCGCAATTGGCGACCGACTGTGCGGTGCCCTCAAAAGTGCCGCTGCCGGGCGAAGTGCCCAGCGACACCGGCGCCACGCTCTTGCTCAGGCCCAGCGGCCCGGTCGCAGCAGACACCTGATCCAGACTGCCGCTTTAGCCGCAAGCGGCAATGCCCTCCACCGGCCATGGCCCGCCTGTGAAGCTGAAGAAGCTCAGGGCTGGCGGTGGCACATTGCTGCAACCGCCGGGCACCGTGCCGATGCCTGAACCACCGATGACACCCGCGTAGGCGTCCAGTGAAGCGGCCGAAGCCTTCGGGAACAGGCTGATGGCTGCAAGTGAAGTACCCAAAAGGGTCATTGCACGAATGAACCGCGTTGATCGATTGAACATAATCCCTCGTTGGTGACAACTGCGATTGGGTTCGCCAGTTTGCTGTTCACGGGCGCCGAGACCCGCGCAGACCGCGGGCGCCATCGTCAAGCAGTCAGCCCAGGCCGCCCAGGCCGCCCAGGTCGCCCAATAGGTCCAGGAAAGGCGTCTCCGGTTCGCTGACGCAAATCATCACCACCCGCAGGTGCTCGGTGCGCCGCGTTTGAAGCCGGCGTGCGCAAGCTCCGGCGGGTCGACAAAGGCTTGCCCAGGTGCGATGACGGGCGGGGCGCGCCCCTCGATCTCCGGCGTGAAATGCCCTTCCAGCCCGTACACGGTCACTGGACAGCGGTGATGGTGGAACACCGTCCGGTCGCCGGGGCCGAAGCAGGCCGTGAGCACTCGCATCTCCTGCGTGGCGCTCGTCGGCATGCCGGTCACTGCCGGCTCGCGCAGGCCCACGGTTGGTGCCGCCAGTCGGCCGCTGAGCGTTTAAGGGGCCTCGGCGCGCTTGAGAATCGCGCTGGCCGCCATCACGGCTTCGGCGCCGTCTTCAGCTCGATCATGATGACGTGGGTCGGCGTCGTGCCGACGTTTTCGCCGATGTGGGTCTGCGCCGGCGAATACATCACGTCGCCGGCCTTGAACTCACGCATCAGCACCTTGCCATCGGGCAGATGGATCTTGCGCTTGAACGGCGTAACCGCGTAGAGAACGAAAGCCGGATGACCGTGCTGGTGGGTCTTCTCGCCCGGCAGATCCCGGTACTCGAGCACGCGCACCTGGTCGTTTTCCAACACCACTTTGTACTTGTCCCCGTCGGTCTCGATCGGACTCTGGGCCAAGGCGGCCCACGACGCCAGAGACAGCGTCAACGCAAGCGTTCTGTTCCGCATTCCAAACTCCACTCCACCGTGACGGCACGGAACCGCGAGACCGAGGCTGCGACCTGTGCCTGACGGCAGCAGACCCCTGATAAATCGCCTCGCGGCGAGCGCCCCCTGCGGTGCGCCCATGGAGAGAAGACTAAAAAGGCGGCTCCTAGAAATCGCTTAGAGATTGCGAAGTTGGGCGGCCATGGCCTCTGTTTCGGCCGCCGGCCGAACGCCCAGAACCACCGACAACTGCTGGCGGCAGCGCCGGTAGGCGGCCAATGCCTCGGAACGCTGGCCCAGATGCAGCAGGCAGGTCATCAGCCTCCGCACTATTTCCTCGGCCAGTGGCTGCTGCTCGACGAGGCGCTGGTACAGACGCGCCGCCGCCGCATGCTGGTCCGTGGCCTCGAGCTGGTCCCCGAGCGCAGCCACCTGCCGCGTGACACGCGCCTGGATGCGTTCGCGGGCGACGATCACGTCGGTCAGTTCATCCTCGCCGGCGAGAAAGGGCCCCCGGTACAAGACCAATACCGCATCGATCCAGGCGGTGACACGGTCGGGGTCACCTGCCCCCGCGACCGCCGGTGGCGCGGCGAGGTAGTCGGTGAGCGCAGCGACATCGGTCCAGCATCTGGCGGCGTCCAGGCTGAGGCTGCCGGCGCGCAGCGTGACGCGTCCGTCGCCACCCAGCAGCTTTCTTAGCCGGTGCAAGGTGTTGTCGAAGGAGTTTCGCGCCGCATCGCCAATGGCCTCAGGCCACAGCGCCGCGCACAGACGACCGACCGGCACGTTCTCGCCGCCCAGGGCCACCAGCAGCTTCAGCAGATCCAGGGGCTTTCGACTCTCCTTGCGCGAAGCCTGCGCCGGACGGTCCTCGTGCTCGATGCTGAATGCGCCCAGCGTGCGGATGCGCACCGGCCAGGGCCAAGTGAGGGGCGCCCCGAGGGGAGCCGGCAGCGCATGCCGGCGCACCATCTGCTGCACGAACGGCGTATCGACGTCGTGCGATAGCGCCAGCGCAGCCAAGCGCGACATCATGTCGCCGCAGCAATAAGGCATCGGGCCGAAGTCGAACCCGCAGGCCTGGGCGACGCCAAACCCGCGCCGCAAGGCTGCCAGCGTGCGGGGCCCGTCGCCGCGCCGGTCCGCGAGATTTGCCTCTACAAGGGCAGCGATCCAGTGGTGCCATCGGCAGACGACATAAAAACGATGCTCCAAGACCGCCTTCAAGGCGGTTTCGGCCTCTTCGAAACTGTCGATTTGCGTCGCGGCCAAGGCCTGCCCGATCAAGGCAATGTGCTCGCGCAGCGGCCAACCACTGGCGCGGCCGCTGCTCACGGCCGAGCGCATCAGTTGGGCGGCGGCATGCCAGTCCTTGTCCAGCAGCATCAGCAGGCCGCGCTGGAACTCGTAGGTTGTCACGTCGACTGGGTTGCCCGCCGCCAGCAGGCCCGCCGACTCGGCCAGGTGGATCCGCGCGAGCTCGGCATCGCGCGCCGACTCGGCAGCCAGCACCACCATCAGATGCGCCTTCACGCGCATCGGTGCGGGGCCGTTTTGCGCGAGGGCCAGCGCGCGCGTTGCGTGGTCCATCGCCTCGTCGATACGGCCGAGCAGCGAGCGCACGAGCACGCCCACGCCATACCACCGCAGCAGCGTGGCCGGTGCGGCGTCCTGGCCCGTACACATGCGGTCGATCTTGGCGAGGATGCGGTCCAGGCGCGGCGTCTGCCCAGTCCACAAGAGGTACAGGGCCAGGCTGCCAAGAAGAATGCGTTGGGTGGCTCCCAGTTGTTCATCGAGCATGTGCTCGGCTGCGTCGGCCAGCGGTGCGGTCAGTGCGTGACCCGGGTCCCGGTGGACAAACGCGGCCAGCAGGCCCGGCAGAACGCGAAGATCCAGCGCCGCGTCGCGCGACGCCAAGTAGCCCGGCGTCAGCCGCTCCAGCAGGGGCAGCCAAGGTGCCAGTGCGTCGTAGTTCGCGCCCCGGAAGATGATTGCATCGGCCGCCGCGGCGGCGGCCTCGAAGGCGCCCTGCTCGTCAGCAACGGCGAGGTAGCCATCGTGCGCCTGCTGCAATAACTTGAGCGCAGCGTCGGGGTCGATGGCCAGGTTGCAGAAGCCGAGCCAGTAGCAGGCCTGCGGCGCGTTGCGCCAGGGCTCCGGCATGGCGGACACCGCCTGGCGGACGATGGTCGAGCGTCCCTGGGCCACAAATTCCCCGGCGTGCGAGGCGAGCAATTGCAAGGCCTTCGCCCACTCTTGGGCTTCGACGAGCTGTCCTAGGGCGACGTCCGCATGGCCGGCGGAGGTGAGAAGACCTGCTGCATCGACGCGCAGCGCGCGTAGCGCATCGGGTGAGAGCTCGGCCGTGGCCCGCGTGCGCAGGTATTCGCCGAACAGCGCGTGGAAGGTGTAGACCGCTGGCACGTCCCCGCGGCGGTCGGTAAACAGGCTACGGCGCGCCAGGTCTTCGAGCAGCGTTTCGACGCGCGACTCGCCGCTTGCCGCTACGGCCATCGCCGCCGTGACGCTCGGCAGGAACGCAATTCGCATCAGCGCGTGACGCTGCCAGGGCGCGAAGGCAGCCATCACTTCACCGGCGAAAAAGTCGAACACCATCTTCGGTGCGCTGCCGGCGCCCACTGAATTTGGCGAGGCCAAATCGGTGCGTGCGGCCAGCATCAGGATCATGGCGGCCGCCCAGCCATCGGTGGTTTCGCACAGGGCCTTGGCCGACCAGGGCCGATCGTGCAGATCCAGCAATGCCTGGGTCTCGGTGGGCGTGAATCGCAAGGCATCGGCCGGCATGCACACCAGCTGCTGGCTGGCCAGGGCCCTGGCATATTCTGCCGGCGGGGGCTCGCGACTGATCGCGATGAGCCGGTAACCCTCCGGCATCTCGCTGAGCGCGGCGGCTATTCCCGCATGCAAGGTGGGCAGGCTGTCCAGTTCCTGGATGTTGTCCAGCACCAGCACCCAAGGGCCGTCTATCGCCAGCGCCAGGCGTCGGAAGCAGCGGCGGATGAAGGCCGGAACGTCCCGCAGATCGTCGGCGGTCGGCACGGGCAGCTGGGGGGGATTGCGAGGCGACACCGAGGCGGCGCTTTCACCAAGAAAGTGCGCGAAGGTGGCCGGGTCGGCATCGCCGGCATCGAGCTGCAACCAACCCGCCCGGAGCGCCCGCGCTTGCAGGTAGGTGGCGATCAATGTCGACTTGCCGAAGCCCGCGGGCCCGGCTATCCAAAGGCCCGGCACGGACTCAATGCCGTCGAGCTCGATGAACAACCGGTCGCGCAGGATGGAACGGCCGAGCCGGGGGCTCCGCATCTTGCCGAGCGTGGGTAACAGGTCAGACCGTGCGGCACACATTCGATTCATCATAGGTGCCGACCGTGGCCGCTCCATGAGATGAAGCCCCGCCCGGGCGCAGGACCGACCTACACCCGCTCAGTCTTTGAAGCCACAACTCGGGTGCCCGGTGGGCGCAGCGGTCCACGACCTTGCCGTCCGATACGACCAGCGCAATGGCGTCATGCCCAGGCGCTGCGCCGCGCGCCACGAAGAAGGAACTCGCCCCCAGCCGATCGCGCTTTTGGCGCCTGGTAGGTGCAGGTACAAATGGGCGGCAGGATGGCCCAAGAGCCTCCCGAGGGGACCCCTTGATTTGTGCGGCGAGTCGGTCCACGCGCTGGGGCAGGACGACAATGCCCCGGATGACACGCAAATCGATCGCATGGGCTGCGGCCGCGGCTGTGGGGGTGGTGGTGCTGGCCGCGCTGGGGTGGATGGTGGTTCGGCCGCCGCCCGCTGCTTCGGTGCAGGTGCAGACCGCGCCGCTGGTGCGCACGCTGCAGTTCAGCGGACGGGTGACGACGCTCTCGCGGGTGGAGGTCGGCAGCACGGTCACGGGGCGCGTGGCTGCGGTGGCGGTGCGCGAAGGTGACGCGGTCGAGGCCGGCCAGGTGCTGCTGCGGCTGGAGGACGACGAATGGCGCGCCGCGCTGGCCCAGGCCGCGGCCGGTGCGCGTCAGTCCGCCGCCCGCCTTGTGGGGCTGCGCGGCGGTTCTCGCGACGCCGCCAGTGCCGGTGTGGCCCAGGCTGACGCGCAAGTGAACGCGGCCGAGGCCGAGTTGCGCCGCACACGCGACCTGGTGGCGCAGGGCTTCCTGGGTCAGGCGCGGCTGGACGAGGTCGAGCGCGCCGCTGCGGTGGCCCGTGCACAACGCACGGCAGCGCAGGCGCAACGCCAGGGGCTTGACAACACGGGCAGCGACATCGTGCAGGCGCAGGCGCAGCTGGCGCTGTCCGAAGCCGCCGCCGACGCGGCCCGCGTTCGGCTGTCGCAGTCGGTGGTGCGTGCACCTGCCGACGCACGGGTGCTGGGCCGCGAGGTCGAGCCGGGGCAGATCGTGCAGCCGGGTCGAGCGCTGTTGACGCTGGCGCTGGCCGGCCCGCTGGAACTGGTGGCGCAGGTCGACGAGCGTTTCCTCGAAGAACTGAAGCCGGGCCAGACGGCGACCGTGCTGGCGGACGCTTATCCAGAGCAAAGGTTCACGGCCACGCTGGCCCGCATTGCGCCACGCGTGGATGCCCAGCGCGGGTCGATCGAGCTGCGCTTCTCGGTGCCGACGGTGCCCGACTTCCTGCGCCAGGACATGACGCTGTCGCTGGAGGTGACCACCGCCGAGCGGCCGCGCACACGCGTGCTGCCGCTGGCCGCGCTGCGCAGCAGCAGCTCGGCAGGCCAGCCCGGTCAGGACGAGGTCTGGATCGCCCAAGACGGCCGCGTGCAGGCGCGGCCGGTGCGGCTGGGCCTGCGCACGCTGTCGGCGGTGGAGGTGGTCGACGGCGTGGCCGACGGCGAGACGGTGCTGGTCGGTGCCAGTCCGGCGCCGGGCCGGCGTGTGCGGCCGCAGGCCATCGACCCGGACCTGGCAACGCGCACGCGGGCAGCGACCACGGGCGAGGGCGGCGCCGCGCTGAGCAATGCCATGGGCCGCTGATGCACACGCCCCGCCGCCACGATGGGTGCCGCCGGTGATCGGCCTGGGTTTCGAGCGCCGCGTCGCGCTGCGCTTTCTGATCGAGGGGCGCATGCAGTCGCTGCTGATCATCGTCGGCGTGGCCGCCGGCGTGGCGGTGGTGACCTACATCTCGGCGCTCATCAGCGGCCTGCAGGCCAACACGCTGGAAAAGACGCTGGGCGCGCAGGCGCACATCACGATCAGTGCGCGCGACGATGTGGTGACGCCGGCCCGCGAGCGTGCGGCCAGCGAGACGCTGTTCACGCGCACGCAGCCGCGCGACCAGCGCCCGCGATCGATCGCCGACTGGCCGGCGCTGATGGCCGAACTGGAGACACGGCCTGGCGTGGCCGCGGTGTCGCCGATGATCAGCGCCGGTGGGCTGGGGCTGCGCGGCGAGGCCAGCCAGGCGATCGCGCTGATCGGTGTCGACCTCGACCGCTACGACCGCATCGTGCAGTTGCGCAGCAAGGTGGTGGCCGGCACGGCGCGCCTGAGCCCTGGCGAGGCGATGCTGGGCACCGAACTGGCCGCCGACCTGGGCCTGGCCGTCGGCGACCGCTTCACCATCAGCACCGGCAGCGTCAGCGACGGCGCCCGTGTGACGGCGCTGGTCGACCTGGGTGTGCGCGAACTCAACCGCCGCACCGTGGTATTGCCGTTGCGCAGCGCGCAAAGCCTGGTCGGTCTGCCCGGCGGCGCCACCAGCCTGGATCTGCGGCTCGACGACGTGTGGGCCGCCGGCACGCTGGCAGCAGGGCTGCAGGCGCAGTTGCCGTACCGCGTCGAGGGCTGGCAGCAGGCCAATGCGCAGCTGGTGTCGGCGCTGAACGCGCAGAGCATCAGCACCGCGATCATCCGCGCCGTGGTGGCGGTGGTGGTGGTGCTGGGCATTGCCAGCGTGCTGGTGGTTTCGGTGGTGCAGAAGCGGCGCGAGATCGGCATCCTGCGCGCCATGGGCGCCACCCGGGGCCAGGTGCAGCGGGTGTTCCTGCTGCAGGGGGCGGTGGTGGGCGCGCTCGGTTCGGTGCTGGGCGTGGGGCTGGCGCTGGCGCTGATCCAAGGCTTCTCGCGCTTTGCGCGTGGCAGCGACGGGCTGCCGCTGTTCACGATTGCATTGCCACCGAGTCTGGCTCTGCAAGTGGCGCTGGGCGCCACGCTCGCCGGCGTGCTGGCGGCGCTGGTGCCGGCCCGCAGCGCCGCGGCGCTGGACCCGGCGCAGGCCATCCGGATATGAAAACGGCCGTGTGGGCCGCCCGATGACCGAGGCTGCCGATCTGATCGAGCTGAGCGGGCTGCGCCGGTCGTACAACGTGGGGCGGCCAAACGAAGCCGAAGTGCTGCATGGGCTGGACCTGCGCCTGGCGAGCGGCGAGTTCGCCGCGCTGATCGGCCCGTCGGGCTCGGGCAAGAGCACCTTGCTCAACGTCCTGGGCCTGCTGGAGCGACCCACCGCCGGCAGCTACCGGCTGCTGGGCCAGGAGACCAGCACGCTGGACGACCAGGCGCTGACGCTGCGCCGGCGACAGGCGCTGGGCTTCGTGTTTCAGTTTCACCACCTGCTGCCGGCCTTCAGCGCGCTGGAAAACGTGACCCTGCCGGCACTGATGCGCGACGGTCGCGTCAGCGCCAGCGCTCGGGCTTCTGCCACCGCCATGCTCACGGCCGTGGGCCTGGCCGACGCGCTGAACAAACGGCCGGGCGAGTTGTCCGGCGGCATGCAGCAGCGCGTGGCCATTGCGCGCGCGCTGGTCAACGAGCCGCCGCTGGTGCTGGCCGACGAGCCCACAGGCAACCTCGACCGCGCCAGCTCCGACGAGGTCTTCCGCGTGATGCGGCGCATGCACGGCGAGCGTGGCACCGCCTTCCTGGTCGTGACACACGACCCGCGGCTGGCCGACCGCTGCGACCGCGTGATCGAACTGGTGGACGGCAAGATCGAGAGCGACACCCCACGGTCAGCGGCCGCGCCTCCGGCAGACCAGCCGGGCTGATCTGCGCTGCTGCATCACCCGCAGCGCTCGGGGCGCAGCAGGCGATGCACCGGGCCCTCCACGAAGGCCTGCTGAGCCGGATCGTGGTCCCAACGCTCGACGGTGGCGCGTTCGGCCGCAGTGGCGTCGATGCGGATCACGTTCACTGAATTGCCCGCATCGCCGCGCACCCGCGAACTCACGGCCGTGCCGGCCTGCACGGCCCAGCCGCCAGCCGCCAGCGGCAGCACAAAGGGCAGGTGGATGTGCCCGCCCACGATCAGGTCCACACCCGCAGCGCCCCAGCGCTGCAGGGCCGCTTCGTGGCCGTGCAGGCGGTTCTTCATTTCTTCGGGCCGGGTCACGGCCAGCGGATGGTGCACCATCACCACGCGGCGCTGGAGCGGGCGGGCCCGGGACAGGCAGCTGGCCACCGCGTCGATTTGCGCGGCCGACAGCTGCCCGTCCTCATGCCGCCACCAGCGGGTGGTGTTGACGGCCAGCAGCAGCAGGTCGTCGGTCTCCAGGCTGGGTTCCAGCATGTCGCCGAAGGCCGCGCTGTAGCGCGCGTAGGGCCGCACCAGGCGCAGCGGCAGGTGCCACAGGGGGATGTCGTGGTTGCCCGGCAAGGCCAGGCAGCGCGGCACCTGCAGCCGCTGCACAAAGGCCAGGGCGGCGGCAAACTGCGCGCGCGTGGCGCGCTGCGTGATGTCGCCCGACAGCAGCAGCACGTCGGGTCGCAGGTCCAGCGCCAAGCGCACCAGCGCTTCGACGACGGCGGGTCGCTCGGTGCCGAAGTGCGGGTCGGACACCTGCAGCAGCAGCGTCATTTTTGTGCCTGCCCAGCAGCCACAGCCCGCAACTCAGGTGCCGGCGTGGCCAGGCGCACCAGATCCAGGGTCTGCGGCGCGACCCGAAAGGTCAGCGGCAGCCGCATCCAGCTCACCTCGCCATCGGTGGCAACCTTGATGTGATGCGCGCCCAGCGCGCCCAGGCGGCGGCCCGGGCGCACGGTGAGCTGCTGCGTGGCCAGGTGGATCAGCTCGTCGGCTTCGCCCAGGCGGCCCAGGGCACCGCGCAGCAGCAGGCCCAGCATCTTCAACGAGCCCACCGGCTGCAACGCAATGGCGGCAAGCTGTCCGTTTTCGACGGCATCGGCCTCGGCAAAGCCCAGCTGCTGCAGCTGCAGCGCGTTGTTGCCGACAAAAAGTGTGGGCGTGCGCAGCTCTCGTTCGCTGCCATGCGAGCCGACACGCAGCCGCAGGCTGCGGTGACCGCGCAGCAAGGTGGCCAGCCCGGCGCCAAAAGCCACCAGTCGGCTGCGGCCGAACTGCCGCTTCCAGTTTTCGCGGTCTTCCAGCAATTGCGGGTACAGGCCCAGGCTGGCGTTGACGAGGAACACCCGGTCACCCACCAGCCCCACCTGGGCCGGTTGGCGGTGCCCGGCCAGCAGCACCTGCAGCGCTTGGTGCGTATCTGCCGGGATGCCGTGGCTGCGGCTGAAGTAGTTGAAGGTGCCCTGCGGCAGCACACCAAACGCGCAGCCGCTGCCCAGCGTGGCCTGGGCCACCGTGTTGATGGTGCCGTCGCCCCCGGCGGCCACCACCACGCCGCCGCACTGCTGCGCCTGCGCCACGGCCTGCCGCGCAATCGCGGCCAGGTCTTTCGGGTCTTGCACTTCCAGCAGGTGCAGGCTGCGCCCCGCTGCGGTGCAGCCGTCTTGCAAGGCGGCGCGCACCTCGTCGGCCTGGCCCTGGCCGGCGCCGACGTTGAAAACTACGATCAGTGGCGGGGCCGCAGGCAAGGTCGCTGGCAGGGTCGCAGACAAGCTCGCAACCCGGCTCAGCCTAATCGGCCAGCGGCACGCAGATGGCGTCGATGCGGGCCATCACTTCAGGCGTCAGCCGGTCCAGCACCGCCAGCGCGCCCAGGTTGGCTTTCAGCTGGTCGATGCCCGATGCACCGGTGATCACGGCGCTGACATGCGGGTTCTTGGCCACCCAGGCCAGCGCCAGCTGGGCCAGTGTGCCGCCCAGCTCAGCCGCGATGGGTTCCAGCCGGGCCACCGCCTGGTTCTTGGCCGGGTCGGTGAGACCCTCGCGCAGGAAGGCCATGTTCTCCAGCGCCCCTCGACTGCCGTCTGGCACGCCGTTTTTGTACTTGCCGGTGAGCAGCCCGCTGGCCAGCGGGCTCCAGGTGGTCAGGCCCAGGCCGATGTCCTCAAACAGACGCGTGTACTCCTGTTCGACACGTTGGCGGTGGAACAGGTGGTATTGCGGCTGCTCCATCACCGGCTTGTGCAGGTGGTGGCGCTCGGCAATCTCCCAAGCGGCGCGGATGTCGGCCGCGCTCCATTCGCTGGTGCCCCAGTACAGGGCCTTGCCCTGCGTGATGAGGTCGCTCATGGCGCGCACGGTTTCTTCCACCGGCGTGTGCGGGTCGGGGCGGTGGCAGTAGATGAGGTCGATGTGGTCCAGGCCCATGCGTTTCAGGCTGCCGTCCATGGCCTGCATCAGGTACTTGCGGTTGAGCGTGTCCTTGCGGTTGACGGCGTCGCCCTGGCGGTCCAGGCCCCAGAAGAACTTGGTGCTGACGATGTAGTTCAGGCGCGGCCAGGCCAACTGCTTGAAAGCCGCACCCATGATTTCTTCGCTGCGGCCGCCGGCATAGACCTCGGCGTTGTCGAAGAAGTTGACGCCCGCATCGAAGGCGGCGGCCAGCATCTCGCGGGCCTGGCCGGTATCGACCTGGTTGTGGTATGTGACCCAGGAACCCAGGGACAAGGTGCTGACACGCAGGCCGGAGCGGCCGAGTCGACGGTATTGCATGGTGGGTGCTGTGCAGGCGTTGAGATGGGCAGAGCGTAGCGCAGCGGCCGTCCCCTTCGCTTTCTGCCCTGCCTTCACTGGTCCCGCGCCGCCGTTGCGGCCCGGACTGCGCCTCAGCCCTCACGCGTGAAATCGCGTCAGGGCCTTCGGCAGCCGATCAGGTCCTTGCGGACCCTCAGGCGCGGCCTCAGATCGCGAGACGGCTGCCCGCTCAGTCGGCGGATGCAGCGCCCAGGCGCCAGCCGGCGTGCTCGCATGCGTCAGCGTGTTCATGGCGTGATCTGCGGGGCCAGCAGGCGCTGAAGTATCGTAGGCTGCAAACATTCTGGCCCACGCACACGCAGCTTCCAGGCGCGGCGGCGCCAGGTTCACTGCAAGAGGGAAACGGCGATGGAAAACTACCGGCTACGCAAGCGCATCCTGGTCACCGGAGGCGCCGGTTTTCTGGGCTCGCACCTGTGCGAGCGGCTGGTGGGCGAAGGCCACGATGTGCTTTGCGTGGACAACTTTTTCACCGGCACACGCGACAACGTCGAACACCTGCTGGCCAACCCTCGCTTCGAGCTGATGCGCCATGACGTGACCTTTCCGCTGTTCGTCGAGGTGGACGAGATCTACAACCTGGCCTGCCCGGCATCGCCCATCCACTACCAATACGACCCGGTGCAGACCACCAAGACCAGCGTGCATGGCGCCATTAACATGCTGGGTCTGGCCAAGCGGCTGAAGGCGCGCATCCTGCAGGCCAGCACCAGCGAGGTCTACGGTGACCCCGCCGTGCACCCGCAGACCGAGGACTACTGGGGCCACGTGAACCCCATCGGCGACCGGTCTTGTTACGACGAAGGCAAACGTTGCGCCGAGACGCTGTTCTTCGACTACTGGCGGCAGTCGCACCTGCGCATCAAGGTGGCGCGCATCTTCAACACCTACGGGCCGCGCATGCACCCCAATGACGGCCGGGTGGTGTCCAACTTCATCGTGCAGGCCCTGCGCGGACAGTCCATCACCATCTTCGGCCAGGGCACGCAAACCCGTTCGTTCTGCTATGTCAGCGATCTTGTCGACGGCCTCGTGCGGCTGATGAATTCAGCCGACAGCGTGACCGGCCCCATCAACCTGGGCAACCCGGTCGAGATGAGCATGCTGCAACTGGCGCAGCGCGTGATCGACCTCACCGGCTCGGCTTCGCAGCTGGTGTTCAAACCCCTGCCCAACGACGACCCGCGCCAGCGCTGCCCCGACATCACCCGTGCCCGTGACCAACTGGGCTGGGCGCCCACGGTGGCGCTGGACGAAGGCCTGAAACACACCATCGCTCACCTCGAACAATTGCTGCGGCGCCTGGACGCAGCGCCAGCGGCTTGACTGATTCCGGGCAGCATGCGAGGCCGTGTCGCGTGTCATGCGCAACGGTTGGGTGGGCATGGGGCCGGAGACGCTGGCCTTCGAAACCGCGCCCAGGCGCAGACCGATGACCGGGATTGCCGTGGCCCATGGCCTCGGCACCGACCAGGCCAAAGGTCTCGAACCAGATGCTGGGCACCACCAGCATGCGGGCGCCCATGCCGCCAGCGTCATCGACACCACCGTGGTGCGCGCCGCCGCGGCGGCCGTGTGGTGGGCGGCTGGCGTTGATCCGGTGCGATTGGTGTCGGGCCCCGTGTGAGCGCTGCTTCAGCCCAAGGCGTGTGCCATGGCCACTTCGTGCCCGGCCGTGAAAGCCTCTTCAAGCACCGAACAGCCGGCCAGGTCGGCATGCGCAAAGCGCACGCGGCCGCGCATCTGCCGCAAGGCCAGCAGCGCCGGGTGGCGCTGCACACCGGGACGCGGCATGGCCATGGCGTGGCCCCAGCGCGTGAGGTCCACCCGCTGCGCACGGCGGTGGATGTCGGGGTGCATCAACGCCAGTTCGTTGAGCACACGGTCGCGCCAGGGCGCGGGGTCTTCAGACAGCAGCATGGCGCGCTCGCTGGCCGGCAGCGCGTGATAGGCCGTCAGCACGGTGGGGCCGGGGTGCGGGCGCAGGCTCTGGTGCATGGCATCGACGTAGCCCAGCGCCGTGCCACCGCCCGGCGCGTAAAGCACGCTGTCCCAGGCCGGCGGTGCGCCGGGTCGGTCCAGCAGCGGCGCGTCCAGCAGCACGTTGGCCACCAGCCAGGGCGCGTGCTGCAGCAGTGCGGCGGCCTGGCGCAAGGCGGCGGGCGGTGACTGCAGCACCCGCGCGGCAATGAACAGCGGCGTGGCCATCACCACCTGCTGCGCGGTCCATGCTTCGGCCTGCTGCGTACTTTCGTTCCAGGCCAGCAGATGCACCGCGTGACGCTGTTCCTCCACCCGAAGCACGGTGCGGCCGGTGTGGATTCGTGCGGCAAAAGGCGCGGCCAGTCGCTGCACCAGCCAGGCGTTGCCTTCGGGCCAGGTGAACACCCCTTCGGCTGCGGCAGCTTCGTCACCCGGGGCGCTGAAGCCGTGGCGGCTGGCGAAGTAGTGCACACCGGCCCAGGCCGAGACGGTGTGGATGCCGGCGCCGTAGTCGTCACGGCAGCAGTAGTCCAGGTACCAGAGCAGGCGCTCGTCGTTCAGGCCCTGTGCCTTGAGCCAGTGCACAAAGGTCTGCTGGTCCAGCGCAGCCAGGTCCGCCGACCAGGCCGATCGATGCGCGGGCAGTGCAAAGCGTCGCGGGCCGGACGGCGGACCTTGCAGTGCGCGCACGGCCTGTTCAAAGCGCCGGTACTGCGCCGCGGTGTCCGAGGCCGAATCGGCCGGCGGCAGCAGCCCTTCGACCCAGGCGCCGTCGATGAACAGCCGCTCTTGCGGGCTGTGGCACAGGTGCCGCTCGTCGGCCACCGTGCGGCCCAGGTGCTGGCGCAGCAGACCCAGTTCATGCAGCCAGTCCGACACCTCGCGCGCTTCGGGCGTGGGCAGTGGCAGGTAGTGCGCGCCCATTGGACAGGCCATCCCGGCCAGCACATGGCCGCGGCTGTTGCCACCGGGCTGATCTTCCAGTTCCAGCACGGCGATGTCGTCGATGCCTTGTGCGGCAAAAGCTCGTGCGGCTGCCAGGCCGGCAATGCCGCCGCCCACGATCAGCACCGCCGCCTTCCTTTGCACGGCGGCTGCGGGCAAAGCCTGGCCGCCCCGCAGGCGGTGGCCACGTGCATGCGCGGCGCCGGCCCAGGCGGCGGGTGGCGGCGGCTGGGCGCGTGGCGTGCAGGCTGCACCGGCCAGCGCGGCGGTGGCAGCCGTGGCAGCAGAAGCAGCCGCTGCCAGCAGCGCACGGCGGCTGAGGCGCTCGTTCATCGGTCCACCCGGCCCCACTCTTCTTCGAAAGTGCTGACCAGCACCTGGTTGGACAAGCGGTTGGGCTGCGCTTCGACGCGTGCCATGTCGGGCGGAAAATGCAGCATCCCCGGCAAGCCCTGCAGCGTCAGAAAGCGCAGGCCTTCGGGCAGCGCCGTGGGCATGCGCCAGGGCCGCCGGCCGGCAATGACGAAGCCCCATTCGCCGAAACTGGGCACGTGCACGTGGTACGGCGTGGTGCGCAGGCCCACGGCTTCGAGCGTGGCCACCACGGTCCAGTAGCTCTTGCGTGCGATCAGCGGCGACGTGGTCTGCACCGCCAGGTAGCCGCCTGCGGCCAGCGCCAGGTCCACCCGCTGGTAGAAGCTGGTGGTGTACAGCTTGCCCAGGCTGAAGTTGGTGGGGTCGGGAAAGTCGATCACGATGACGTCGAAGGTTTCTTTCGTCTGCTCCAGCCAGGTGTAGGCGTCGGCGTTGACGATCTTCAGCTTGGGGCTGGCCAGTGCGCCCTGGTTCAGCGCCAGCAGCGCCGGGTGCTGCGCGAACAGACGTGTCATGTGCGGGTCCAGTTCGACCAGCGTGATCTGCTCGACACCGCGGTGGCGCAGCACCTCGCGCACCGCCAGGCCGTCACCACCGCCCAGCACCAGCACCCGCCGCGGCGCGCCGTGGGCGGCCACGGCGGGGTGCACCAGGCTCTCGTGGTAGCGGTACTCGTCGCGTGAATGGAACTGCAGGTTGCCGTTCAGGTACAGCCGCACGCCCCCTGCGCCAGCTGTGACCACCACCCGCTGGTAGTCGCTGCTTTCGCGCACCACGATGTCTTCGCCGTAGAAGCGGTCTTCGGCCCAGGTGGTCAGGCGGTCGGCACCCAGCATGGCCGCCGCCAGGATCACGATGACGGCCACACAGGCGGCTGCATGGCTGCGCCACTGGCGCAGTTCACCGCGAAAGAGCCACAGCGCCCAGGCCGCCACCGCCGCGTTCAACAGGCCGAAGAAGATGCCCGTGCGCACCAGCCCCAGGTGCGGCACGAAGAGCAGCGGAAAGGCCACCGCCACCACCAGCGCGCCCAGGTAGTCGAAGGTCAGCACCTGCGACACCAGGTCGCGCAGCGCATAGCGTTCGCTGAAGTGGCGCTTGAGGATGCGCATGACCAGCGGAATCTCCAGCCCCGCCAGGATGCCGATGAAGCCCACCAGGCCGTACAGCAGAACCCGAAAAGCACCGGTGTGCCCAGAAGGCAGGCTGCTGTGGGCTGCAAACAGCAGCGCCGGCATGAGCCCGCCCACCAGCCCCACCAGCAGTTCGATGCGCAGGAAGTGCGCCACCAGTTGGCGTTCGAAATATCGGCTGAGCCAGCTGCCGATGCCCATCGCAAACAGGTAGGCGCCGATGACGGTGGAAAACTGCAGCACCGAGTCGCCCAGCAGATAACTGGCCAGTGCACCGGCAGCCAGTTCGTACACCAGGCCGCAGGCGGCGACGACGAAGACCGAGGTCAGCAGGGCCAGTTCGGCAGGGGAGACACGGGCTTGGGGCGTGCTCTCCGCCGCCAGCGCGGGGCCAGGATTCGTCATCCATCAAGAGTACAACAGCGTTCAACAGCCGCGCCGCCCCTTGCCAAGTGGATTGGCAACAAGGGAAACTCCAGCAGAGCTACATAAAACAACGATCAGGCAGAAGGGGGAGAGGCTGCACATGGCCGACGAATGGAGCCTGGAACATCCGGCCAGCCGGCGAGCCATCCTGTTCGCCGACCTGGTCGAGTCCGTGCGGCTGTACGAACAGTTCGAGGCGCGCACGATCGACCGGTGGCGGCGGTTTGCGGCGCTGGCAAGGGAACAGGTGGCGCCCAAACACGCCGGCCGACTGGTGCGTACGGTTGGCGACAGCCTGCTGATGGAGTTCCCCACCTCGGCCAGCGCCACGGCGGCTGCCTTCGATCTGCACGAGGCGCTGGCGCAGTTCAACCGGCCCGATGAAAGCGACGCCACCATGTGGCTGCGTGTGGGCGTGCACGAGGCGAATGTCGTGGCCGAGGAGCGCGAGCTCTGGGGCAATGGCGTCAACCTGGCGGCCAGGTTGGCCTCGACGGCACAGCCGGGGCAGACCGCGGCCTCGGTCCAGGTGCGAAGCAGCCTGTGCGACGGCGTGCAGGCGCGGATCGAGGACCTGGGCCTGCGCTACATGAAACATGTCAGCGAGCCCATGCGGGTGTTTGTGCTGCACGCGCCAGGCCAGGCCGCAACGGCTCGCGCACCCAGCAGCGCCGACCTGCGGCCGGCAGTGGCCGTGGTGCCCTTCGTGGCCATGCCCGCAGACGCTGCAAACGATGCATTGGGGCACGCCATGGCCGACGACATCATCGCCAGCCTGTCGCGCCACCCAGGGCTGCGCGTGTTGTCGCGCGCCAGCACGGCTGCCGTGCGCGGCCTGACCATGGACCTGCCACGGCTGCACGCACTGTTGGGCGCGTCGTTCCTGCTCAGCGGCCACTTTTACGTCCGTGGCTCGCGCATCCGCTTGGCCGCCGAGCTGTGCGAACTGCGCGGCGGCGAGGTGCTGTGGGCTGGCGGCGTCAGCGCTGATGTCGACGCGCTGTTCGAGGGGCAGGACGACCTGGTACCGCATCTGGTGGCGCAGGTGTCGCAGCAGGTTCTGGCGCATGAGTTGTCGCGCGTACGCAGCTTGCCGATGGATTCGCTGGCGTCGTATTCGCTACTGCTCGGGGCGCAGGGACTTCTGGCCAGTTTCGTTCCCTCCGACTTCAACCGCGCAGAACACGTGTTGACTCACCTGGCCGACCGGCATCCTCGGCAGGCAGCGCCGCGGGCCATGCTGGCCTCGTGGCACATGTACCGTGTACTGCAAGGCTGGACGGACAACCCCGAAGCCGACAAGAGCCAGCTGCGTCAACAGGCGCAAAGGGCGATCGACATCGATCCTCAGCATCCCGGTGCGCTGGTGGCGGACGGTGTGGCGCATGTCTTCTGCGACGGCGACTTCGGCGGTGCGTCTTCACGATTCAAAGAGGCACTGCAGCACGACCCGCAGCACGCACCCGCGTGGGCACGCCTGTCCGAAGCCCAGAGCGAAGGCGGGCAACACGAAGAGGCCATGGAGTCAGCCCAGCGCGCCATTGCGTTGACACCCTTGGACCAGCAACTTTTTGTCTACCTGAGCTATGCGGCACGCGCAGCGTTTTCGGCTCGCCGGTACGCTCAGGCCGCAGAGCAGGCGCGTGCGTCCGTGCGCATGCATGCCCTGCACGCACCGGCACACCGGCTTCTGATCGCCTCGTTGTGGTACGCCGGAGAGACCGAGGCCGCCCGTCGCGCAGCCACGCAATATGTGCAGTTGCTGCCGGAAGCCAAGGCACACGGTTCAACACGGGCAGTGGGCACACCGTCTGTCGAAACACGCTTCACCCGCGCCTTGCACGACGCGGGTGTGCCGCGCTGAAATCAAACCATTGCCGGAAAGAGGAGTCCTCAATGTCGTTGCTGCCGCTTCAATCGATTTCCTTTTTGACTGGGGCCGGCTTGGGGGCCAACCTAAACCCTACCAACCCGCCAGCGCTTTCGGCCACGCTCAACCCTACCAATCCACCCGCGCTTTCGGCGATGCTCGATCCGACAAACCCACCGGGCGGCTCGCACAACGACCACACCAACCCGCCATGGGTGCCTCAAGCCCCGACGATGCCCTGGCCGGCTCCTACCCGCGCACCGAGTCCTCGCAACGGCATAGACCCGGCGTGGCTGTATGGCGATGCAGGCACACTGATGGCGCAGGCACTGCGCAAGTCACGCGCCAAAGTCATGCGGCCCTCCGACATGAAACTGGCGCCAGCGCCCAAGGGTGCCCAGCAGCAGATGAAGCTGCAAGCTTGGTCGGCACAGCACCGGGTCATGGCATTGGCCGGTGGACTGCTGGGCAGCGTGCAAGTCGACGGCGTTTCGGTCTGGGTGGTCGGTCCCAGTACTGCAAAAAGCACAGGGCCGGCGTACGAAGTGTTCTCGCTTGCAGGGTGGGAGCAAGGACTGAATTTTTCCGAGCAGGTGGACAAGGTTCTTCGCGCGGCGGTCGAGCGGGAAGACCGCTTGCCCGAGGTTCTTTCGCAGATGCACGACCTGTGGCCCTTCTTCGAGTCCACAGCGGGCTTCGCGCTGATGCAGGCACCGCACGTGGCCGAACTGATGGCCGTGGCGCACGACTGGGCCGTGCACATCCTGATGCGGCTCAAGCGCGGCGTGTCGGCACTGCGGCCGGTGCAGCGTTCTTCGCTCGTGATGCCACTCATCGCCACGCCGGGGCACGCCTCACTGCCCAGCGGCCATGCCACGATGGCTGCTCTGAATTCCGAACTTTTGCACTTGCTGATGTACCGGGGGTCAGTCGACGACACGCGATCCGCCCAACTCGACCGGCTGGCCCGCCGCATCGCTTTCAACCGCGTGGTGGCTGGCGTGCATTACCCGGTCGACAGTTGCGCCGGATACGCACTGGGCACACAACTCGGGCGCCTTTTTGCGGCCATGGCTGGGAGCAAGAAAGTGCCGCGCCAAATGCTGGCGCCGGACATCTTTCGCAAGGCCAAGCACGAACTGAAGGAACTCTCCTCAAGCAGTCCAGGCGGGCGACCGCTCTTTGCACAGCCCAGTCAAAGACAGCACTACGCCGTGCGCGTGGATCCTGATCTGGTCGACCTCTGGAAGTCCGCCAGAAATCAGATCAATCAGTTTCGCTGAACGAGAACGATCATGGACGCACGATGGCAACCCGCAGCCCTGCCCGGGAAAAAACTGCGCGCACCCGAAGCCGGCCCCAGGACAAGAGGTGGCAAGGATGCCCCCGACGCCGGCCTCGACCCCTATGTTCGCTGGGCGCTGCACACCGCCTGGCGCGGCTTCATCAAGGTGGCAAATTGGCAGGACAGGCCCGACCACCAGCGTTGCATACAGATCATCGCCAAGGCGCACGATGGCGTGCAACTGGAGGCTGCACTGAAGTCCGATTGGCTGGAAGTGTCAGATGTCTACCGGCAGAACATACCCGGAGGCGCAAAACCTGCGTTGCACTTCAGCGCCTCGCTTCGCTTGTCCAGCATCGACTCGATGTTGGCCAACCCGCAGCGACTGCGCTGGAAGCTTGCGCTGCCGCTGCGTGACGCCGAGTCGGCCGCGCGCGTCTCGCCCAAAGGCCTCTTCGGGCCGGATCGAGACCGTGCCACGATGGAAGCGAAGAACTTGGTTGCCGACCGATTCAAGGAACCGGCTTCCCTTTCCAAGCCGGTGGCGCTGAAGCGTGCGATTGCCGTGATTGACGCCGGCTGCCCTTTCCTGAACGAAGCCTTTGGCACAGCGAACGACACCCGCGTGGCAGCCATCTGGGACCAGGGCGCCGATCCGCCCACGGCGTGGTCCAAAGAGAAGTTCGATCGACTGGGCGCTGGATGGCCCTGGCACGCGCCCCGGTCGTTCAACTACGGCCGTGTACTCGGTCGCGAAGCTTTGAACAAGATTTCTCAGGCGGTTCGTTCCTCCGGTTCAGGGCTGGACGAAACGGAGGTCTATCGAGGCATCGATTTCATGATTGACCATGGCGATGCGAGGCGCCGCGTCTGGTTCGCGACCCACGGTGGGCACGTACTCTCGGTAGCCGCTGGCAGCCCCGATCCCTTGCCTTGTGCCGCGCATGCGGAGCCTGACAGCGCCGGGGAGGCCGACCTCGTCTTTGTGCAACTGCCCATGGCGGTAGCCATGGACAGTGGCGGCGGTTCGCTGGCGCCGCACCTGCTGGACGGTGTTCGCTATGCCATGCACTTGATGGAGAAGAAAGACAGCCCGCTGGTCGTCAATATCAGCTACGGCGGCCAGGCCGGGCCGCATGACGGCACCTCGCTGATCGAAGGTGCTTTCGACGAACTGATGCAACAGCGCAAGAGCAATTTCGCCATCGTGTTGGCGGCTGGCAACTCGCGCCAGGCTCGCTGCCATGCAAAGCGCGAGTTGCGAGCCAATCGCAGCGTGATGCTGCGCGTGGCTGTACCGCCAGACGACACCACCGACACCTTCGTGGAAGTCTGGTACGTCCCGCCTCCGGGGGCCGCCAAGGTCGAGTGCCGCGTCCGATCACCCAGTCAGGACTGGGGCCCATGGGTGGAGCAGGGACAGGAGGTGCTGCTGCGGGAAACGCGGGTGGGTCGCGAAGTGGTTGCAATGCTGCGCCACGACAGGCGCGTACCCAACGGCGCGCGCTCGATGATTCTTTTTGCACTGGGTCCAACGGCCCTGCCGCCCGACGTGCCCGGTGCGGTCAGCGAGCCCGGCGTGTGGGCCATCGAGCTGCGATTGACTTCGACCGAGCCGACGAAGGCTCGCAAGACAACCACGCCTGCCGGGACGGTCCCCCTGGGGCCCTTGGTCATCGACGCATGGATCGAACGCGACGATCCCGCGCCGTCAAGCAGGCGGCCGATCGCGGCCTTCCTCGATCAGGAACCCGATGACGAACTCGACACCTGCAGCAACATCGCCTGTGGTGGGTTCACCGTGACCGTCGGCGGGTTCAGCCTCGGCACGGGACAGACGACGGCTTATTCAGCACAGGGTACTGCCCATCGGGCCACGCCCGTCGTTTTGGCGGCCTGCGAAGAGGACGAGGTCACGCCAACGATCGCAGCAGCGGCCACGCGCAGCAGCGAGTCCTACCGCCTCAATGGCACCAGCGTGGCGGCGCCGGTCCTGGCCCGCCGCCTCTTCAACCACCTGGTCAAGCAGTCGGTGGAAGGCACCGCCATGCGCAAATGCGCGCAAGAGCTCGCGTCGTCCGGCGATCCGGCCCTGAAGTTGCCAAAGTGATCTTGCCGGTCTCGGTGGCGACAGCCAGTGCCGGCCTGCGTGCCCACAATGGCCAGCCATGGGCACCCTTCACCTCGTCCGCCACGGCCAGGCCAGCTTTGGCGCTGCCGACTACGACCAGCTCAGTGACTTGGGCGCACGCCAGTGCCATGCGCTGGGCCAGTACATGGCCCAGCGCGGCTTGCGATTCGACGCCGTCTTGCTTGGCAGTTTGCGGCGCCACCAGCAATCAATGGATGCTTGGGCGGAAGGCTACGGCAAGCCCCTGCCCACGGCGCTGAAATGGCCGGGCCTGAATGAATACGACAGCGAAGCGCTGATCCGCGCCATCCACCCCGGCCCCTTGGCCAAACCCGACACACCCGAGGTCTACCGCGCGCACTTTCGTCTGCTGCGCGACGCGCTGTCGGCATGGATGGCCGGCCGCATCGCACCGGTGGGCATGCCCAAGCATGCCGACTGGGTGGCAGGCATCACCAGCGCGTTGGACCATGTGCGCACGCACCACGGCGCGCAGGCCGACGCGCAGGTGCTGGTGGTGTCCAGTGGCGGCCCCATCGCCACGGCGGTGGCCCACGCGCTGGGCACCGCACCCGAGACGGCCATCGAGCTGAACCTGCGTATCCGCAACAGCGCGGTCACCGAACTGGTCTTCACAGCGCGCCGGTTGATGCTCAACACCTTCAACCACGTGCCGCACCTGGACAACACCGAGCGCGGCGGCTGGATCACGCACGCCTGAGCTTCAGGCCCAGGCTCAGTGTCGGGCTCAATGCCGGGCAACGTTCAGCCAGCCATTCGGGTCCTTCCGGACCCTCCTGTGCGGGCTCAGCCCTCACGCGTGAAATCGCGTTCGGGCCTTCGCCAGCCATTCGGGTCCTTCCGGACCCTCCTGTGCGGGCTCAGCCCTGCACCGCCGACGACACGATCAGGCCGATGGCGATGCACATCGCCCCCACCACGATCGCCAGCGCGACGTTTTTCTTCTCGATGATCTCGTTCCACAGGTCATAGGGCGTGAGCTTGTCGATGATGACGAAGCACAACCAGAAGATGCCCACGCCGATCAGCGCGAACAGGATCGAGCCGAAGAAGACGCCGGGTTTGAGCCATTCGATGCCAGCCATGTCAGGCCTCCTGTGGGGTTGAAAGTGTCATTTGTGGCCACCGCCGCTGGAATAGCCGCCGTAGCTGCCGCCACCGCTGCCGCGGTAGCCGCTGCCTGAAGTGCGCTGGCACTGCTGGTACTCGGTACTGGCCGCACCAAAAGTGCGGCGCACGTCGTCGCAGTCGGCGCCGCTGCATTGGGCCAGCACGATCATCAGCAGCACGATGGCGATGAAGATGACCACACCCTTGGCCACGCCGGACTTGCTGCCGGCCAGGGGGTTGGCGTCGCGCTGCAAGGCCGCGCGTGCGTCGGGGGCGATGCCAAATGCATCGGCCACGGCTGCCGCGCTCAAGGTCTGACCGGCCGACCAGGTCACTTCCTGGCCCGTCTGTTCGCGCGACAGGCGTTTATCCGCATCCTTGCCCTGGCCCTCGAAGTCCGTGACACGGGCCCGTTCATCGCGCTGCACGCGCCAATAGAACTCGCCCTGCACCCAGGTCACCTTGGCGCCGTAGGACCAGCGCTTGCGGTAGCTCGCGCCCTGCCACTGCGCCTGGTCACCGCGCACCGTGGGGGCGCCGGTGAGCGGTTTGACCCAGCTCCAGCCGTCGTTGCTGTCCACCAGGAACGCAAAGCCCTGCGTGCGGTTGAACAGCAGGTATTCGCGCCAGAAGGTGGTTTCTTCTTCGCTGCTGTCAGGGATGTCGCAGCGTTCCTGGTAGCCCACCACCTGCCATGCCGCAGGCTCGCCGCCCAGCGCCAGCGTGGGCTGGGACACGCGGCCCAGCGGAATCTGCGGTTCTGCGCCGCCAACGCCACTGTTGTTCTGCGCGTAGTGGCGCAGTTCGCCGCCCACGCCGGCCGACAGGTCCACCACTGCGCTGCATTGTGGGCAGGCCAGGCTTTGCGTGGTGGCCAGCTTCACTGCCAGCGCACTGCCGCAGCCGGGGCACTGGATGCTGCGTGAGCCCAGCGTATTTTCGCTGGCCTCTTTCAGGCCGGACATGGCCAGCTCGCCGAGCGCCACCGAACGGCCCACGCCCCAGTGCACCCGGGCGGGGTCGCTGCCGTCCAGCGTGGCCACTTCGCCGACGCTGTTGCGCAAGTCAACCACCGTGAACTCGCCGTCCAGGCGCGGCGCGCTGGGCAGCTCACCCTGAGCCGCGATGAGCCTGGCGCGGGTGATGGAAGCCACGTCCCAGGCGCGGCCGTCGGCCAGCACACGCTGGCCGGCGCTCAGCCCGTCGATGGCCGGCGCGTCGGCAGGCAGCGGGGCGTCGAAGCCGATGACGTAGGCGCCGTTGTCTTCGCTCAGCCAGGCCGATCTGGTGCCACCCGGGCCGTTGTCGAACAGCGCGTGCCACTCGTTCCAGGTGCCACCTTCGTAGCCATACTGCAAGCGCCCGACCAACGTGAAAGCCACGCCCTGGCGCGTGCCGCTGGAACCCAGCTGCAGCGGGCTGTGGTCGTCGAACAGTTCGGCGCTGGTGCCGATGCGCTTGAGCGCTTCACCGTCGCGCACCAGCGTGCTGCGGCAGAAGCTGCAGACGGCGCTGGCCGACGCTGCCGAAGCAAAGTCGACCGGCGCGCCGCAGTTCGGGCACGCAGCGCGATAGGCGCGAGTCATCGTGGGCCCCCAGGCTTGTCGCTTCGCGCCTTCGCCACCCCCCGGGGGGGCTCTTGCGGCGGCCCGGCAGAGCCGGTTCCGCGCAAGACCTTGGTCAGCTGCGAAGCGGCTCTTGCCGCGACCGTCACACCAGCTTCTTCAACAGCTCGGACTTCTTGGCCGTGAACTCTTCGTCGGTGAGGATGCCCTTGCTCTTCAGGTCGGCCAGTTTTTCGATCGTGGCCATCACTTCTTCCGGCTTCAGCCCGACGGGTGCAGCAGCGGCTGCGGCAGCCGCGGCGCCGCCGCCGTGCAGGCCGTGGCTGAGCTGCTGCGCCATCACCTGGCCCAGCGCCACGCCGGCACCCAGGCCCATGGCGTCGCCCACCACACTGCCGCCCCCGCCACCACCGCCGCCCGCAGCGCCTTCTGCGAACTTGGGAATCGCCTGCGCCGTCTGGTACTGCATGAACTTGCCCATGTCGCCACCGACCATGCCCATGCCGATCTTCTGGTCCATCACCTTCTGCAGTTCTTCGGGCAGGCTCACGTTCTGCACTGTCACGCTGGCCAACACCAGGCCCAGCTTGACGAACTCGGTGGCTGTGGCTTCTTGCAGCTGCTTGGCAAACTCCACCTGGTTGGCTGCCAGGTCCAGGAAGGGCACGCCGCTCTGGGCCACGGCGTCGCTGATGTGCTGCAGCATCAGGCCGCGCAACTGGCCGTCCAGGTCGTCCACCGTGTAGCGGTCGCGGGTGCCACTGATGGCCGTGTGGAAGAGCCTGGCGTCGGCAATCGCATAGGCGTAGTTGCCAAAGGCACGCAAGCGCACGGCGCCGAAGTCCTTGTCGCGGATGGTCACCGGCTGCGTCGTGCCCCAGCGGCGGTCCAGCTGCTGGCGCGTGCTGAAAAAGTAGACGTCGCTCTTGAACGGGCTCTGGAACAGCTTGTCCCAGTTTTTCAGGTAGGTCAGCACCGGCAGCGTCTGCGTGGTGAGCTTGTGCATGCCGGGGCCGAATACGTCGGCCACCTGGCCTTCGTTGACGAACACCGCGACCTGGCTTTCGCGCACCGTGAGCGATCCGCCATACTGGATCTCGTTGCCGGCCATCGGGTAGCGCCAGGCCAGCGTGCCATCGCCAGACTCGGTCCACTCCAGAATGTCGATGAACTGTTTCTTGATGAAGTCCATCAGGGCCATGGCGACTCTCCTTCCAGAACACCCCGCGTGGTGGGGCGCGGCGGAATAATAAACTTCATATTTGGTGGGAGTACGGGTGACAAAAGCGGCGTGGCAGATCGCGGTGGTGGGTGCAGGGCCGGTGGGCCTGGCGCTGGCGCTGCAGGCGTCGCGTTTGTTGCCGCACGCGCAGGTGACGGTGTTCGACGCGCGCCCGGCTGACCGCGACATCTCGGCCGACCCACGCACGCTTGCGTTGTCGCTGGGCAGCGTGCAGTTCCTGCAGCAGTTGGGCGCCTGGCCGGCCGCTGCCGCCGAGCCCATCACCGAAGTGCAGGTGTCGCAGATGCCACCTTCGCTGAACACGGCCTTCGGCCCGGCCGAAGTGCAGCTCAAGGCCGCGGACCTGGGCGTGTTGCAGCTGGGCGCCGTGCTCAGCTACGGCGCACTGCTGGCAACCTTGCAGCGCGCCTGGGATGCGGCGGTGGCCGCACAGCCGCGGCGCCTGCACAGCCGCTTTGGCACGCCGGTGACAGCCATCAAGCCGCTGCCCGACGGGGTGGAGGTGGACGCCGACATCGCTGAACGTTTTGACCTGGCCGTGGTGGCCGAAGGCGGCGTGTTTGCCGCCCAGGCCCGCAAGGCCGTGGTGGCCGACTACCAACAGACCGCGTGGGTGGGCACCGTGACGCTGCAAGGCGCCGTGCGCGGACGTGCCTTCGAACGTTTCACGCGCCACGGGCCAGCGGCGCTGCTGCCGCTGCCCCCTGCGCCGGGCGCCCACGACGGCAGCACCCGTGCCGCGCTGGTGTGGTGTGTGCCCAGCCAGGAAGACCCGGTACGCGAACTGAACGACGCGCAGCGGCTGGCCGTGCTGCGCACCATCTTCCCGGCTGCGGCGGGGCAGCTGGTGGGTGTCACGCCACTGAAGTCATTTGCGTTGGGGCTGAACGCCGAGCGCACGCTGGTGCAGCGCCGAACGGTGCGCATCGGCAACGCCGCGCAGACGCTGCACCCGGTGGCCGGCCAGGGCCTGAACCTGGGGCTGCGTGACGCCCACGAACTGATCGCTGCCTTGCGCTGGGCACAAGACCTGGACCGTGCGCTGCAGCGTGTGGAGTGGGCCCGCGCCGCCGACCGCTGGAGCATGATCGGCGCCACCGACTTCCTGGCCCGCAGCTTCACCTGGAAGCTGCCCGGTGCCGCCACGGCGCGTGGCCTGGGCCTGGCGGCGCTGCAGGCGCTGCCGCCGCTGAAAGGATGGCTGGCGCGGCGCATGATGTTCGGAAATCGTTAACCCCAAAAAGAACGCCCCAAGCTCGCTGGCGCTCGCTGCCCCCGAGGGGCGCTCCGC
>Ga0209591_10001420_pt1 | contig 29768 bp, 25 predicted proteins | sample MAT01_FD_187207 | JGI IMG/M metagenome (GOLD analysis project Ga0209591, IMG submission 187207) | Freshwater microbial communities from Lake Fryxell liftoff mats and glacier meltwater in Antarctica - MAT-01 (SPAdes) (version 2) | ecosystem: Environmental > Aquatic > Freshwater > Ice > Liftoff... | reverse complement strand
TCTCGCGGACCTGCATCGGCAGCTCGTGGAGGCCCGTGCATCGGGCGACGCAGCCCACACCGCAGCGCGGGTGGCCGAGGCCCGTTCGACCGAGCAGGAGCAGCAGATCGCCGACCTGCGGCAGCAGGTGCTACACCAGCAGGGTGCGCTGGAGACGGCCCGCATATTGGTCGCCGATCACGCCCGTCTCAGCGGCGAGCGCACCGCCGTGCGCCAGCAGCTCCACGATCAGGCTGCGCTGATCGACCGACTGACCACGCGGGATCGGTGAGCAGCGCGCGGCCGCGTTACAGCGCAGCGCGGGATGCGCCTCGCGGCGTCGGCGCCGGTGGGGTGCGCCACGAGGCAGTGCGGCCGCCAGTGGGCACGGCGTCGCGAGGGAGCAGCTCCAGGAAATCGCCTGCGCGTACGCAACGCATTGCGCGAGTCTGTCTACCGCCGCTGTGTGCCGCCAACGCAGCACCCGCGCCGGCGCGGTGGTGGCGTAGGCAACGACGAGCCGCCCACGTATCGCGTTCGCCCGCGCCTGTTGACGTTCATGGGGTATGGCAACAATTCGTGTAAAAATGGGCCACAAGGGCTGCATGCCAGAGCAGTCCAAACTCGGCAAGCCTGGGCACAGGTTGGAACAGGCTTCGTCGCGGGCTCACAGCGGCTCACGTGCCAGAAATTGCGGCTTCTCTGGCACACAGGCGCTTGAAAGCCTGCTGCACTCAGATCGCATGAGGACGGCCTACACCGGCCACATGGCGTGATGGTACACGAATCGTTGCCATACCCCGAGATGGTCAGGTGGAACCCCGATCAGTCCTATGCGGCAGAGCAGGCGCGGGGGGGCGGGGCTGTATGCAGTGGCCGAGCTGCTGTGGGCGGCGCGGAATGGCAACGCGGAGCCGAGCCTGATCGCCCGGCTCACCCGGCTGCTCTGCCAGATCGGCGCGCAGCCACAGGGGCTAGCGCAGACTCAGCCGCACGCGGCGGAGCGGCCGTAGGGGCGGCAGCACGAGGCACCCGCCAGCTGTGCCGCGACTGCTCAACGTCTCCGACTATTCGTCGCGCATTGGCTAAACGTTATCATCTGCTTCGGCTTCAGCGCGCCCGGCCTGTCGGGCCGTCACGAAATCCGCCGCGCCGAGTGCGGCGCGCAGCTGGGTCACGAGCGACTCATGCGCCTGCTGGAAGGGTGGCCACAGCGCTGCGGGCATCTGCTCACGCATTGCCTCGGCGGTGCCAAGCAGCTGCGCCGCCAGCACGAGGCGGCCCTGGGCGCTAGCCACTCCAGCCAGCAACTCCAGACTATGGGCGATCGTCCAGCGGTTGTTGGCCGGGCGGGCGATCACCAGGCTCTCATTGAGCCAGCCTTCAGCCCGTTCCACCGCGCCGGCGGACAGCGCGGTGCGACCCAAACAGTTGAGGCTATGGGCCATGTCGAAGACAACATGGCCGCCGCTGAAGATCGCCAGGCTCTCGCGAAACAGCGCCTCGGCGCGGGCCGGATCGCCCTGGCTGAGTGCGACCAGGCCCAGTCCGTTGAGCGACCAAGCCACGCCGCCCTGGGTCTCGTGGCTACGGGCCAGTGTCAGGCCCACCTGGTGGCGCGCCTCGGCCAGTGCGAGGTCGCCGGTCGCCCAGGCGACCCAGCCCAGGTGATGCAGGCTCCAGAGGTGCTGCCAGTGGTCGCCCAGCCGCTCGGCGAGCGGGCCGGACTCGCCGAAGCAGCGTTCTACTTCGGCCACATCCCCACGGAGGAGCGCGACCCAGCCCAGGTTGCCCAGTGAGGTGGCTTCCCAATCGCGCAGCCCGCTGCGCCGCACATGGGCGAGGTGTTCGACATAGTAGTCGTGCGCCTGGGCCAAATCAGCCCGGTTCAGCGCATCGATCGCCACAAGCCAGAGGCTGTGGGCGATCCCGTCATCGTCCCCCAGCGTGCGGTTGATCTGGAGTGCCTCAGCCGTGTAGTCCCGTGCCGCAGCAACGTCCTGTTCCGCAATGGCGAGGTGTGCAAGGCCATGGAGCGCGGTGGCCTGGCTTGAGCGGTCGTTCGTTGCATGCGCCAGAGTCAGCCCCTCATTGAGCAGCATGCGGGCGGTCGCGAGCGGATCGTCGATTGGCAGGCTATTGCTGACCATGTAGGTGCCCGCAGCGATCGTCCCGCCAAAGGCGACCAGTGCGGCGGCCAGACCGCTCGTATCGCCGGCGGCACGAAATAGCGCGATGCTCTGCGTGAACAACTGCTGGGCGCTGTCGAACTGGGTATGGACCTCGGTAAGAACCGCGGCAGTGAGCAGGGCGCGGGCGCGTATCATTGGCGGCAACTCCGCCGCCGCCGTGCGCCCAGACACCGCCAGGGTCAGGCGCTGGCCCTCCCGAGCGTGCCCTGAGGTCCCCCAGAATATGCGCAGCGCACTGGCCAGGCGCAACCCGATCAGCGCATCGCCACCCTCGGCCGCGCACCAGATCAAGGCGGCGCGTAGGTTGTCATACTCGCGCTCGAGGCGGGCCTGCCAGGCGGGCCAGGTCGGGCTGTGGACGGCCGGCTCGGCGGCCTCGGCCTGTGCCAGGAAGTATGCAGCGTGCCGGTGCCGCAGGACATCGAGTTCGCCTCGTGCGTCCAATCGTTCTAGCGCATACGCGCGGATGGTCTCGAGCATCATCACACGCGGCTCGTCATCGTGGCCATCGTCCCGTCGCAGCAGACTCTGGTCGAGCAGCGCTGCGATGCCATCAAGTACCACGAAGCTCGGATCGTCGCTTTGGCCGCAGATCGCCTCAGCGGCCTCAAGGCTACAGCCGCCGAGCATGATCGCCAGGCGGGCGAAGAGCGCCTGCTGGGCCGCATCGAGCAACGTGTGGCTCCAGTCAATCGTGGTGCGCAGGGTCTGTTGGTGGGTCGGCAGATCGCGTGCGCCGCCGGTCAGCAGGTCGAGTTGTTGATCGAGCCGGGCAAGCAGGGCCGCCGGCCGAAACAGCTTCACCCGTGCGGCGGCCAATTCAATCGCGAGGGGTAGCCCGTCCAGCCGCCGGCAGATCTGGGCGATGCTGGCGGCATCCACATCGCTGATGGTGAAGCTGCTGCGGGCCGCCCGCGCGCGGGCCAGGAAGAGCTGGGCAGCTGCGGCGTCAAGGAGACGCTCTACCGAGGACTCGGCCGGATCGGGCAGGCCGAGCGGCGGCACGATGTACTCCTGTTCGCCTGAGAGCCGCAGTGGTATGCGGCTGGTCGCCAGCACGCGCAGCCCTGGCGCGGCCGCCAGCAGCCCGGCCACCAGCGGTGCAGCCGTGATCACATGCTCGAAGTTGTCCAACAGCAGCAGACCGCGCACGCTGCGTAGATAGCGCTGGATCATCACCTCAAGCGGTTGGTCGGCGTGTTCACGGAGGCCTAGCGCCTGTGCGATCGCGGTCGCGACCAACGTCGGATCGCTGATCGGCGCTAGTGGGACGAACCAGACACCATTTGGCAGTTCGGTGGCCAAGGAGGTGGCAACCTCCAGCGCCAGCCGGGTCTTGCCGACACCGCCGGGGCCAGTCAGCGTGACCAGCCGCGCCGCCTGATCGCGGAGGACACCGAGCAACGCAGCGATCACGCGCTCGCGGCCGATCAGGACGTTGGGCGGGGTGGGCAGGTCGGCGCGCGGCGGCGGCAGCAGATCTGCACGCGTCGTCAGGTGCGACTCAGCGGGGTCGGCGGTGAGCGCGGCGCCCAAGCTGCGCGCCGCCTGTACAAAGGCGGCGCGCTCGGCGGTTGGAATGGCAAGCGCATCGGCCATGCGCTCGGCCATCGCGCGCGAGGGGCGGCGCTCGTCGGACTCGATCTTCTGAAGGGTGATCACCGCGCAGCTGATCTGCTGGGCAAGGGCCTGCTGGGTCAGATCCAACGCCCGCCGCCGCCGGCGCGCCCAGGCGCCAAAGCTGAGCGGATCGGCCATCGCATGCTCCTACCTTCAGATATGTCCATCACGCGAAAGATTTGGGGGTTTGTTGCTTGCCCTCAGTATACGCTACCCGTCAACGAGACAAGTATGGATTTCGGTATAGGTGTGTGTATGGCTGGCCTATACCTGCCGCCGGGCGATCACTGCTGTAATACACACAGCGGATCGAGCGGCGCAGCGAGAGAAACGGAGGCCAGCGATGTACGAACTCGGCTACCAGGGCAGGCTGATCGAGACCACCGCCGGGTGGGGCAGCAGTGAGGCGGCGCTCCAGCAGCGCGCGCTGCGGCTCTACCGCCGCACGCTACTAGCAGGCAGGCTTGGCGGTCTGTGGGCAGCACTCATGCGGCGGCCGGCCACGCTCGACTCGCTCAGGGGCGCAGCGCCTGGCGACAGGGCTAGGGGTTGCGGCCAGATCGCAGCCGTGTCACTCGCCGATATCTGCGGCAGCGAGGGGCGGTGCGCCGATTTTAGCCGAGCCTTTCAGCCGCTCCAGAGCCATAGCCGTGATCGTTGGCTTAGCGTGGCGACGGCACGGCTACGGCGCATAGCGTTGCCGCGTGTGATGCTGGTGCGTGTCGGCGCGGGGTATTTCGTCCGTGACGGCCACCACCGCATCTCGGTCGCGCGGGCGCTCGGCGAGGCCTACATCGATGCCGAGGTTGTGTGAGCTGCGAGTGGCAACGTAGAGGCGGTATCAATCTCATTGATCATATCAGCGATGGACCCCAGGAGCACAGCTCGCCACTTGGCCTGTTAGGAGCGAAGATGTATAGACATCACAGGTAAAGGTCGGACAATCCAGCGCCCAGGCTTCGCGACCGTCGCTTACTGAAGCCACTCAGGCAAAACCGATTGTCCGACCTTTGAATGAAGGCTCTATAATGTACAACGTTAACGGTATCCGTGTAAAAATAGGCTGCTTTTGCCGGTAAACAAGGCTCAAGTCGGCGGTTGAAACGATTCTCCCACACGCTGCTGCGGCAAACGATCCCCAAAAGTCGCTCCCTTTGGGCTCTCATAGAGGTGTTTTACCGCCAGCTTGTCCAAGTTTGTACATACTGAGCCGAGTGTTCTCAGACGAGTTGCTCCAAAAGCGAGGCGTACACCACCGACTTTGTGAAATATTTCGATAGCGTTGTACATCGCACGCTCGCTCCTAACAGGCCTATAGCTTCACGCTCGCGGAGCCCCTTCTGCGGGGCGAGTGGCGGCCGTTCCGGCAGCCGGATCAGGGCGATTGAGTACCTATACACGCGAACGATTATCGGGTTTCTGTTCCAAAACTACCCAGACCCCTATTACACCCTGAACGGGCAAGCGGTGGCGGTGCGCGCGCAGAGCGGGGGTAGCAACGTGCTGACGTACCTGCACGGTGACCACCTCGGTAGCGTGGCGCTCAGCACCACGCGCAGCGGGAGCGTGGCCAGCCAGGGGTGCAGTCATGAATTGACAGGGAGTTGAGCGCTCCACGCAACGCAGGTATGATCCGTCTACCAGAACCGCTCATACCGACCTGGAAGAGCGCATGACGGATCGTCGCACATCGCCTGAGCGGGGCGAGGCATTCGTGCAGCACATGACCGACCAGATGGCAACCCTGGCGCGCACCTTGCGCGATTGGGTGCAAGCCGAGACGCGCTCGCTCTACGGGGAGGGCAGCAGTCTGCGGGTCGCCTGGGCCCAGCAGTGGCGTGATGCGCTGTGGAAGGGGCAGGTGGCCGAGGTGTTCGCCGCGCTGGAGCCGTATCGCAGCAAGGGGGACGGCGTGACGGCCGCCCTGAGCTATTTCACCACGCACCAGACGCGCATGGACTACCCACGCTACCGCGCGCGCGGGCTCCAGATTGGCAGTGGGACGATTGAGCGTGCCTGCAAACAGCTGATGCGTGCGCGGCTGAAGCTGGCCGGGATGATCTGGGACGCGGAAGGGGCCGAAGCGGTGGTGGTGCGGGCGTGGCTGAAGAGCGACCGCTGGGGCGAGGCGCTGCGCCTGCGCCCACCGCCCCAGCGCGCCTACCGGCGGCAGGCGGCCCCGCCTACGACGTCAGCCGCTGCCGCCTGACAACTCATGCTCGCACCCGCCAGCCAGCAGGAGTTTGACGCCTGGGGCAAGGTGCGCAGCGGCGGCGTGAGCCAGACCACGCGCAATTACACCGGCCAGGTGCTCGATGGTACGGGCCTGCTGTACTATAATGCGCGCTATTATGATCCGGCCATCGGCCGCTTCATCTCGGCGGATACGATTGTCCCTGGCGCCAACCCGCTCACCGTCGCGCCGCTTGATGCGGTTGCGCAGGGCGCGTGGACTACCAAGGGGAGTGGGCCGGCGAATCCGCAGGAACTGAACCGCTACAGCTATGCGCTGAATAACCCCCTGCGGTATACCGATCCGACGGGTCATCATCCGTGTGTTGCCCTGCTCGCTGGCGGCCCTGTTGGAGCTGGGACAGCAGCTTTCTGCGCGATATTCCTGTTAGGTGTTGCAGCAGTTGGACATGTCGCTGGTCAAGCCGTACAGCAAGCTGTTGAGGACGGAAGCGTCCCTTCGTTGCCGCTTGCAAATGAAGGGGAAAATATACCTTCAACGCCCAATGGACCGCTGCGGAATCATGACGCTAACTATTGGAAACGTCAAGGTATTGACCCAGAATTATTGAAGGGCGACATTGTTGGTACCGGAGGATCAAAGTACGATGTGTTTACAGATAAAGATGGCAACGTTTGGGTGAAACGCAAAGGGGCACCTGATGATACGGCTACCTATGCTGGAAAGTTAAAGGATTTGAAACAAGATCCAACCTTGCGACCGGATGAAGACCGCGAATCTGATCGCGGGCGTGGAAGGGATAGAGGCGGAAGAGACAGGAGGGGGTCTGAACGTGAGTGATGCCTCATCAAAAGACTATGCTCTTACCTACACAAGCGACCCGTCATGCGTGGTGCGTTTTGTGTTAGCGGGAGATGCTTTACGACCAACAGAGGTTACACAACTATTAGGGAAAGAACCGCATCGTTCTTGGGCGAAAGGTGATGAGATTCGTGCTGTTGACGAAGCGAGCAACTTCAAACCTAGGCGAACAAAACTAACTGGATATTGGTCAATTGTGCCAGATAGCTCAAGGCATGACGAACTGGGTCATCAAATCCAGCGGCTTCTTGCCCTCTTAGAGGATTTGCCAAGTATACTTCGCGAGTTAATCGCGAAGTATAATGGCGAGATTAGTATCGGTTATTCGTCTAGCGAAACCAGTATTGGCGTTTTCCTAGAAAAGGAAACGCTGAGTCGCATCCACAGTTTAGGGTTGTCAATAAATATAGACGTGTATCCGGTACTCGAAGAACAGTGATGTGGCAAGGTATGGATTAACCCTTTTCATTGCTTTACCTCATTGGTTGTGGACTTAACTCCGTCATCCAGTACCGCGCATTATAGTACAGCAGCCACCGGGCTGCTGTTTTGCATGGGTCGCCCGGTCATCTCCGGGGGAGCGAGCAGCGGATGCTGGGAACGAACTACTATACTCGATAGCAGGTATATTGACGGCGAGTAGGCGATTCTACGTCCACGATTCTCCGACGAGGTGTGTGCGCTGCTTCAGAGGATGCAATGTGAAGCAGCGCACACTCAGGCGATACAGCTTTCTAAAGCGCGAAAACCTCTTTTAACGTTTGTTAACCCTCCCGGTACTTTTCCCGAAAAAAAGACGATCACCCCACGTTTGGTGTGCTCATCGTCTCGGCCCACCCTCCAGCTCGGCGCGCACGGCCGCGTCGCTCACCTCCGCGTAGCCCATCGTCGTTCGGATGTCGCGGTGGCCCAGTCGGTGCTGCACGGTCTCAAGCTTGTGACCCTGCTCCAGCAACTCGGTCGCCGTGGTGTGGCGGAGCTGGTGGATGGTGTAGCGTGGTGCGCCGGTTTCATCGAGCAAGCCCGCAGCCGCACACAGCTTCCCCCAGTGATAGCGCACCGTGCCGTAGCGCAGCCGGGTGGCGCGGTTGGAGGTAAACAGGGGATACGTCCCCGGCAGCTCCCCTTGGGCCTTCAGGTGCCGGCGGAGCAGGCGCATGCTGCGCTCGGTGCTGTTCGGCCCGAGGATGACCACGCGCTCCACGCGGTTCTTCGGGTCGCGCACATGCAGCCCCTCGTGGCCGGGAGCGAGATTGACATCGCCGGCGTTGAGCGCTACCACCTCGCCCACGCGCATGCCGGTCTCGCGCAGCAGCGTGAAGATCAGGCGGCAGGGCAGCGCGTAGCCGGCGATAGCGGCGTCGAGCGTCTTGCGGTCCGTCTCACCCCTGACGGGACGCGGCAGGCGCGTGGTCGAACTGCGCGCTTCTAGCCCCAGGGTCGGGTCACGGGTGATCCGCTCGCCGGCCAGGCACCACGCACAGAAGCCGCGCAGGCTTGCCAGCCGACGGGTCTGCGTGCTGGCCGTCGGCGCCTCGCCCAGCCACGCCTCCAGCGCATCGCGGCGCAGCTCCGTAATCGGCTGGGGGAGGGCGGCCGCCGCAGCGGTAAGATCGCCACGGTAGGCACGCAGGGTGGCCGCCTTGCGCCCCTTCCGGCGCAGGCCGGTGAGGTACGCGTCGAGCAGGCTGGCGATGGTGTCCGGCATGGGTGCCTCGGGAGTGATCGGCGGTGCGCGCTGCCATATGTACGCCGTGCTCCACAAGCGAGGTGGAGCGACCGGCGGTGCGGCTTCGCGCGCCTGGGAGACTCATGGCGGCGGCGTGCCGGTTTCCACGCAGGCACGCAGTATTGATGATAATTCCGCCAGATCGGGTGCGGGTCGGCCCGCAGTCGTGGGCGTTGCAATCAGGGGACGCTGCGGGCATATTGATGATAACATAGATTATCATCAATTTTTGGTTTTGTCACCGCCTCACGCCTCCCTGCCTGAGGTGCCCTGCCCCGCTGTTCGTGTGACCAGCCACCGTCATTGACAACGTGGAGCACGAAGGGTATACCAGACAACCGGTAGCACATCTCTTGTTCTCCGGTCTCTACGTTGAACGTTGTGAACTGTTTCGATAGCGTTGTCCATGACATGCGCGCTGCTCGCAGGCCTGGCAGCGTGACGCCTACACGTTCTCGATTAACGCGGCTGGTGACATGAATCTCGGGTCAGGGCCATGTCGATGCGGGCCTCGTTGCCCACATGAACCAAGGCTCCAGCGATCATCGTCGGCATCTGGTTGCGGGCTGCCCTGCACGACGCCCGCGACCGCTCCTGCGCTGCGCGGTTAGCGCGTCAAACCCTCACCACTCCCTTTCTGCGCATCCGCTCCGGCGCTCGTTGCCCGCGCGCTGCCCCCAGTTCGCCCGCGCCGCAAGCCCCCCTGCTGCGCGCCCCCGGCGCGGCCCCCTTCCTTCCCTCCTGCGTGCCACCCCCTGCACCGCTCCAGCGGTGGTCCCTCCCTCCCTGTATCGACGCCCTTCCCACATCGCCGCCCCAGCGGCGGCCCTGCGTACCTGTAAGCGATTCCTGCTCCCCTTGAACAGGGGGGAGCACACTTTTAGGAAGAGGGAGATTGTAGAGGACGATCTATGTCGGGCTTTTAAACACGCCTTTACCGCACCCCAATGCGCGGCGCTGGGAGGGGTATTCGCACTACCGTGGCACTACCGTGGTAATACTGTGGCGATACCGTGGCATCCCATTGGCACGCTTTGCCCCTCACTATGTACGCGAAACCCTTGACACATGCTAGCTGCTACCGCGCGCCTTCGCTGCGGTCAAACGGCGCCCCCTGGCCTCCCTCGGCATCGTCCCGCCCGCCCAGGGTGCGCCAGTCCTGCCCGCGCACGGTGGCCCGGCCCTCGCAGTAGTCCGGTGCTATCAGCACGAACACCTTATCTTGGGAGAGGCGCCGGTCGCCGCGCGACCGCACGCGCGGGTCGATCGTATCTGGCCGTTCGTTCGTCGTAATGACCAGCGGCAACCCACGCCCGATCCGATGGTTGACAATCTGGAACCACTTTTCGAGCGCCCAGGGCGTGCGCTGCCCCGTTCCCAGATCGTCGAGAATGAGCAGGTCCACTGCACGGACCTGCTCAAAACGGACATGGTACGATTCATCGTCGTTCTGGCGGTTTGGGTCGAACGCAGCGCGCAGGTAGTCCAGCAGATCCGGCACAGCGAGGAGCAGGACGCTCGCGCCAGCGGCCAGGCGCACGTTGCCAACAGCGGCGGCGAGATGGGGGTACAGCCGAGATACGTGCAAAAACGGGAAGTAGGCGACAACGTGTAGAAAAAAACGGGTCTTGATGTCTGCTAGTGGGGTATAGCAGACATCAGATACCGGAAAACAGGCGCTTCATGTCTGCTAAGGCAATCGGTTCAGCTTAATCATCCCGCTTCTGGCTCCAGCCACGCGAGCTCTACCGCATCAGGAAGCCGTGCAGCACGTACGGAATCAATAACCGGGATGGACAAGCATTTCCGATTCCCTAACACTGTCTGGAATGCCCAAAAGTCATGTCTGCTAATGCTCGCTCAATGAGCTGTGATCCCTTGCGAACCCTTGAGAACCGCACTTTTCTAGGCTCTCCAGGATTTCCCGGAGTAAAACGTTTGAGCGCCAACGCACATGGCTTCCTAATGCGGTAGAGCGCTAGCAAGTGTACACGTACTCGTATCAGAAACGTGTAAAATACCGGGAAATCCTGGAGAGCCCTTTTCTACACGGAATTGCCTACTTCCCGTTTTTGCACGTATCTCGGCTGTACCCCTAGAGGGCCACAACCTCGTGGGGTTCGAGGATATGCAGCCGCCGGGACTCCGTGGTCCCGAAGGTCTCGGTCTCCATCACGTCTTCTCTCGCGGCCGCCGCGGGTGTGGATCGAGCTCCAGCACCGCGAGCAGGCCGTGCTACGCAGTCAGAAGGTCTCAATGTAGGAAGCAGCGACCGGCTCGGGCGGGTTGGTGTAACGCTGGATGTAGCGCTGGGAGCGGTGGCCGAGGCGGCGCTCAAGCTCGTAGGGGTCTGCACCAGTGGTGCGGGCGAGCTGGAAGGCGAAGGTGTGGCGGAGGTCGTGGGGGCGGAGCGGGGCGATGCGCCGTGCGGGGTCGCGGGCCTCGCCATCGTGCCAGCGGCCGATCTGCTCCAGGATGAGGTTGATCGCCCGGAGGGAGAGCCGACCGTCGGCGGCGCGGGCGGGGAGGCCGGTGGCGCTGAGGAAGAGGGCGGTGGATGCGGTGCTGGCATCGCGCCCACGCTCGCGGTCAAGATAGTCGGCCAGCGCGGCGCGCGCATCGGCGGAGAGGAAGACGGTGCGCTCGGTCTGCCCTTTGCCGCGCACGCGGGTGAGGCGGGCACGACGAGCGGCGCGGAGAGCGTCAGACGTGTTCGGCTCCAGCTGGTCGAGGTTGAGACGCACGAGCTCCTCGCGGCGCAGGCCGGTGGAGAGCAGGACGAAGATGATCGCTCGGTCACGCCAGGGGCGGCCCGTGACCCGGATGGGAACAGCGCCCTCGGCGGCGACACGCCGGCCGGTGTGCTGGTGAAAGCGTTCGAGGCGGTCACAGAGGTTCTTGAGCGAGCGGACCTGGTCGTCGTTGAGTGCGCGAGGCTCCAGGGGCGGCAGGCCGAGTTCGCGGATGCCCTTGGCCGGGTCGCCGCGGTGGAAGCATTTGGGGTCCTGGGCGTGGACCCAGGTGGTGAAGGCGGAGAAAGCGGCGAGGTGGTTGTTGACGGTGGCCGGGGCGAACCCCTGATCGTCCTGTAGCGAGCGCTGCCAGTCGAGAACGTCGCGCCGCAAGCAGGCAGCGATCTGGTCGTGGCCATAACGCTTGGTGAAGAAGTCGGTGAAGCGCTGGAGGTGGAGCGAGATCTTGGTAGCAACAGCCGGTGAGCGCACGCCGGTGACGGCGAGCTGGAGGTAGCGCTCGCGCCAGGCGCTGAGCGTGTCGAGCGGAGCAGATTCCACCGGCTCCACCTTTCGTGAAGTGAAACGGGCGAGATACAACGGTCATTTTAGGAGTTGGCGGGGTCTAGTATAGCCGATCCACTACACAGAAGAGGTATTCTGTGTAGTGAATGGGTCTAGCCTCAGTATATCCCCAGGGTCAAGGAATCGCCGGGGGAGGTAGCTGCCAACGCTACCTCCCTCCTTGCTGGTCGAACATAGGCGCCAGCTTGTTGAAAAACTCCTTGCCGGGCTGCTTTTCAGCCTTGGGCCGCCCAAAATCTGGAATCGACGCCGCATCAGAATGCGCTCGTTCCTTCTCTCACAAGCCTTGTTCGGGCTCCTGGCGACTTTTTCAACGGGCTGGCGCATTACCGGGCGTAAGTCCCATCAGGCATACACCACGAAGCTCAGTCTTGGGCCTACTCCACAGGAAGTGGCGATGAGTCGCTGTCAAGTCATGCTATGGATGAGCCATGCGGCGTGCAAGCACGCGGCTTCCCGACGCGAACGCGAGCGCGACAATGATGAGCGCTGAGGCCACCGCGAATGTGAGCCGCATGCCAGACGCAATAGCCTCTGGACGTGCCGTCGCGATGCTCGTCGTCGCCGCTCCCAGCGTGAACACCGTGCCCATCAACGATGCGCCGGTGATCAGCCCCAGATTGCGCGACAGGTTGAGCAGGCCGGAGATGACGCCCCGCTGGTCCGGCCGAGCCGCGACCATGACGGCCGTGTTATTGGCCGCCTGGAACAGCGCATAGCCGGCGGTGATGACGACGAGTGGGGTGATGTACCCCACGACACCAACCCACAGCGGCACCAGGGGCAGAATGGCAGAGCCGGCCGCCATCCCGATCAGCCCGGCGATGGTCATCCGCTGCGCACCGAACCGGTCTATGGCGCGACCGGCCAGCACGCCCGTCAGCGCGGCAACCATCGGGCCGGACGACATGACCAGCCCAACATGGGCGGCGCCAAGCGCCAGCGCGCCGGACAGATAGAACGGCCCAACCACCAGCGTCGCCATCACCACGGTCGTGACCAGGCTGCTCATCGCGAAGCCCGCGCTCAGAAGCGGATTTCGGAACAGCGCCAGTTGAATCAGCGGTGCTGCGGCTTGCGCCTCGGCGAGCACGAAGAGGCCGACGCCGAAGATGGCCGTGACCAGCAGTGCCACGTTGAACGAACCGAAACCGCTCCGCCCCGTCGTCAAGGCGAGCGCATACGCCGCGAGCGTCACGGCAAGGAGCAGTGTCCCGAGATGGTCGAAGCCAGCTCGATCTCGCCGCGACTCCTTGCCGTCAACGGGCAGGAAGCGATGCGCGAGCAGCAGCGTCAGAATGCCCAACGCGCCTGTGACGAAGAAGATGGCCCGCCACCCGAACCCGGCAATCAGGAGCCCACCGAGCGAAGGGCCAAGCGCGGTGCCGATGGCAGACATGGTGCCGAGCATGCCCATGGCGCTGCCGGTCTGTGCCTTGGGAATCGTCTCCCCGACGGAGGCCATCGAGAGGGCCAACATGATAGCCGCTCCAATCCCCTGCCCTGCTCTGGCAACGATCAGCAACCAGAGCCCAGGGGCGACGCCGCACAGGAGCGAGGCCAGCATGAACAGGAAGATGCCGGCCAGGAGCAAGCGCCGGCGACCGGTGAGATCGCCGAGCCGTCCGACGCTGACGATCAGGGTGGTGCTGGCGAGCAGATAGGCGAGGACGACCCACTGGACCTGCTGGACGGGGACGGCGAACGCCTGCGCCAGCGTCGGCAACGCGACATTGGCGATGCTGGTGCCAAGTGAGGACAGCAGCACCGCGAGCGACAGGCTGGCGAGCACCCAGCGAACCGACGGCGAGCGTTCCGCATGTCCTCCGACGCCATTATCTTGTGGTGCAATACGCGATTTCAACAGCGCCTCCGCTTGTTTGGCTACCTTCGGGCGTGAGCGATCCAGACACGATGATCGCAATGCGCTGGTACCCAGCGGATGTGTTACGAACCACTGCCCAGCCTGTTGATCCCGCTGTGCCACAACAACCCGCGCATCACGCGTTTCTGTTGCGTGGCACGCACAAGAAACGCGATGCCCAGTCCAAGCCCGAGCACTACTGCAATCACGCTGGCCTCGATACCGAACGCACCGCCAGTTAGCCATGGATTGCCCTGGATGAGTGGTGTAAACAGGCTATTCGATGTTCCGTTCCCCGAAACCGCAACGCCGAACATATCGCCCTGAAGAAAATTCCAGGCCGTATGCATCCCCATTGCAAACCACAAACTGCGTGTTGCCATATACACCGAGCCAATCGAGATGCCGGCCTCTAATGCAATCGCGATGGCACTCCACACGGTGGCATTTGGGTTACTCAAATGCGAAATTCCAAAAAACGACGCAGTCATCGCTAGAGCAATCCACGACCCAAACCCTTCTTCCAAGAACCGAAACAGAATGCCTCGAAAGAGGGTTTCTTCAAACACGCCAACCAGAATGTGTAACAAAAGGCCGCCCGCAAGAGCTTGACCTGCAAAAACGACACCGGTTATTCGATAGCCGCCAAGCATCGCGAGGATGCCCACAGATGCACAGAGGTATGCTGTACCCACGCCAGCACCTTTGAGCCAATCAATCGCCAAACGCCGCACATTCAAGCCAATTGTTGCCGGATTGCGCCGCTCAATCAGCAGTGTCACCACAAAAACCGTGAGTAAGGAGCATACTGCCAGGACGCCAGTGCTGACAACTGAGCTGATGTCGACCGACATGACTTCAAGCCCAGCCACAAGCGCGCCTGTCAGGATACCAAAGCCAAACCACGTGATCAGCAATCGGACTACCCAATGCAACACAATCCGCCGTGCCAGTGGTATGCGTGTTTGAGGTGCGTCGGGAATGATCGGTGCTGCGAGCGTAACCGTATCGTCAAATGTTTTCATGGTCCTCCCTATAAAAATAAGAGCGACATCACGAAGTAGACGCTGGCGTGGCTGTTTCCCTTGCCACAATCACACTGCTCGCCAACATCACCACTGCCACTGGCATCCAGAGGGCGCGTTCACCGGCGCTGGGTGTGATCACGTTGAGAATGAGACCAATCACCCCATATCCAACCACTACCCAGATCAGCCAGCGTGCGTGCCGCACCCAACCAGCGAAGAAAATCCCTGCCCGCGCCAATATGATCGTCATCATACCGATAATCAAGGCGGCTTGGATCACGGCGGCTACCCGCATCGTTGGCGGGAATTGTCCTGGAAATGCGCCGCCCATCGCAAATTCACCCCACGGCGCACCCGCCGCCAACGCCAGTTGAAAGAGGGTAAGGCCAGCTGCGACAATGGTGTAGAGCCAGGCAGCAATCTTTGGCATTATGACGCCCCTCCTGCCAATCCAGCTGATGCCGTGCGCGCTGGAGCAGATCGCCGCCTGCGAATAATCCATTCCGCCACCAGCAGATTGATCACCCAGCTCACACCCATCAGGAAGGCTCGGCTGAGCTCACTCGGCGGGCCAGCGATCATTTCCCCGGACATCAGAATCAATGCCTGTGTGCCAGCACCCATGCCAATCGCATAGCCGCGCAGCATCCAATTGCCATGCTGCGTAAAATCGCGCCGCCAGATTGTAGCGCCACCGAGGAGAAGGGCAATCAGCATCGCCGACCCGAACAGCAGCCGCAAGCCATACAGAATAATACCGTCGTTCACCGGCCAGGGGTAGAACAGGGTCATCCACAGCCCGGAGAGCGCAGCTACCACACCGCTGGGAAGCACAACCCGCCCGGCAATCCGGTGCCAGGCATTCCGCCGACGGCGCAAACTGGGAACGAACTGGAACGCGCCCAGGAGCGCAAAGAGGGTAACACTCACAATATGCAGGATTACTGGTAGTGGCGATTCAAAGAAGCGGGCGTTGGCTGGCGTGATTTCAACACCACCGGCCAGCTGTGTGAGGCGGAAGGCGCCCTCGGCGATTGGAATAAGGCTGAGCAGGATCAGCCCAGCAGGCACGAGCCATGCTGTCCAAATGGCTTTTCCTGTCGCTTTGGTGTGCTGTGGCAGAGATGGCCCGAACTCAGTATTCATGTTCAACTCCTTGGGGATGAAGGTTTCCACGCACGTGTTGGGCCTTTTAAGCCAGCTTGATCAAGTTAACAGTCCTGGAAGAAAAGTAGCCACTAAACAAGCCATAGACAGCGGAAAGCGTGCCGATGAATATAGGTGTGGAAAAGATTTCTGGGTTGAAGGCATTCATGACCGCGTAAAGGTACTTTGTAAAGAAGATTGCCATCATAACTACGAGCGGAACCCAGCTGCCAGGGATGAAGAATGTGCCGTCGGTTGCATTGCTATGAATCCTCGTATCCCTGAAAAAGGTGTATCCAACAACAGTTGCCATGGTCAGGGCCGTACCCCAAGCGGCCAGCGGTATCGTTGTGAGACCGAAGCTAGAGATGATACCGGCAAGTGAGAGTGCACTCATGCCAGCGGGCAAGAGCAGTGCAGGAATTCTGCGTACGTTGCGCGTGCGCGTCTGGATGAAGCCAAACACAAGTAGCAATAAGAACAGTGGGTAAACCCAGATGGGTGTGTGAGTAAGAATCTGAACTATCAATGCCTTCTCCTAGATTCTGGTGTTGATCGAAACGAATGCGCCAGATAGTGTGTGCTCGATAGGGCGATCCATACGAGCATACTGAGCCAAGCGGCTGGTAGCCGCTTGCCCAATATGTTATGAGTGCGTTACTTGGCGGTAGTTTGGTTCAGCTGGAGGTCTGTGCTGCCAGATACAGATGCAGCGGACTGATCACGCCGCTCAGACCAGAGCGCATATCCCAGCCAAGCCAGGGCTAACCCCACCGGCACTGCAAACAACCGATCGAACGGGTGGTGGACTACTGAAGACAGAACGACGGGCAATAGAGTCCCCAAGGCAAGCAGTCCGCCAGCCCAGCGCGGCAGGACACGGGTGCGGAACGTAGCGATTCCAAACAAAAAGCCACCGAGCACGTAACCAACAACCCCAATGAGTAGCGCATATATCGTCGGGAGTGCGCCGAGGTTACTATCACTGGCGTGCCCAGCGACCATTCCCAAAAGTCCCTCCACAAACTTCGGTGCCTCGGTCGCCACCACCGGCGATATAAAGGCTTCGATGAAATGAAGGGCCACTGAGAACGCCCAGAAGCCGCTAAACAGAAGATAGCCCGTCAGACCCAGCCAACCTGATTTTTCCACCTGTCTGGCGTAGAGTCCTGCAATGCCGAGCATTGCGAGGATGTCCATGACAATGCTCACGTAGTGGACGATCGCCCATCGGGCAGTGGTGACCGACGAAAGAACGTCAAGTGGATGGATCGCCTGAATAGCTATATAAAGGATCCCTGATCCCATAGCTGCTAAACCTGCCCAGCGGATGAGCTGCGGGGCTGTTAGCTTCATCGTGCGCTCCTTGGTATTCCCTTGCATAACGGTGGCCTGACGGTGCGTGTTCATGGTCGGTCTCCTTTTCGAATGATTGTGATCCATGTCAGGGCTGAATATCCGTCCTGTTCGCCTGGTTGGGGTCAATGCGAACGACCGAGAGCAGTGGCATGCCTAAATCGCGCACTTTTCTCAGCACGCTATGCAGCGCAGCTTGATCGACCACCGGGCCACGTAACACCGTCTCGCCGTTGGCTGCCCGCGTGATGGTTAGGCCGTCGAACCAGCTGGCCCACCTGTCATCGAGGTGTCCTTTGATGCGAAGCTCATAACCCCCAGTCTCGCCCTGCTGCTCCATTGATGCGTCGGTTTCACTCATGCTGCGCCTCGTGCTTGCTCCTCCGCTCGAGATCGCTCCACTTCGTCGCAGGCGTTCCTTGCTTGTTTAGAAGATACCCGCACATGTGGTGAGCAGGCATCACCACATGTGGTGACTGATGTGGTGATTGGTTCGTCGGGAGACTTTGGGAACGACAATGCCCCGGCAGGGGAGAAACCTGCCAGGGCATTGGGCCGTGTTTGAAGCATTGCTAGCCCAGATCGAGCTCCGCCGCCCGGTGAACCGCGGCGCGGCGGTGGTTTACCCCGAGCTTGTCGTAGATCTTCCTGGTGTGGGTACGCAGGGTGTTCAGCGACACCATCAGCTCGCGGGCAATCTCGGGGCCGCTCAAGTCGGTCCTGAGCAGGCGCAGCACGTCCAGCTCACGCGCGCTCAGTGGCTCAACAAGATTCTGGCTGTTCGATGTCGAATGTTGGATTGAACCAGCCAGTCCAAAACCCATCATCCGCGCGCCAGAAGCGCGGAAGGCGGCCAGGAGCGTTTCGACATAGACGCGCACTGTTCCGCGCGCCAGCACATCGCCGAGCAGGGCCGCCATCGCTGCGCCTTCGTCAACGAACAGCCGGATGTAGCCCTCCGGCTCAGCCAGGGTCAGGGCGCGCTCGAGTGGCGCAAGAGCGCTAGGCACGTCGCCTTGCATCTGGTGGGCGAGCGCCTGCACCACCAGGATTTCGATCACGCTGCCCATTCGCTCGCCGGCTTCTGCTGCGTGCAGGAGGCGATTGAGGAGCTCGAGTGCTTCATCGATCAAGCGATCGGCACGCTCGCGCGCAGCGTGGGCCAGGAGCACTCTGGCCAGCGTGATGTGCGCGAACTCGCGCCCGTAGCTGAGATCATCGTGAGCCGAGAGACCCTGTGTACGCGCCCAGCCGAGGGCTTCCCCAACACGCCCCTGAGCAACCCACACGCGTGCCTTCAGCGCCGCGATTGGCCGTACGTTGGGGGAGAAGTCGCGCATGTAGAGATGTTCGGCCTCGTCGAGGAGCTCGAGCGCGCCATCCAGATCGCCCTGGGCCTCCCGTATGCGCGCCATCGTGACGCGCCAGCGATACGGGTGTTGCGGGAAGCCGGTGTGCTCGCCCAGCTCCTGGCTGTGCAGCAGATGCTGTGTGGCAGCCTGCAGATCGTTACGCTCACAGAGGAGCTCGCTCATGCCCACATAGACGTCGGCCGTGCCTCGCGGCACAGGATCACCCTGCGCCAGCGCCAGCTGCAATGCCCCTTCATAGGTACGCAGGGCATCGCGCAGACGACCCTGCGCCAGCCGAATCGCAGCCAGCGTGATGGCGCCATTGACGGCGTCGGCGATGTTCCCGGCCTTGTGCAGCCGCGCCATGCCCTCGGCAAACGTCCGGTGGGCAGTCTCAAGATCGCCGCTTGTCCAGGCGGCCAGCCCCAGGAACCCCGCCGCCCCACCGCGGCTGAGATGGTCGTCCTCCGGTACAAGGTCGAGCACGCGCCGGGCAAAGGTCACGGTATCGGCAAGATCGCCCCGCGCAAGAGCCTGCCCGGCACGGGCAATGGCCACCGCACCCGGGAGACGACGAAACGTCGCGTCATCCATGACGACCATCGCGGGCGCCGGGGCGCCTGGCTGCGCACGGCCCGCGACCGCTTGGTCCAGCCACCATTCGGCGTCCCGCAGGCGCTCCTCAACGCCAGCGAGCTCGCCGCCATCTAGCAGCAAGTGGGCGTACGCCACGCTGAGGACAGGCCTGGCGCGGATCACGGCGTTAGGGAGTGACGTGAGCCAGGCCAGCAGCGTGGTCGCCTGTCTGCTCCGGCTCATGGAGGCCACGGCAAGTTCGACCAGGTCTGCCGCACGCTCGGAATCCTGAGCGGCCAGCGCGTGACGGATCGCATCGGCCGACCCGCCGTTGTGCTCGTACCATACGCTGGCGCGCCGGTGCAGTGCCGCCACGTGATCGGGCTGCTCCGCCCGCAACTGCGCCTTGAGCACATCGGCAAAGAGGTGGTGATACCGGTACCAGTGGCGCGTGTCGTCGAGCGGAACGACAAAGAAGTTGCCGCGCTCCAGGGCCTCGAGGTGCGCCTGGCTGTGCTCCTGGCCGGTGACGGCATCGCACAGCGAGCCACTCAATTGATCGAGGATCGCGGTCCGAAGTAAGAAGCTGCGGACCGGTTCCGGCTGACGCTGCAGCACCTCTTCGACCAGGTAGTCCACGATGTAGCGGTGGTCTCCGGCGAAGGCCTGGATGAAGCCAGAACTATCCTGGTGGCCCTGCATGGACAACGCGGCGAGTTGGAGGCCGGCAATCCAGCCCTCGGTACGCGCTTCCAGTGTGGCGATGTCGTGGGCTGAAAGATTGAGGCCCATCACCTCCGTGAGAAAAGCAGCGGCTTCGGTCGGGGTAAAGCGCAAATCAGTGGCGCGCAGCTCGGTTAACTGGCCCCGCGCACGGAGGCGGGCCAGCGGGAGTGGAGGGTCCTCACGGGAGGTGATGACCAGGTGCAACTGCGGCGGCAGGTGCTCGACCAGAAAGGCGAGGGCCTGGTCGATGGGAGGGGAATCAAGCACATGGTAATCGTCAAGCACGAGCACCGCAGGCTGCGGCAGCGCCGCGATCTGGTTGACCAGCAGTGGCAGCAGCGCCTCGCTGGGCGGAGGCTGTGCGGACTGGAGCAGGGCAACAACGTTGGCGCCAACAGTGGGTGCAATCGTCTGCAACGCAGCGACGAGGTAGGTCAGAAAGCGGGCAGGATCGTTATCCGCGTCGTCCAGCGACAGCCAGGCGGCCGGCCGCCCGCAACCGGCGAGCCATGCACTCACCAGCGTCGTTTTTCCAAAGCCGGCAGGCGCCGAGATCAAGGCCAGCCGGCGGTGGAGCCCCTTGTTCAGCCGCGCGATCAAGCCGGTGCGGAGCACCGCGTTCGGTCGTGGTGGCGGGATAAACAGCTTGGTCGCGAGCACTGGAGTCGGCATAGCGCCATTATAGGACACACGCCGCTTCCACGGAACCTACACCCATGTGCTCCAGGTAGTCGAAGCGCCGAGACCCGAGGACCGGCGTCAAACACTTCTTTGCAGGTCAAGGCTATTGTAATGCGCCAGCTCGTTGATAAAGTCGCCAAAAGCCCGAAATAGACTTGTGAGAAAAAGCGCGACCGCATTCTGATGCGGTGTCAATTCCTGGTTTTCGGCGGCCCAAGGCTGAAAAGCAGCCCAGCAAGGAGTTTTTCAACGAGCTGGCGCGCTATGTTCGACCAGCAAGGAGGGAGGTAGCGTTGGCAGCTACCTCCCTCCTCGCTATACCTTGATCTTGCATCAGGGCATCACACGGTCTAAGGAATTGGTTCTGATTTACACGTCATCGGTTAGTTACGGTTTTGGAGGGGTAATGCAAAAACCCCCTACCATGCTGCCGCAGGCGCTGTCCAGCGCGAGCCGCAGGCGGTCGCGGGGACCGACTCCTTCCCGATACCGGTCTACCCGTGAGAGACCGGCATCGGCACGGTCGCTGCGCGCAGCGCCTCCACTGGTAGCGGTGCCTCGCGCTGGCCACGCCGTGGCGGGGCACCCGTTTGAGTGCCCCGCCGACGGTGAACTGCTACGCGGCGACCTTCGTGCGCCGGCGACGGGCCTTCGGCGCCACCGGCTCAGCCACCGGCGCGACCTCAGGCGTGGGCTCCTCGACCGGCGCGGGCGCAGCGACCGGCGCGGCCTGCGCCTTGCGGCCCAGCGGGGCGTCCTCAGAGCGGAGCACCACCAGCTCGACGCTGGTGCGCTTGATGCCCTCGCGGTCGGTGTAGCTGCTGGTCTGCAGCCGACCCAGGACTGCGATACGCTCGCCCTTCGCGAAGCGGCTGAGGTTCTCGCCGGCCTCGCCGAAGGCCACCAGGCGGAACCAGTCGGTGCGGTTCTGCCACTCCTCGTCCTGCTTGAAGCTGCTGTGGACGGCGATGCTGGCGGTGACAATCAGGGTGCCGGCGGGGTTGATGCGGCGCTGGGGCTCGTCGCCCAGGTTGCCAATGAGCTCGGTGCGGTTGACGTTCGTGGCCATGAGAGGTCTCCTTTGCGGTGTGCCGCTGTTGCGGCTTTCTTCGGTCCTGGCCCAGAAGCGCCGTGCCCGTCGTCGGCGTGCAAGGATCAGTGAAACCAGTCTTATTCGGGGCAGGGGCCCCGAAAGACGGTTGAACCCTTGCGGGGCGGCAGCGGGTGCGGCACGCTGATCAGGGCAGGCCGTCGTGAAAGCTGCGACGTGCGCCGCACAGGAGACCACCCGGCACCACGCATAGCCGCACCAGTCGTACAGCACATGGGCGCGCCCCGCGCCGCGCCACGTCGGCCCCCTTGATCACCGCCAGTGCCGCGCGCCGTCCGCAGCGCGTGCAGAGCGAGCCGGAGCACTACCGATGGGCGCCTCGTGAATCGGCGCGGGCGTCGGGTGCGCCGCGCAGCAGGGCGGGCAGCACAGTCGCGTGGACTGCATCAGCGCGTGTGCCGACGCGGGGCGCGCATCAGGAGAGGCGGGGCTTCCGCGCGCTGCGGCGCCCCACTGCCCGGCGCAGGTCGGGCCAGGTCGTCTGGATACCCGTGCCGAGTCGTGAACGCGCCTGGCCGTGCCGTGCGGCTGCGGTGGGCTCAGGCCTGGCGTGCAGGAGGTCGCGGTAGCGGTAGCGATCTCCATGAGCGGTGGGTAGCGGGGCGCCCACCGCTGCGTGTACGTGGCAGCTACTGTATATCAGACATTATTGGGGGTTTTTGCAGGACGCCCCGAAAAGGTAAACTAAACGAGATCGGATAAGCCCGTGCTTTATGCCACGTGCTCAATCGCTTCGTGCAAGTAGCGGTAGACGGTCGCTTTGGAGATGCGGTAGTCCTGCATCAGCGTGCGAATCAATACACCCTGCTGGCGTCGCTCCTGAAGCTCGGCGACCTGCTCTGGCGTGAGCTGCTTGCTGCGGCCAAACACCACCCCACGGGCCTTCGCGAGCTGGATACCGTCTATCTGGCGCTCGGCCCGTAGCTCCGTCTCGAACTGGGCGATGGCGCCGAGCATGTGGAAGAGCAGCCGGCCGGTGGCGTCGTTGGTATGGATCTGCTGGTCGAGCACCTGAAGGTGGACGCCCTTGCGCCGCAACTCCTCTGCGATCTGGCAGAGGTGGAGCGTCGAGCGCGCCAGGCGGTCGAGCCGCGTCACCACAAGGGTGTCCCCTTCGCGGATATACTCCAGGCAGGCCGTCAGTCGGGGGCGTTTGCCTGTGGCGCTGCGCTGCTCCTGGTAGAGCTTGTCGCAGTGCTTCAGCTTCTCCAGCTGCACCTCCAGGCTCTGCCCCACCGAGCTCACCCGCGCATAGCCGACCAGCGCCATAGCCCCCTCCCCGTCTCACAACATGTTAGACATTCTACGAATGCTATTATGCACCATTATTTGAGACACCGCTTTTACGCTGTCTCAGCAGGTATACCTTGTGAGACGGGCGCCACGGCCGCGGCCGTTCGCGGAAGAGGAGGCGAAGGTGGCGCGTGGGCGTGAGGTTGGTCGGCAGAAGCGACTGCACATCCTGGATGATCACGAGATTGACGACCTCTACGGGCTGCCCCGCTTCACCCCCGATGAGCGCCAGCGCTCTTTTACCCTCACCGCGGCCGAACAGGCGGTCTGTCGCCGCTTACGCTCGCTTCCATCCCAGGTCAGCTTCATCCTCCAGCTCGGCTACTTCAAGGCCAAGCAGCAGTTCTTCACCTTCACCTTCGCCCAGGTCGCCGACGATGTGGCGGCGATCCTCGCTCGCCACTTCCCAACCGAGATCCGGGCGGCCTTCGCCCCGATCACCAAGCCAGCCTGGCTCAACCAGCACGCTATCATCCAGGAGCTCTTCGGGTATCGGCCCTGCCACGCCGCCGAGCGACATCAGCTCTTTGAACGGGCACAGCAGCTTGCCCGGCTCAGCACCAAGCCGCTCTACCTCTTCCGCGAGCTGCTGCGGTATCTCTCAGAGAAGCGTCTCATCCTGCCCGGCTACACGACCATGCAGGAGATCATCGGCAAGGCGCTGACCGTCGAGCAACGGCGTGTGAACGACATCTTGCGCGCGCAGTTGAGCCCGGCGGACACGGCCGCCCTTGACCAACTCATCGCCGAGACCGACGGCATGTACCTGGTGACCAGGCTCAAGCACGAGCCCAGTGACTTCCGCCTCAAGGTGATGCGGACGGAGGTGGGCCGTGGCGACACCCTGCGCCCGCTCTACCACCTCGCGATGCGCGTCGTCCCACAGATGGAGGTCTCGCCCGATGCCGTCGCCTACTACGCCTCGCTGGTGGACTACTACTCAACCCATCGCCTCCAGGAGTTCGACCGTTGGCTCGCCTACCTCTACCTGCTCTGCTTCGTCATCCACCGCTTCCACCGCTTCCACGACCACGCGCTCACCGCCCTGATGCACAACGTCACCTCGTTTGTCACCGAGGCGACTGAGACGGCGAAGGAAAAGGCCGGCGACCAACGCCTAGAGCGCAGCGCCGACCTGGTCAAAGCCGGCGACGTCTTGCAGCTGGTCGTCGACGGCGCCCCTAGCCCCACCACCACCTTCACGCAGATGCAGGCCCAGGCGTTCACGCTGCTCGACCGCGAGCGCCTGGCCCGCGTTGCCGCCTACCTCAGCACGAACGCCCCTGTCGACGAGCTCGCACTCCAGTGGGCTGAGCTCGACCAGGCGCACCAGCGCTGGAAGCGGCATCTTCGTCACCTCCTGGGCGCCGTCGAGCTGAGCGCTACCCGTCGTGACGCGCCGCTCCTGGAGGCGGTGCAGTTTCTCCTGCGCGCCATTGCCACCGGACGGCCGCTCAAAGACCTCGACCAGGAGAGCTTCCCGGCGCGCTGGATCCCCGTCCGCCTCAAGCGCTACCTCTACCACGAAGAGGCCGATGGCACGAAACGACTGAACGCCGACCGCTATGAGTTCCTGGTCTACCAGCAGGTCTGCAACGGGCTGAAGGCCGGCAACATTGTGTGTCGCGCCAGTGTGCAGTTCCGCAGCCTCGCGGACGACCTGCTCAGCGACGCGCAGTGGCGTGAGAAGGAGCGCATCCTGGCCGCCCTCAACCTACCCGGCCTGCGCCAGCCGATCCGCGAGCAGCTCACCGCACTCAAGGAGCAGTTGGAGCGGCGCATCCAGGAGGTGAACGGGCGGATCGCCAAGGGCGAGAATGCCGACGTGCGCGTGAGCCGGCGCGGCGAGCACCAGCGTTGGACGCTTACCTACCCCGAGGGCAGCGAGCCGGTCAACGACCCGCTCTTCGACACCGTGCCGCAGGTTGATCTGCGTCAGGTGCTCGCCTTTGCCAAGGCCGGTTGCGGTATGCTCAGTGCGCTCACCCACGTCGTCAGCCGCTACCAGCGGCAGCGCCCCGAGCCGGCCGTTTTGTACGCCTGCTTGATGGCCTGGGGCACCAACATGGGCCTCGGGCGGATGGGCGAGATCTCCGACTTGCCCACCCATGTGCTGATGCGAGCCTCGGAGAACTACCTGCGTCCCGAGACGCTGCGGGCGGCCAATGACCTGGTGTGTAACGCCATCGCGGCGCTGCTGATCGCCCGCCACTACGACCTGAATGGGCTCATCCACTCCAGCAGCGACGGGCAGAAGTTCGAGACGGCCATCCCGACCTTCAACGCCCGCCACGCGCGCAAGTATTTCGGGCTTCGCAAAGGCATCGTCGCCAACACCCTGGTCGCCGGCAACATCCCGGTGAACGCGCAGGTGATCGGCGCCCACGACCACGAGAGCCACTACGTCCTCGACCTGCTGCTCAACAACACGACCACGGTGCAGCCAGCGATCCACTCGACCGACACCCACGGCACCAACGAGCTGAACTTCGCCCTGCTCCACGTCTTCGGCTACCAGTTCGCCCCGCGCTACCGGCAAATCCAGAAGAAGATCCGCACCAGCCTGTGCGGCTTCCAGCACCCCAAGCAGTACGCCGGGCTGCTGCTGCGACCAACGCGCAAGCTGAACATCGAGCTGATCATCAGCGAGTGGGACAACCTACAGCGGATCTTCGCCTCGCTGGCACTGAAGACGACGCCGCAGAGCAGCATCGTGCGGAAGCTGAGCTCCTACGGGCACCAAAATCGCACCAAGCGGGCGCTGTGGGAGTACGACAGCATCTTCCGCAGCCTCCATCTCCTGGAGTTTGTCGACTCGCCGCCGCTGCGGCAGAACGTGCAGCGGGCGCTGAACCGGGGCGAGAACTACCATCAGCTGCGGAAGGCGATCGCCTACGCGAACTTCGGGAAGCTGCGCTACCGGACGGAGGAGGAGCAGCAGCTCTGGAGCGAGTGCAGCCGGCTGCTGGCGAACTGCATCATCTACTACAACGGGGCGATCTTGTCCCGCGTGCTGGAGGAGCGCCGAGCCGCCGGTGATCTGGCGGGGGTAGCGCAGCTGAGCCAGCTGGCGCCGATCGCCTGGCAGCACATCAACTTCTACGGCCGCTACGAGTTTACGAGCCGGGTAGCGCCGATTGATCTGGAGCGGGTCGTCGCGGCGCTGCTCCAGAGCGTGAAAGGCTCGGCCGAGAGCGCGGCGTAGGACATCCGCTTATCCGATCTCGGTTAATTTACCTTTTCGGGGCGTTCTGCAAAAACCCCCTTATTGGGAATAAGGCAGAACGCCCGTGAATCGGCACGCTCAAAAGTTCTACTCCGCGTCCTGATACGCTGGAGCCATGAGGATTGACAAGCCCTTTCTTATTCCCAATAATGTCTAGTGTTTTGTCGAGCAAAAGAATGGCGCCATCGTCCGCCACTTTGTTGGCTATGCGCGCTTTGAAGGTGCGCGGGCCTATCGTCAACTCGTCGAGCTCTATCGTGCGTTGCGGCGGTATGTCAACTTCTTCCAGCCATCGCTCAAACTGAAGGAAAAGCGGCCCACGGGCAAGACGGTTCAGCGAATCTACCTGCCTGCCCAAACGCCGTTCGAACGACTGTGTGCGACGGCGGTGCTGAGTGACGACGTGCGCAGGCAGTTGGACCGCATCTTCCTTGCGCTTGATCCGGTGCGCCTGCTCAACCAGATCGGCCAACTCCAGACGGCCCTGTGGGCTCAGGCGGTGATACGAGCTGCGCCGACCACCAACCAGGAGCAGCTGCTCCCCGTACGTTTTGTCGCTGAGGCGGGTGGCCGCAGAGACGCCCCGCCGTTGACAGCGCTCGTCCCGCCCCTGCTCCTGCATCAGAAGCGGGCCTATCGACGGCGGCAACCCGCGCTCCCGCGCTGGTGGCAGACCCGGCTCGACCCCTTCGCAACGGTCTGGGCGGAGATTGAGCAGTGGCTGGAAGCGGACCCAACACGCACGGGCAAATCCCTCTTCCAGGAGCTCCAACAGCGCTATCCCGACCAGTATGCGCCGATGCAGCTGCGCACCCTCCAGCGGCGGATTGCCAAGTGGCGCACGACGATGATCACCACCTTTGATGACCACTGGCTGCACGACGAGGTGCTGGCACCGGCGAACGTGCCGCGCTCCTTGGGCGTGGCCCGCACGATGGCAGCGGATGGGGAGCAGTGATGCGCCGAATCTGGCGCACCCGTCGGGCATGCCTCACGGGAGTTCCACCGCGACCGTGTGCGCGGGACGGGTGTTGGGTAACATGTTGACGAAAAGAGGTGTAAGAAATGAGCAACTATCTTGCGAAGGTTTCAGGGGATCGGATCGATGGACCAGGCGTTCCTTTGGCAAGCATCCGGCTGGATACGCCGGCTTGGTTCAGCTGGTTAGCGGAAGCCACCACGCGCAGTTTTTCCTATCCGATCACGGATCGGGCACGTGGCTATATCAGCGTATACGTGACGGTTCGCAAGGAGCACCGCCCGGGGCGGCGACTACTTGTGGGCGTATCGGCGTGGGCAAGGACGGGTGCGGAAGATCTATCTGGGCCGAACGGAGCGCGTGACAATGCTCCAGTTAGAGACCGCTGCCGGTGCGCTCACGACAACTGAGCCGCCACCGCTCTGACGGGAGATGCGCTGGCCGCCGCGCGCAACGACCAGCGTGCAGTACGATCTTCGGTGAGGTATGGTAAGATCTTTCGTGAGGCAGCGATCCCCCCAAAGTAAGATTCTCCCGTGAGGCCCCGCGACCGGCAAATCTAATTATCGCTCAACAAACGGTATCACCATGGCAAAAGAGGCGGCCAGAACGCCCAATCCTAATAGAATGGCTGTTTTACCAGACCATCTATACCCTTGGAGGACATCGTGATCACTTCGCGCCTCTATCATAACACGCTCTTGGTACAGCAGGCTCTACCGAACGCGCTTCCAATCAACAGGAAAACCTCACCCTGATCAGGGTTGGTATGGCCCGGTCACCTCGGCAAAATTACCAGAATATGCCGTCGCCGACCCGGCAGAAGAGCAAGGAGCAACGCATTAGTCGCCTTCACACCAACGAATACCTGACCCCGTGACCCACTCTCAGCTGGTGAGGCGCGCGGCCATTGCCGGGCGTGTGCCTCAGCCGGTGCATCTGATCATAGACTGTGTGCTACTCCACGACCGCCATAACCTCCTGGCTACGGGCCTAGCCTTCCGGTGGCAGATCGTCCCGTTGATCTGGCACATGCTGTCCCACGCGGAGTCCAGCGGGCTGTCCGACCAGCAAGCCATTCTCGCCGAGGCGATCGCGCTGCTCCCGGCGGAGGTCCGCATCATGATCCACGCCGACCGCAAATTCCGCTCGCAGGCGCTGTTTGCGCAGCGTATCTGTGGTACTGTGTTAGGCGGCTCAGCGCCCGTGGTTCAATCGTTGTGCGCTCGTCCTGGCCCAACCAGATGCTGGACGCTACTTGAACCAGTGCAATCAGAGCCGTATTGTACCGCGAACGCGATCAGGCTCTTGCTGATGGCCGACACACGCGGTGTGTCCTGAATCCGTCTCAACAATGGCACACTGCAACGAGCGTAGCTGGGACTTAGCGCCGGGTGGTTCGCTGTGGCCGCCCGCGCTGAAGATGGAGCAGACCCCGGTCTTGAGCTTCAAGCACGGTCGCCAGATAGACGAGATGGCGATCGCCTGCGCGGATCGTCGGGAGCCGGTCGCGCACGGCGGCGTTGGCGAGAGTCGGCAACGGGATAGCGAGTTGCCGAGCTGCGTCAGCGAGCAGCAGGGGAGGATCGAGGGAGCCGAGCAGAGCTCGCACGTGCTGGGGCGATCGGGACCAGGCGGGCCAGGACTGGCCGACGAGGGTTGCGCGCACGGTCGCTTGCTCGATCACGGTCAGCTCTGTGAGCGGGTGCAGGAGCTCAATACCAATTGGGTGATCCGCTGCATCCAGCGCGAGCACATAGACAATCACCGCCGTATAGGCGAGGTGGTACGCCGCATCTTCGACGCTGACGACGGTCACGAGGAGTCCACGCGGTCCGATCGGCGGGAGCACGTAGGTAGGAAGTGACTCGCGCAGCAGCTCCTCGGCGTCAACGACCTGACCATTGATCACGGCGAGCGTTGTGAAGAGCATGGGTGTGCCTTGTAATAATCAGAGCTGCTCTACTTTACTTGAGTTTTAGGGGTAAAGGCAAGCGCTGAACCAAGGCAATAATTGCTGCGCCCGTAACTTTCCCGCAGCTGGCGCGGTATCTTTGTAGGACACCGCGATAATTATCTGGAGGCCCGTGATGGACGCGCCGCTTTACACTGTTGCCCTCGCTGATGCGATGCACGTTGGAAACACGGCTGAGATGGATCGCCTGATCGGCGAGGTGGAGCAACTCCTGCGCCCCGAGGATCTGGTCATCCTCCTGTAAGGGCTGTTGGGCGACGTGCTCCCCGCGTCACTGCCGCTCCCGCTCGTCGCCTGTGCGTAGGGGCCGGCCCTCCTGGGCGTCCGTCTCGGACTCCTCGCCTGCATCGAGCCGCACCCCGTCGTTGGCAATCTCGGCTGCCTGCGCGTAGCGAAGCGGCATCGCCGGCGAGGCCCAGCCACCGGCGTCCTGCAGCGCGCGGATCGGCGTGCCGCTGCGGCTGGCCAGCGTCGCCCAATAGTGGCGCAGGTCGTGCGGGCTCAGCCCGACAATGCCTACGCGCACGCCAAGAGTCTTCACGCGCTCGCGCACACTCTGGATG
>Ga0209591_10001417_pt1 | contig 29803 bp, 24 predicted proteins | sample MAT01_FD_187207 | JGI IMG/M metagenome (GOLD analysis project Ga0209591, IMG submission 187207) | Freshwater microbial communities from Lake Fryxell liftoff mats and glacier meltwater in Antarctica - MAT-01 (SPAdes) (version 2) | ecosystem: Environmental > Aquatic > Freshwater > Ice > Liftoff... | reverse complement strand
CTGCTCTACAAAGGCTGCATAAAATGTGCGGGCATGTAACGCCTCGATTGCTTTGGTAATGGTGGCTTGGTGTTTTTCAAATAATGTCATAATATTCTAAATTCTAAATTCTAAATTCTAAATTCTAAATTCTAAATTCTAAATTCTACATTCTAAATTCTAACTACTAACTACTAAATTCTCTATTTCTGACCAAAAACTCTTTTCAATAAATCGCTGGTTCTGGCCAACGGGTCTTGCCTGATATTTTTTTCTTCTTTGGCAATCATGGTAAACAAACCTTGAATGGCCATGTCAGTGGCAAATTCATTTAGGTTGGGATTTACTTTCGTGATAAACGGAATGCGATTGTACTTATTCACCAAGTCTCCATAGTATTTGGTGGCACTTACTTTGTCGAGCGAGGTTTGCACCACGGGTTTGAATTTCTCTTTCAACTGCGCGGTGGTAGCTTTTTGTAGATATTTTGTGGCTGCATCGGGCTGGCCTTTCAAAATGGCGAACGCATCGTCAACGGTCATTTGTTTAATAGCGGAGATGAAAATCGGCTTTGCTTCTTTTGCTGCATCTTCGGCTCCGCGGTTGAGCGTTAAAATAAATTTATCTACATCGGCACCAAGTCCCATCTGCCGCAGCTTGTCCTCCACTTTTTTTGCGTCTGAAGGAAAAGGAATTTTTATCTCCGGGTTTTTAAAATAGCCATCCAATTTAGAGGTGAGGTCACTGCCTTTCGTAATTCCGTTTATGAGTGCTTCTTTTAAACCATTGCTTACCTCTTCGGAGGTCAGTGGCTTGCCAGGTTGCAATGCCTTTTTTGTTTTAGATAGAATTTGATCAAACTGCGCAAACGCATTGCCGCTGAGGGCAACCAATAACAAAACGATATAATTTTTCATAGAACTTATTCTGAGCTGCGAAGTTATCAAAAAAGTAGGCTAGCGTTTCCGTTCAAGCTTAACTATATTTTCCACATGTACGGTATGCGGAAACATGTCAACAGGCTGAATATCCGTTACTTTATAGTCCACAGAAAGCAGTTGTAAGTCACGTGCTTGTGTGGCAGGATTGCAACTCACGTACACTATTTTTTCCGGGGCTGCCTTTAGAAGCATTTTACATACGTCTTCGTGCATACCGCCTCTTGGTGGATCGGTAATAATCACATCGGGTTTTCCGTGTTGAGCCAAAAATGAGTCATTCAATAAATCTTTCATGTCACCAGAATAGAAATCGGTATTAGTGATGTGATTGATCTGTGAATTTATTTTAGCATCCTTGATTGCGTCAGCAACATATTCTAACCCGATTACTTTCTTTGCTTGCCCCGCCACAAAGTTGGCGATGGTTCCTGTTCCTGTATACAAGTCATACACAAGTTCACTCCCAGTTAACCCCGCCATTTGCCAAGCAATTTTGTACAATTCAGAGGCTTGGTCAGAGTTGGTTTGGTAAAATGATTTGGGTCCTATTCGAAATTGAAGCGTTCCAGATCCGTCTGGTTTTTTCATCTGCTCGGTGATGTACGGATTTCCTTTCCAACACACTACGTCTAAATCTGCAAACGTATCGTTCTTCTTTCCATTGATAATATAGTTCATCGAAGTGACTTTTGGAAAATGGGTTGCAATCGCCTGAAGAATTTTTTCTGTCCATTCAAGGTTGTCCTGAGCTACCTGAAGAATGACCATCACTTCACCGATGGATGAAGTACGGATGGTGAGGGTTCGTAAAAAGCCAACTTGTCTTTTCAAATCGAAGAACGGAATACCTTCTTCCACCGCTACTTGTTTTGCCAACAAACGAATCCCATTGGAAGGATCCGCTTGGAGAAAACATTCTTTCACATCAAATACTTTATCGAATGATTTGGGCATGTGGAAGCCCAGCCCTTCTTCATATCTTTTTTCTTCGATTGCTTTTGCGAGTTCTTCTTTGGTCAGCCAGCGGTTGGACGTAAAAGTGAAGTCTAGCTTATTGCGATAGTATTTTATCTTAACGGACGGAATAATCGGGCTAATAGTTGGTAATTCCAGTCCCCCGATTCGTTCTAAATTATCGATTACTTGTTGCTGTTTATATTTCAGTTGCTCACTGTATTGAATGTGTTGCCATGAGCAACCACCGCAAGTGCCAAAGTGGCTACAGAAGGGAGTCTCTCGCTTGTCCGATAATTTTTGGATGGCGGTAACGCGGCCTTCCAAAAAACTGCTCTTTATTTTGGTAAGCTCAATTTCAACGATATCTCCTGGCGCTCCCCCTTGGATAAATACCACTAATCCATCCACACGAGCGATGCATTTGCCCTCGGCCGCCATTGTCTCAATGGTAATATCTCCCAGTTTATCGCCTTTTTTCATGGGTGGCGAAATTACGGAATTGATTGAGTTTTACGCGTCAGCGGAATTGGTATATTTGAATTCTTTTGTAATCATGAAAAAGCTCTTCCTTACCGCGCTCTTGCTTATTTGCTTTCCGCTGATGGCTTCGCACATTGTGGGCGGTGAGTTTGAACTAATCTATATCAGCGGCAACACCTACCGCCTCAATATGATTTTGTATTTTGATAAAATTAATGGGAATCCGGGGGCGAGAGATGGTAGCGTAACGGCAACTATTTTCCGAAAGCGGGATAATGTTCAAATGGGCAATGTTTTGTTGCCGTTGATTAGTGAATCAGACGTTTCTTATACTCAGCCAACTTGCTCTAGGGGTGAGATAGAAACCTCTAAAATAATTTACTCTTCTACTATTGTTCTTGCTGCTGACATCTACAACGATCAACAAGGTTACTATGTTTCTTGGCAACGATGCTGTAGGAACTACTCGATATCGAACGTATTTAGTGTGGTAGGAAGTCAATCGCAATATGCGGGTCAAACATTTTATCTTGAATTCCCGCCAGTTGTAAAAGGCGGGCAACCATTTGTTAATTCCTCTCCGAGATTATTTCCACCTCTCAATGATTACGCTTGCCCATTTCGCCCTTACTATGTTGATTTTGCAGGTGTAGATGATGACAAAGATTCGTTGGTGTATTCGTTGGCGCCACCACTCAATACAAAATCCGCTGCTGCTTTGCCAGCCGCTTCTCCGCGTCCTTACCCAGATGTGCTTTGGAGGCCTGGTTATTCAATCAATAACGTTATTAACGGATTGCCTGACTTACGCATCACTAAAGAAGGGTTACTTACCTGCACTCCTCGAACGCAGGGACTTTTTGTTTTTGCGGTGAAGGTGGATGAATTTAGAAAGGGAATAAAAATAGGAGAGAGCAGGCGAGATTTTCAAATGTTAGTAGTGGATGCATGTCCGGTAGCCGCACCACCAGAGATAACGGGGAAAAAATTGGCGGATGCGGCCTTCACATTTAAGAAAAATATGAATGTTAGTTTTGCCAATACTGTAGCAACTGCTGATCGATGTATACAATTGAGAGTTTCTGATTTGGATTCTACAAAACCAGATCAAAACTTTACCGAAAATATTAGTATTAGGGTGGTGGGGCTAAATTTTAAAAGTCCGAATCTCAATCAAATTTTGCCAGCGATTACAACAGCCGTTTTGCGGAATGGAGGCACGGTGGATTTTAGAGTTTGTTTTCCGCAATGCCCGTACATCAAAGGTCCGTATCAGATAGGAATTATAGCTTTTGACGATGCATGTAGTTTGCCTTTGACAGATACACTTCGGGTAAATGTTAACATTGAGCCACCCACCAATGAGCGAGCTTACTTTACAACCCAAAAGCAAACGGTGGCGCAGATTATCGAAGGCGATCAGCTACCACCTTGGGTATTTGAAGCGAAAGACAAAGAATTGGATGACTTAACTGTTTCTATTTTGACGGATGGGTTTGCGTTGGCCGATTATGGAATGGCGGTGAACTTTACTCAACAAAAGGGACTGGTAAATGGTCAACTTACTTGGGATCCGCGATGCAATATTTTTGATTTCACAAAACGGTCTGTCTTTACCATCCGGATATTGGTGGACGATAGAGACCTGTGCAATTTAAATGATCCTGACACTGCAATTTATCGATTGAATATAAAGCTTCCCGGTAATGCAAGCCCCACTATCGACACCGATTTAACCCCTGCTATGCGGGAAAGAAAAGTGATTGTTGAGCGAAAAGTGTTTGAATCTCTAAATTTTGGGGTGACCGGAAAGGACTTAACCGACAATGATTTTTTGGTGTTGGGCATGAAAGGCATTGGTTTTACGCCAGCCGACTATGGTGCCACATTCGCGCAAGCAAGCGGCACCGGCCTCGTTGCGTCAAATTTCTCATGGAATATTTCGTGTGCGAAACTCGATTTAAAAAAGAAGGACAGTTACACCTTCCAATTTTTGGTGGTTGACAATGCCAATAAGTGTAGGTTTTATAAAGCCGACACGGTTGATGTAGAAGTTAAACTTTCCCTACCGGTCAACGCCAAGCCACAACTTTCAATTTTAAGTCCAGCGTCCCTCGTTTCCGGCAATAGCATTAGCACTACCATTGGTCAACCGATTGAGTTTACACTGCTGGGTACGGATGCAGATGTTTTCCCTGCCAAAGATAATTTGACACTCTCGCTGATCAGCGCGAAGGAAAATGTCGGTTTGCAAGGGTTTACATTTCAAGGCGCAAAAGGTCAGTCGCCTATTGAATCTGTTTTCAGTTGGAATCCTGACTGTAGTATTTTGAAAAATCAGGTGTATGAAAATAGTTACATTCTTCAATTCCTGTTGGCAGATGATAAGTGTATAAATGCCAGAGCAGATACCTTAAAAATTACCATTAAAGTAAGCGATGTAAACGGCAGTGACAAAGATTTCTATATGCCGAATGTTTTTACGCCTAATGGAGACAACCATAACGACTATTTTGCACTCGAAGGAATTGAAAATGAGTTGAATGGAGTAAACTATGACGAGAAGATTTCCCTGCCGAAAGACAATTGTGTTGATCGCTTTGAATCCATCAAAATTTTTAATCGGTGGGGCGATTTGGTTTTTGAAAGCACCGACCGAAAATTTAGATGGTATGCGCCCGATCAATCAGCTGGTGTATATTATTACCGGGTAAAGTATGCCAATCGTGAGTTCAACAGCCCCCTTTCTGTTCGCTACTAGTGTTTGTTAATCGTAAGCCAGAGCGCTGCGTGAGGGATTGCAGTGAAAAGCCCGCAGTGGTGCGCCTCGCACCACGAGGACTTGAAGCGCAAAGCCCGACCCGAAGGGGCACGCCCATTTGAGTTTGACGTAAAACTAGATAACAATGGGCAGTACGTTGCTTTCTTTGATGAATGCGTCTTTGTCTCGCCACTTCACTTTCAACCACACGTCTTTTTTTCCGTAAATGGTCAGTCGGTGTCCTCCTTTTAAAACATCGATGACGGTAGAGCCAGCGGAAGGTCCGCTCATTAGGTAGACTTTGTCTGTTGAGACGATAGCTTGATTGGGTCCATTGCCCCAATTTGTGAATAGGAAAAGGATTACAACGAAAACTGAAAGGGAGCTTGCTGGAAAAGCGATATTTTTCTTCCTTCTCTTTTGAAAAATCAGTCCCGCTAAGGACAAAAGAATGAATGCGGCCAGCGCCCTTGTAATATTCAGACTTTCGATTTGGATTACGTGAAAAATGTGAGAAGAGTCTGTTGATTCATAACCTTCTAACCCATGTTTTTGACCCAGTTCTTCCATTTTCGTTGACACCTGCCGATCATCGGTAGTTTTGTGGTATAGATTCAAATAATAGAGACAAAGTGCAGGGTGCCCCAAGCCTTCTTGAATAAAGGCCATTTTTAGCAGCATGGCTTCAGAATAGGTCTTGACTGAGAATAGTGAGTCGTAGAGAGCAAACGATTGGGTGTATTGTTTTGATAGGAAAAGAGAATCTGCTTCGGCAATTAGGTCAGCAGTATTTTGTGAAAGACTGGTCTTTGGCACTAATAAAACTAGAAGTAGAAGAATTTTTGAAATCAGGGTTTGCATTATTTTCTTATTCGATTACCTTTGCGACCTCAATAACGGAAATGCCTTTTAAACTGGCAAATTCGTGGATCGATCTCGTAGCTCAGCTGGTAGAGCATTACACTTTTAATGTAAGGGTCCTGGGTTCGAATCCCAGCGGGGTCACAAAAAAACCTCCACTTTTTTCAAGTGGAGGTTTTTTTTTGTTCTGCAGTTCTTTGTTCTGATTTATTGCCGGAGAATCCACTTTACGAAAAAGACTACTCCAATCAGCACACAAATTGCTCCTATTATTGTGAAGGCTTGGCCTGCGGACCCAAGTATAAGTGCGACCACCCCAACAGCCCCAAAAATAGCCGCCAATTTGAGATCATGATCTATTCCCGAAGCTTTTGTTGAACTCACAACCTGCTCTCGCTTTTGAATTTTCACAATGTTCTTAATTTCCCTTTTCAGCATTTTCCGCACTTGAACTTTTTCAGTTTTGGAAAGCTGCTGATAGTTTTTTTGAATAGCCTCTTTTTCTGTGAAAATGGTAGGTGCAGCGTGTAGGCTGGCCTCAATTTGCATGGTTGATGCTACTGGGGGCGGAGTGGGTTCTTCAGCCTTCGCTACAACAGATTGACCGTCTACCCGATGAGCAGGACGATTAAAATTCGAATAATATTTAGGAGCAGAGCAGCTACCTAAAAAAGCAAGAGCCAATAACCCAATAATTTTTTTCATGTTCTTAGTTTTATTTAGATTTAAAGATACTAACAATCCGATTAAAAAAACGCTTTTCAAATTCCCAAAAGAACCGAAATTGACCAAACAATGACCCATATAACAATAAGAAAACATTGTAAACAGGTAGGATCAAAATGTAATAGAGCACGGATGCCCACACCGGCATTTCTGCGTTTGGAAACCAATAATAGAATAATGGTTTTTTGATAAATAGAACGGTAAAGCCCGTGCAGGCAAACACCAGTAAGATTACCAGTACTTGGTAAATATTCTTGACCTTCCACCTTGCCTGTAATTTATCCAGCCAACTCATCGGTAATTATTTCTGTAAAGAAAGGAATCAAAAAAACAGTTTCCAAAATGGACTTTTTGGCAACTCGGCAGAGATTATTACCGCTTCTTTTTTCACCGGGTGAATAAACTCCAACTGCTTGGCATGAAGGCAAATGCTGGCGTCCTCGTTGGGGGCATCATACCCGTATTTTAGGTCACCAACAATGGGGCAGCCCATGGATGCCAACTGGACACGTATTTGGTGCGGCCTGCCGGTGATAGGTTTGACTTCCAGTAAAAATAGACCTGACTTTTGGGAAATGATTTTATAGCTCAATTCCGATCGCTGCCCTTCTGGATTTTCTTTTTTGTAGGCAGTAGTTTTATTTTTCTTTTCATCCTTCACCAACCAGTGTATCAAAGTGCCTTCTTGCTGAGCTGGTTTTTTATTCACCAATGCCCAATAAGTTTTTTGCGTTTCTTTATTTCGGAAGAGCGCATTCATCCGTTCGAGTGCTTTGGAGGTGCGAGCAAAAATTATCACTCCACTCACAGGCCGATCCAATCGGTGCACCACTCCCAAAAAAACTTCGCCCGGTTTCTTGTATTTTTCTTTGATGTAATCTTTGCAAATATCTGCCAACGGCTTGTCTCCGGTTGCATCTCCTTGCACGAGCGTGCCGGCCTTTTTGTTAATGGCCAGCAAGTGATTGTCTTCGTAGATAACGGTTAGCATAGCTCAAACATCTGAAAATTTTCAAAAGCCTCCTATTCCTAAAACTCCGAAGTAAAATGAAAACTAATGTCAGGGAAATTATCCTGCACCATTTGTAGCCATGCTCTTGACTCAGCCATAAAGACAATCTTGTCATCTTTGTCGCGTGCAATGTGTCGCTGCTTAGATTCGATGAACTCTGCCAGTTTTTTAGGGTTCTTGCTGCTGATCCAACAGGCTTTATAGATATTTTGTGAAGAAAATTCAACCGAAGCACCGTACTCATTTTTCAATCGAAACTGGATTACCTCAAATTGTAGCGCACCCACCACACCTACCACTTTTTTCTTGCCCAATTCATAGGTGAATAGCTGAGCTACGCCTTCCTCCATCAACTGTAAAAGACCTTTTTCCAATTGCTTGGTCTTCATGGCGTCTTTGTTGATCACCTCTTTGAAAATCTCTGGCGAAAAACTCGGGATGCCGGTATACACCATTTTTTCTCCTTCGGTAAGCGTGTCTCCGATTTTCAAATTCCCGGTATCATACAGGCCTACGATATCGCCCGGCCACGCCTCATCTACTGTTTCGCGATCTTGTGCCATGAAGGCGGTAGCATTGGAGAAACGAATGCTTTTATCTTGGCGAACATGATAGTAATTGTTTCCTCTCCCAAATTGTCCCGAGCAAATTCGGATAAACGCAATGCGGTTTCTGTGCTTAGGATCCATGTTCGCATGGATTTTGAAAATGAATCCGGAGAATTTAGTTTCATGGGGCAGCACTTCGCGCACCGTGGTTTCTCGTGGAATAGGAGCTGGGGCGATGCGAATGAAAGCATCCAATAATTCCTTTACCCCAAAATTATTGACAGCACTACCAAAAAATACGGGTGCTACTTTTCCACTCAGGTAATCATCCACATTAAATTCCGGATACACACCCTCAATCAACTCTACATCAGCCCGCAATTGCTTCGCATAATTTTCTCCAACCAGCCGGTCAACTTCTTCGCTGTTAATATCCGAAATTTCCAAGCTCTCTTGCACTGTTACTTTGCTAGGCGCGAAAAGCTGCAAACTTTTTTCATACAGATTATAGACCCCTTTAAAAGTCTTTCCCATGCTGATCGGCCAACTCAACGGGCGAACTTTGATGGCAAGTTTCTCTTCTATTTCATCGAGCAAGTCAAACGGATCTCGCCCTTCCCGATCCAGTTTATTGATAAAGCAAAGCACCGGAGTATTTCGCATCCGGCAAACTTCCATCAGTTTCTCGGTTTGGATTTCTACACCCTTTACGCAGTCAATAACCATGATCACACTATCAACTGCCGTTAGCGTCCGGTACGTGTCTTCGGCAAAATCTTGGTGACCGGGCGTATCTAGTAAGTTGATTTTAATGTCCTTGTATTCGAATCCCATTACGGATGTGGCCACGGAAATACCGCGCTGCTTTTCGATTTCCATCCAATCGCTGCGGGCGTGATCTTTTATCTTAGAAGATTTTACAGCTCCAGCCTTTTGGATCGCACCACCAAAGAGCAACAATTTCTCCGTCAATGTAGTCTTTCCCGCGTCTGGGTGACTGATGATTCCGAAAGTTCTTCGCTTGGCGATTTCTTGTTCTAATGTCATTTTATAGGTAATAAAAAAAGGGATAGAAAATCTACCCCTTTCCATAAATAGGATTTGAAACTAAGAATTCGTCTCGAGCCGGGCTTTGAATTTCTTCGCATTCTGTACTTCGCTGGAATCCCAAAAGGTTTCAATAATAGTCTGATAGGCTGCTTTTGCCTTTTCTGAATTGTTTAATTTCTCGTAAGCTAAGGCTGCTTTCATCAAATAGATTGGGGTAAATTCCTTATTCGGCTTGTAAGAGGCGGCCTTTCCATAAAACTTAGCAGCGTCTTCATATTGCTTCTGCTCCATGTAAGAATCGCCAATCAAACTATAAGCGCGGGCTTGAACCAACAAATCATTTGCCTTATAATCCTGCAGGTGAAAAATCGCCAATGGGAATTTGCCTTGCTTAAGGTAAATCGCCCCGGCATAAAAATTTGCCAAGTTGCCGGCAGGGGTAATGCTGTAGTCTTCAACAATTTGTAGGAAGCCGAGATTATTGCCATCGCCATTCAACGCTAGCTTCAAGCTGTCAGCTTCAAAATAGCGCACGGCCTGGAACATTTCTTTTTGAGCCAATTTATCCTGCTCGCCAACATAATACCGATACCCGAAAAAACCTCCTACTACTAAAATCACTGCACCTACAATGCTAATAATCAGTTTTGGGTTTTTCTCTATCCAATGCTCAATCCCTTCCAGTTTCTCCTGAAGTACTTCGGGGTTCTCTAACAAATCTTTGCTTTCTTCTTTCTTTGCCATGCTGTGTAAAATAAGATGCCTCCCGATAACTATCGGGATAAAACGGGACGCAAAACTAAGGAATTTGGGTATTAATCAAAAGCGCGAATTCGATTTGGCTACAATTGCCATCCGTTTTGTCAACCTCATTACTGCCTATTACTTTCCGCCTACTTCTAAGCAGTTAGTCCAAAATAAACGGATAGTCCTGCTGCTCGTAAATATCCTTCAGGGCTTCGGAAGGATCTGGGTAATTTGACTCTTCGGCAAATTTCACGCTTTCTTCTACCTGTGCATTTACTTTTTGCTCAATGGCATCCAAATCTTGGGCAGAAGCAATTTTTTTATCCAAAATGGCATGGCGTACCTGTTCGATTGGGTCGCGGTGCTTGTATTCTTCAACCTCCTCTTTGCTGCGGTATTTCTGAGGATCGCTCATCGAGTGCCCTTTATACCGATAGGTACGGAATTCTAATAAACTGGGTCCTTCGCCAGCGCGCGCGCGCTCTGCAGCCCTCGCCACAGCCTCATGAACGGCTTCTACATTCATTGCGTCTACTGGTTCAGATGGCATATCGTATGCTTCTCCCAATGTGTAGAGTTCGTGCACATTGGAGCTTCTCTCTACGGAGGTACCCATGGCATAGCCATTATTTTCAATCACGAATATAACCGGTATCTTCCACAGCATGGCCTGGTTCAACGCTTCGTGAAAAGCGCCCTGGCGCACCGCGCCATCACCCATGTAGCAGATGCATAGCTTGCCTGTGTTATTATATTTTTCAGCAAATCCAATTCCCGCACCCAATGGAATTTGCGCGCCCACAATTCCATGACCGCCAAAAAAGTGATTTTCTTTATCAAACATGTGCATGGAGCCGCCTTTGCCCTTTGAAACGCCCGTTTCTTTCGCGTACAATTCAGCCATTACCTTGTTGGGATGAGTGCCCAATGCCAATGGGTGGGCGTGGTCGCGATAAGCGGTAATATATTTGTCACCTTTTTTTAACGCTGAGACAGAGCCAGCCGCGCACGCCTCTTGCCCAATATATAAATGACAAAACCCGCGGATTTTCTGCATTCCGTACAATTGCCCAGCTTTTTCTTCAAATTTCCGCATCAGTAGCATGGACTCAAACCAGAACATATAGGTCTCTTTTGAATATTCCTTCTCTTTTCCTTTACTTTTAGTAGCTGCTGCAGTTGCCATGGATTATGTCATTTGTGAGTTGCGAAAATACATCACCGCCAAACAACCGCCAAACGGGCATTTGTTAAGTTATTTAAGTTATCCCATTCTATTAGTTGCTATTCTTTCGCGCCTTAGCGTTTTTGCGTCAAATTTCTGTCGTGTATCTCCAAAAGCTCAATCTTTTCAATTTCAAAAACATCGAAGAAGCTCAACTTGAGTTTCGAGGGAAGACCGTTTGCTTGTTGGGAAAGAACGGGAGCGGCAAAACCAGCCTGCTGGACGCTATTTATTATTTGTCGTTTACAAAAAGCGCGGTAAATCCATCGGACACCCAAAACATTAGATTTGGACAGTCGCAGTTCATAGTGAAGGGAATCTTTGAAAAAGAAAGCCGAGCCCATGAATTGATTTGTTCCTTTCAAAACGGCCAAAAGAAACTTATCCGCGAAGACGGCCAAGATTGTATAAAGTATTCTGAGCATGTGGGCAAATACCCGGTTGTGCTGATAGCACCCCAAGACATAGAATTAATTTGGGATGGCAGTGAAATGAGGAGGAAGTTTTTTGATAGCCTCATCTCTCAATTGGATAGGGCGTACCTAGAAAACCTGATCGTCTACGTCAATTGCCTAAAGCAGCGGAATAGCTTGTTGAAAATTTTTTCTGAAAGTGGAAAGACAGATTTTGACTTGCTGGCTAGTTATGATCAGCGAATCATCCCAGCGGGAAACTACATCGCGTTCAAGCGAAAACAGTTTGCCGCTGAGTTTCTCCCTTTCTTTAAAGAGCATTATCGGTTTTTGGTAGAGGACTCTAAGGAGGAAGTCGAGATTCAATACCGGTCAGATTTAGAGAAATTTAGTTTTGCCGACCTGCTTACTAAAAATTTGCAACGCGATATAGTATTGCAACGAACTTCGTCTGGCATCCACCGCGATGATTTTAACTTTTTGATCAACGGGCAGGAGTTAAAGCGAATCGGCTCACAAGGCCAGCAGAAATCATTTTTGATTGCGCTAAAATTGGCAGAGTTCCAATCCATCGCGGAAGCAAAAGCCTTGAAGCCGATATTGCTGTTGGATGATATTTTTGACAAGCTAGATGACTTTCGCATCCATCAGTTAATGCGCCTCGTATCTCAAGGTATGTTTGGTCAGATTTTTATTAGCGATGCGCGCGAGGGGAGAAGCTCACAATTGGTAAAGGAGGCCCAAGTGGAGGCGCAATTTTTTACCGTTGAAAATGGTACTTTTACAAATGGCTAAGCAGTCAGAAGAAGGCAATACTCAGCATATAGGTCAGGCAATTCAGCAATTGCTCAACCGATACCATATAAAAACCAAGTTTGACGAGGCCAATTTGTTGATCTCATGGGAGCGACTGGCTGGTAAACCTGTAGCAAAGAGAACCAAAAAGCTTTTTATCCGTGGCAAAGTCCTTTTTGTGGAGTTGGAATCCCCCTCCATGAAAAACGACTTAAACCTTCACAAAGGCCAGATCTTGGAAATCCTGCAGAAGGAGTTTGGGAAAGAAGTGGTGAAGGAAATAATCATAATGTAACCCAAAACATCTCGGTTGGGTTTGTCTATACCAAAAAACCGTATAATTTTGCGTTCCCGTTTTTTTGGTAGAAGCCAATTTCGGGCAAAAAGCCTTTTCTGAATGAATTTAAAGCTTTTTGAAAACGTTCTTACAAAATTGAAAAAATCGTTGGGGGAGATACTCAAGCGGCCAACGAGGACAGACTGTAAATCTGTTGACTTATGTCTTCACAGGTTCGAATCCTGTTCTCCCCACACTAAGTACGATGTAGGAATTTCGAAATACGAGTTTGTGTATTCGTAAATCGTAATTAGTACCTCGTATTTTGAATTGCGGGAGTAGCTCAGTTGGTAGAGCGATAGCCTTCCAAGCTATAGGTCGCGAGTTCGAATCTCGTCTCCCGCTCTGAGTGAAGTTGTTAGTTGGCAGTTGTTGAAGGCTAACAACTAACAACCAACAACTTTAAAAAAGCTGTTGTAGCTCAGGGGTAGAGCACTTCCTTGGTAAGGAAGAGGTCGAGGGTTCAATTCCCTTCAACAGCTCTGAAGGAGATGTTGATGTGACATTTGGTAGAGCATGGCGCGAGGCGCGCCAAGGTCGAGGGTTCAATTCCCTTCAACAGCTCCATTCTCCGTAGCTTTAGCGTAGGAGAGTCTAAGAAAATAGCAATCCTGAAAACGTTCAGGACTATAGAATTTGAAATTTTAAATTGAATAAATCTTTACGGGCAGATGCGTAGCGAACATCATCAAGTTTTTAAAGATTTATCGAATAACCCTGATTCGAAAGGCTTACTATGTTTAGGGTGTGTAATGCTTCAGCAATGAAGCTTGGAAGAGTAACTTTTATTTAATTATACACTTTTAAACTTTAACTAGAATTTTGATATGGCAAAAGAAAATTTCGACCGCTCCAAACCGCACGTAAACATCGGTACTATTGGTCACGTTGACCACGGTAAAACTACGTTGACCGCTGCAATCACTCAAGTACTTTCTAAGAAAGGCCTTGCTGCAGTTCGCGACTTCTCTTCAATTGACAATGCTCCTGAAGAAAAAGAAAGAGGTATCACCATCAACACTTCACATGTTGAGTATTCTACCCTCAAAAGACACTACGCACACGTAGACTGTCCTGGCCACGCTGACTATGTTAAAAACATGGTTACAGGTGCTGCCCAGATGGACGGTGCTATTCTTGTAGTAGCTGCAACTGATGGACCTATGCCACAAACTCGCGAGCACATTCTTTTGGCTCGTCAGGTAGGTGTACCTGCGCTCGTTGTATTTATGAACAAGGTTGACTTGGTTGACGACACTGAATTGTTAGACCTAGTTGAAATGGAAGTTCGTGAGTTGATGACTTACTATAGCTTCCCTGGCGATACTATGCCTGTTATCCGTGGTTCTGCATTAGGTGCATTGAACGGAGAAGAAAAATGGGTTGAAAAAGTAGACGAATTGATGGATGCTGTGGACAACCACATTCCAATTCCTATTCGTATGATCGACAAAGATTTCTTGATGCCTGTTGAGGATGTGTTCTCAATCACAGGTCGTGGTACAGTTGCTACTGGCCGTATCGAGCGTGGTATTATCAAAACTGGCGATCCTGTTCAAATTCTTGGAATGGGTGCTGAAAACTTGACCTCTACCATCACTGGAGTTGAGATGTTCCGCAAAATCCTTGACAGAGGTGAGGCTGGTGATAACGTAGGTTTGTTGTTGCGTGGTATTGAAAAGGAGCAAATCTGCCGTGGTATGGTTATTTGCAAACCAAACTCAGTAACACCGCACGCTAAATTCAAAGGTGAGGTTTACGTATTGAGCAAAGAAGAAGGTGGTCGTCACACGCCTTTCTTTAACAAATACCGTCCTCAGTTTTATTTCCGCACTACAGATGTAACAGGCGAGTGTACACTTCCTGCTGGTGTAGAAATGGTAATGCCTGGCGATAACGTAACAATTGAAGTTGTGCTAATCAACAAAATCGCTATGGAAAAAGGTCTTCGTTTCGCTATTCGCGAGGGTGGCCGTACGGTAGGCTCTGGTCAGGTAACTGAAATTCTTGACTAAGATTTGGGCTTATAGAGCTTTGGCGAAAGCCGAATCTGCTAAATAACTGATAATCAATATGAAGACGTTTCCAAGAAAAATCTTGGAAACGTTTTTGTTTTATGGCCATTTACCCTACATTTGCAGTCCTTTTGAATTTAGGGTCGGAGAAAGCGAACTTAAGAGGGTATTGAACTAAGCAAACGGGTGTAGCTCAATTGGTAGAGTAGCGGTCTCCAAAACCGTTGGCTGGGAGTTCGAGTCTCTCCACCCGTGCAAGAAGAAATAGATTGACTGTGGGATTTTGTCCTGCAAAAAGATAAAAAGAGGTGGCTGGGAGCCTGCCTGCCGGTAGGCAGGTTCGAGTCTCTCCACCCGTGCTAGAAGAATTATAAAAATGGATGGAAAACGTTAAGAACTATATTTTAGACTCCATTGATGAAATCCGAAACAAGGTTTCATGGCCAAAATTCAACGAATTGCAGAGCAGCGCTATTTTAGTGTTGGTGGCATCTTTTATTTTTGCGTTGTTAATTGGAATGGTTGATTTAGGTTTCAAGAATGCTTTGGCTTGGTTTTATAAAGAATTCTAGGACATGGCAGCAGCAGTTGGAGAGTTAAAATGGTATGTGCTCAGAGTCGTAAGTGGCCAAGAGAAGAAGATCAAATCTTACTTGGAAACGGAGATTGAAAGGTCAAAGCTAACGGGCTTCATCCCGGAAGTACTCATACCATCTGAGAAAGTATATGAGATGCGAAACGGCAAAAAGCGCGTGCGAGAAAGAAATTTCTTTCCGGGTTATGTGTTGGTTTCGGCAGATCTTTCAAACGGAGAAGCATATCATACAGTGAATAATATTCCGGGGGTGATTGGGTTCTTAGGCAACAATGGTTCAAGTGCTACTAACAAAGAACCAGTTGCATTGAGACAATCTGAAGTGAATCGGATATTAGGGAAGGTAGACCAAATCGACCAGTTTGAAGTGAAGTTGGAAACTCCTTTTATCAAAGGAGAAAATGTGAAAGTGATGGATGGTCCTTTCAGTGGATTTGCTGGAACGGTGGAAGAAATTTTTGAAGACAAAAAGAAGTTGAATGTAATGGTGAAGATATTCGGGCGCAATACACCGGTAGAACTAAGTTACATGCAAGTAGAAAAATTAGAGTAAAAAAATAAGGAAATCGGGTTAATCAAGGTGTATGGCAAAGGAAGTAATTGGATATTTGAAATTGCAGGTAAAAGGTGGCGCTGCCAATCCGGCACCCCCTATTGGCCCAGCATTGGGTTCAAAGGGTTTGAACATCATGGATTTTTGCAAGCAGTTCAACGCTCGCTCGCAAGATAAGCCGGGTCAAACACTTCCGGTGTTGATCACGATGTACAATGACAAGTCGTTTGATTTTGTTATTAAGACGCCTCCTGCGGCTGTTTTGATTATGGAGGCAATAAAATTGCAAAAGGGTTCCAAAGAGCCTAACCGCGCAAAAGTGGGTTCCATCTCTTGGGATCAGATCAAAAAAATCGCTGAATTAAAAATGCCTGATTTGAATGCATTTAAAGTGGATTCAGCCATGAAAATGATTGCGGGCACTGCTCGCAGCATGGGAGTTACAGTGAGTGGAGCAGCCCCTTGGGATAAATAATAAAGATAATGGCACGAGTATCAAAAAACAGAAAGGCAGTTCTTGCCAAGTATAATCCAGAGAAAGTTTATACGCTAGAGGAAGCTTCTAAAGTAGTGAAGGAAATTACTTTTTCGAAGTTTGATCCTTCCGTAGATGTAGATATTCGCTTAGGTATTGATCCTAAAAAATCAGACCAAATGGTGCGTGGCGTTGTTTCCTTACCACACGGTTTAGGAAAGGTAGTTCGCGTATTGGTATTGTGTTCACCTGACAAGGCGCAAGAGGCAAAAGATGCAGGTGCCGAGTACGTGGGCTTGGACGAGTACATTCAGAAAATTGAAGCGGGGTGGACAGATGTGGATGTAATCATCACCATGCCAACCGTAATGGCGAAAGTAGGTAGGTTAGGTAAAGTGTTAGGCCCTCGTGGTTTAATGCCAAACCCGAAGTCAGGAACAGTTACCCTCGAAGTTGGAAAAGCAGTGAAGGACGTGAAGGCGGGTAAAGTAGACTTCAAAATTGACAAACAGGGAATCATTCATGCGAGTATAGGTAAGGCTTCCTTCAGTGCAGACAAAATCAAAGACAATGCTGCTGAACTTATCAACACCGTAGTAAAGTTGAAACCCGCTTCATCGAAGGGAACGTACTTACAAAGTATCTCCCTGTCTTCCACGATGAGCCCGGGCATCAAAGTTGATTCAAGCTCTATTTAAAGGTCTATAATTTTTAAAACAATGACCAAAGAAGAAAAAGGAATTGTAATCGAAGAGCTGAGCCAGAAATTTTCTCAGCACAACCATTTCTATATTACCGATGCTTCCGGTTTAACCGTAGCTCAAATTAATGCTTTCCGCAGATTATGTTTTAAGGCCGGTGTTGAATACCGTGTTTATAAAAACACCTTGATTCGCAAAGCGTTAGAAAGACAAAAAGGTAATTACGAAGAGTTATTTCAAGTTCTCCACGGATTTTCAGGTGTAATCTTTTCTAAGGAATCTGGTAACGCTCCCGCGAAGGTGATAAAAGAATATCGCCAGAAGCTGCAAGGCAAACCCGGATTAAAAGGAGCTTCCATTGAGTCCACCATATTTGTTGGAGACGAACATCTTGATACGCTCGTATCATTGAAATCAAAGAACGAGTTGATCGGAGAAATCATTTCACTGCTTCAATCACCTGCCAAGAATGTGTTGTCTGCTTTGTTAAGCGGCAAAAATACAGTGGCAGGTCTGGTAAAAGCTTTGGAAGAAAGAAAACAATAATTGAATTCAAAATTTTAAACACTTACAATCATGGCTGACGTAAAAGCAATTGGCGACCAACTGGTAGAACTTACCGTTAAAGAAGTAAATGAATTAGCTTCTTATTTGAAAGAAACACACGGCATCGAGCCGGCTGCTGCTGCAGTTATTGCTGGCCCTGCGGCTGGTGGTGCTGGTGGCGGAGCTGCTGTTGCTGAAAAAACTAATTTCGATGTAGTATTGAAAGCGGCTGGTGCTAACAAATTACAAATTGTGAAGCTCGTAAAAGAATTGACTGGTCTTGGCTTGAAAGAAGCAAAGGATCTAGTTGACGGAGCTCCTAAAACAATCAAAGAAGGCTTACCAAAAGACGAAGCAGAAAACCTGAAGAAGCAACTTACTGAGGCAGGCGCTGAAGTAGAGTTAAAATAATTCTTGAGGGCGATCGGTACCGTCTGAAAAGGTATTTCAGGCCCCATTCCTATGAAAATAGGGTTGGGGTTTGCCTGTTTATACTTGTACCCTAGTTGGTTTTTTAAGTCTTATCCGGGAAAATTTTAAACTGTAAGCACCTTGGCAAAGAAGACATCAAATAATCGGATTGATTTTTCATCAATCGAAAAAGTGTTGGAATATCCAGATTTTTTGGACATCCAATTACAATCGTTCAAAGATTTTTTGCAGATAGAAACAGCTGCGGAAAGGAGACAGAACGAAGGCCTTTTTAAAGTTTTCGCAGAAAACTTTCCAATAGCAGATTCGCGCGAAAATTTCGTGTTGGAGTTTGTGGACTATACTATCGATCCGCCCAAGTATGATGTGGATGAGTGTATTGACCGTGGGTTGACCTTCTCCGTTCCTTTAAAGGCGAAGCTACGTCTTACTTGCAATGACGAGGACAACGAGGATTTCCAAACTATTGAGCAAGAAGTGTTCTTGGGAAATATTCCGTACATGACGGAAAAAGGTTCATTTGTAATCAATGGAGCAGAGCGTGTGATTGTATCACAATTGCATCGTTCGCCTGGCGTATTCTTCGCCATGAGCAAGCACACCAACGGAACGAAATTATATTCGGCTAGAATTATTCCTTTCAAAGGCTCGTGGATTGAATTCGCCACAGACGTGAATGCAGTAATGTATGCCTACATCGATCGTAAGAAAAAATTCCCGGTGACCACATTGCTTCGAGCAATTGGTTACGGTACGGACAAAGATATTTTGGATCTCTTCGGTTTATCTGAGGAAGTGGAGGCTTCAAAGCCTAATTTGAAGAAAGCAGTTGATCGCAAGTTGGCGGCTCGTGTATTAAAGACATGGACCGAAGACTTCGTAGATGAAGATACAGGTGAAGTAGTTTCTATAGACAGAAATGAAGTGTTGTTGGAACGTGATCACGTGTTAACAGCTGAGGATGTTGATGTGATTATTGAATCGGGCGTGAAGTCGGTGATTTTGCATCGCGTAGATGTAAACGTGGCTGACTACTACATTATTTTCAATACGCTTGCGAAGGATAATTCGAATTCTGAAAAAGAAGCGGTAGAACAAATCTATCGTCAGTTAAGAAATACAGAAGCTCCTGATGAGCAAACTGCACGCGATATCATTCAAAGCTTGTTCTTCAGCGAGAAGCGTTATGATTTAGGTGAAGTTGGCCGCTACCGGATCAACAAAAAATTAGGTCTTGATTTAAGTTTCGATCAGCGCGTATTGACGACTGAGGATATTATTCTTATCGTAAAATATTTGATCGGCTTAATCAACTCAAAAGCTGTGGTAGATGATATTGACCACTTGAGCAACAGACGTGTCAGAACCGTTGGCGAGCAGTTGTATTCGCAGTTTGGTGTAGGTCTTGCCCGTATGGCCAGAACCATCAAAGAAAGAATGAACGTTCGTGATAACGAAGATTTCAAACCAGTTGATTTGATTAACGCGAGGACATTGTCTTCGGTGATCAACTCATTCTTTGGTACGAATCAGCTTTCTCAATTCATGGATCAAACTAACCCGTTGGCAGAGATCACGCACAAGCGTAGGATGTCTGCCCTTGGCCCTGGCGGTCTTTCCAGAGAGCGCGCAGGTTTTGAAGTGCGAGATGTTCACTATACTCACTATGGTCGTTTGTGTACCATTGAGACGCCTGAAGGTCCAAACATCGGTTTGATTTCTTCATTGTGTGTGCATGCGAAAGTGAATAAGATGGGTTTCATTGAAACTCCTTATCGCAATGTGGAAAATGGAAAAGTGAAAGGCAAAGACGTAATCTTCCTGACTGCTGAAGAAGAAGATACACATAACATCGCACAAGCAAACGTAAAGATCAAGGCAGGTGGCGAATTGGAAAACGTGAAAGTAAAGGCACGTTTTGAGGGTGACTTCCCCGTAGTGGAGCCAAAAGACATTCGCTACATGGATGTCGCACCGAACCAAATCGTATCGATTGCTGCTTCGATGATTCCTTTCTTGGAGCATGACGATGCCAACCGTGCGTTGATGGGATCGAATATGCAGCGCCAAGCTGTGCCGTTGATGCGCGCAGAAGCGCCTATCGTAGGTACAGGTCTTGAAGGTAGAATTGCCTTGGATTCAAGAGCATTGATTTTAGCAGAGGCAAGCGGAACAGTAGAATTTGTTGATGCGAAGAAGATCGTCATTAAATATGATGTGTCTGAAGAGCAACAAATGGTGCGCTTTGATGATGAATATAAAACATATAACCTGATCAAGTTCAGAAGGACCAATCAAGATACTTGTATCAACCTAACACCCTTGGTGAAGAAAGGTGATAAAGTGGCAAAGGGACAACCGCTGTGCCAAGGTTACGGAACGGCAAATGGTGAATTAGCGTTAGGTAAAAACTTGTTAGTGGCCTATATGCCCTGGCAAGGTTACAACTTCGAGGATGCCATCGTAATTTCTGAGCGCGTGGTGCGCGATGATATTTATACTTCGATTCACGTAGAAGAGTTTGAGTTGGAAGTGCGCGACACAAAGCGTGGAGAAGAAGAATTGACTTCTGAGATTCCAAACGTGAGTGAAGAAGCGATTAAGCACCTAGATGAGAATGGTATCATTCGCATTGGAGCGGAAGTAAAGGAAGGAGATATTTTGATAGGTAAAATCACCCCTAAAGGTGAAACCGATCCTACCCCAGAAGAAAAACTATTGCGTGCCATCTTTGGTGATAAGGCAGGTGATGTGAAAGATGCGTCTATGAAGGCACCTCCATCATTAAAAGGTGTGGTTATTGAAACCAAACTTTTCTCTCGTCCTAAGAAGGATAAAGATATTCGTACCAAGTCAAAGAAAGAGTTGGACGCGTTGAAAAATCGTCATAGCAAGAACCTCACCGATTTGAAAAACGAAATGGTGAAGAAACTTACTTCCCTATTGACTGGTAAAACCAGCCAAGGAGTGAAGCATAAGTTTGGTGATGAGCTCATCAGCAAAGGAGTGAAATTCACCAGCAAAGTGATCGAAAGCAATTTGTTCCCAGACAAGAACATCTATCGTGACGAAAGTAACTATAGCGTTCCTGAAGAGGTGAACTTGATTGTCGATATTAGCTTAGATGGCTGGACTACCGATGACGAGACCAACGAATCAGTTTCAGAGTTGGTGAAGAACTATCTTAACAAGAGAAATTCAATTGCGGGTACTTTCAAGCGTGAGCGATTCACGTTGGAAGTTGGTGATGAATTACCTACGGGCATTGTTCAGTTAGCGAAAGTTTATATCGCTAAGAAACGTAAGTTGAAAGTAGGAGATAAGATGGCCGGTCGTCACGGAAATAAGGGAGTAGTTGCTCGTATCGTGCGCGAAGAAGATATGCCGTTCTTGCTAGATGGAACTCCGGTTGATATTTGTTTGAACCCGCTGGGTGTACCTTCTCGTATGAACTTGGGTCAGATTTATGAAACCGTATTAGCATGGGCTGGAAAGAAATTGGGCCGCAGATATGCTACACCAATTTTTGATGGCGCATCGCTCGAGCAAGTTTCTGCCGAGTTGACGGAGGCAGGCCTTCCTGAATTTGGAAGAACTTACTTATACGATGGATTGACCGGTGAGAAATTTGATCAACCTGTGACGGTGGGTATGGCATACATGCTCAAGTTAGGTCACTTAGTAGATGATAAGATGCACGCTCGTTCAATCGGACCGTATTCATTGATTACGCAACAGCCATTGGGTGGTAAAGCTCAATTCGGTGGTCAGCGTTTCGGTGAGATGGAGGTGTGGGCGATTGAAGCATTCGGTGCTTCTCATATCCTGCAAGAAATCTTAACGATAAAATCAGATGATGTAATTGGTCGTGCAAAAGCATATGAAGCCATTGTAAAAGGCGAAAATATGCGCAAGCCGAACATACCAGAATCGTTTAATGTGTTGGTGCACGAACTGAGAGGTTTGGCACTTGAGATCACGATGGATTAGAAGAAGTTGTTAATTGATAGTTATTTGTTAAAGAAACTATCAACCAACAACTATCAGCTTAGAACTATTAGAATTGGAACTAAAGACTAAAAACCATAAGACATGTCTTTCAGAAAAAATAAAAAGATCAACAACGATTTCTCAAAAATCACCATTAGCTTGGCTTCTCCAGAATCAATTTTGGAAAGCTCGCACGGTGAGATCACGCAACCGGAAACCATCAACTATCGGACTTACAAGCCTGAGATGGGTGGTTTGTTTTGCGAGCGTATTTTCGGCCCTGTAAAAGACTGGGAGTGTCATTGCGGAAAATATAAGCGTATTCGTTACAAGGGCATCATCTGCGATCGTTGCGGAGTTGAAGTTACTGAGAAGAAAGTAAGACGCGAGCGCATGGGTCATATTGAATTGGTGGTACCTGTTGCTCATATTTGGTATTTCCGTTCGTTGCCAAATAAGATCGGTTATTTGTTAGGCTTGCCTACCAAGAAATTGGATCAAATCATCTACTACGAAAGATATGTGGTAATTGCTCCAGGCACTAAGGAAGAAGATGGTATCAACCGTCTTGATTTCTTGACCGAGGAGGAGTATCTTGACATCGTAGATAAGTTGCCGCGCGAAAATCAGATGCTCGATGACAATGACCCCAAGAAATTCATTGCAAAGATGGGCGCTGATGCATTGGAGATGTTGTTGAGCCGTGTGAAGCTAGATGAGCTTTCTTATGAGCTTCGCAACCAAGCAGCTACCGATACTTCTCAACAGAGAAAAGCAGAAGCATTAAAGAGATTGAAAGTTGTGGAAGCTTTCCGTGAAGCGAATACACGCGTGGAAAACCGCCCGCAGTGGATGACCATTAAAATGGTTCCTGTGATTCCACCAGAATTGCGCCCTCTCGTGCCTTTGGATGGAGGTCGTTTTGCGACATCCGATTTGAATGACCTTTACAGACGCGTTATTATTCGGAACAACCGCTTGAAGCGCTTGATCGATATCAAAGCTCCTGAAGTGATTTTGCGTAACGAGAAGCGTATGCTTCAAGAGGCGGTTGACTCATTGTTTGACAATTCACGTAAAGTGAATGCCGTTCGTTCCGATGGTAACCGTGCGTTGAAATCATTAAGCGACATGCTTAAAGGTAAGCAAGGACGTTTCCGTCAGAACTTGTTGGGTAAGCGTGTTGACTACTCTGGCCGTTCGGTAATTGTCGTGGGGCCTGAATTGAAATTGCATGAGTGCGGTTTGCCAAAGGATATGGCAGCGGAGTTATTTAAGCCGTTTATTATTCGCAAGTTGATTGAGAGAGGTATTGTGAAGACGGTGAAGTCTGCGAAGAAAATTGTAGATAGAAAAGATCCAGTGGTTTGGGATATTTTGGAAAATGTATTGAAAGGGCATCCCGTTCTTTTGAACCGTGCCCCAACCCTACACAGATTAGGCATTCAAGCTTTCCAACCTAAGTTGATTGAAGGAAAAGCAATTCAGTTACATCCATTGGTGTGTACTGCCTTCAACGCTGACTTTGATGGTGACCAGATGGCGGTTCATATTCCGCTAGGCCAAGAAGCTATTTTGGAAGCCTCTGTGCTAATGCTTTCTTCACATAACATTTTGAACCCTGCGAACGGTGCGCCTATTACGGTACCTTCACAAGACATGGTGTTGGGATTGTATTACTTAACGAAGGGAAGAAAAGGCGAATTGGGTGAAGGAAAAACATTCTACTCTGCAGAAGAAGTTGTGATTGCGTATAACGAAGGCAAGTTATCTAAACATGCGATTGTTAAAGTAAGAGCAAATGTAAAAGATAAGAAATCAGGTGAGGTTACTAGAAAGATGATCGAGACCGTAACAGGCCGCGTCATCTTTAATCAGGTAGTGCCTGAAGAAGTTGGTTTTGTAGATGAACTTTTAACGAAGAAAAAACTTCAGACGATCATCGCAGACGTATTTAAATATGCGGGCCAAGCAAAGACAGCTAAGTTTTTGGATGAAATTAAAGAACTTGGTTTCCAGATGGCATACCGTGGAGGTTTGTCAATGGGATTGGGCGATGTGAAAGTTCCTGCAGAAAAGAAGAAATTGGTAGAAGATGCCCAGAAGGAAGTTGATGCCGTTTGGAACAACTACATGATGGGTTTGATCACCGATAATGAGCGTTACAATCAGGTAATTGATATTTGGACACGTACGAATACCATGTTGACCAACACGCTGATGAAGCAGTTGGAAGAAGATCAGCAAGGATTCAACTCGATCTACATGATGATGCACTCTGGTGCTCGTGGATCGCGTGAGCAAATCCGTCAATTGGGTGGTATGCGTGGATTGATGGCAAAGCCTCAAAAGAATTTGGCAGGATCTGTGGGATCAATCATCGAGAACCCGATTCTTTCCAACTTTAAAGAAGGATTAGATGTGTTGGAGTATTTTATCTCTACGCACGGTGCACGTAAAGGCTTGGCCGATACAGCGTTGAAAACAGCGGATGCGGGTTACTTAACTCGTAGGTTGGTGGACGTTGCCAATGACTTGGTGATTACTGAAGATGATTGCGGTACGCTGCGTGGCTTAAAAGTATCTGCGTTGAAAGACAACGAAGATATCGTGGAGCCTTTGTCAGAGCGTATTGTTGGTCGTGTAACAGTACATGATATTTATGATCCTCTTACCGAGAATTTGATCTGCGCTGGCAACTCTGAAATTACAGATGAGATTGCTAAGCAAATTGAAGAAACAAGTATTGAGGAAGTTGAAATTCGTTCAATTCTTACTTGCGAAACCAAATTTGGCGGTTGCGCGAAATGCTACGGCCGCAACTTGGCAACAGGCAAGATGGTGCAAGAAGGTGAAGCGGTAGGTGTAATTGCAGCTCAATCAATCGGTGAGCCTGGTACACAGTTGACACTTCGTACATTCCACGTAGGTGGTACAGCCTCTAACATTGCTGTAGATGCAAACATCAAGGCGAAGTTTACTGGAACGGTAGAATTTGAAGCGATCCGCACAGTAGATACTTCTGACAAGGACGATAACAAAGTGAAAGTGGTAATGGGTCGTACAGGCGAAATTCGAATCTTAGATGACGAGAAACGCGTAATGATTTCCAATAACGTTCCTTACGGTGCTTACTTACGAGTGAAAGACGGACAGAAAGTGGAGAAAGGAACCGAGCTTTGCTATTGGGATCCTTACAATGCTGTTATCCTTTCTGAGTTTGATGGCGAAATTGAATACGAAGCCATCATTGAAGGGATGACTTATAAAGAAGAGTCAGATGAGCAGACGGGTCATAGAGAGAAAGTAATTACTGATACGCGCGATAAGACGAAGAACCCTTCTGTAATCGTGAAAGGAAAATCTGATTCGAAGGGCTATAACATGCCGGTAGGTGCTCACTTAGCAGTAGATGCAGGAGAGAAAATCAAAGCCGGACAAGTGATGGCAAAGATTCCTCGCACGATGGGTAAAAGCCGCGATATTACGGGAGGTCTTCCACGTGTAACGGAATTGTTTGAAGCACGTAATCCATCGAACCCGGCTGTTGTTAGTGAGATTGACGGGGTGGTGACTTATGGAGGTATCAAGCGCGGTAATCGGGAGATATTCATCGAATCAAAAGATGGTGTGCAGAAGCGTTACTTAGTGCCTTTGTCTAAACACATTCTGGTGCAAGACAATGACTTCGTAAAAGCAGGTCAGCCGCTATCGGATGGTGCGATCACACCAAGCGACATTTTGTCGATCAAAGGACCTACTGCCGTACAGGAGTACTTAGTGAATGAAATTCAAGAGGTATACCGTCTGCAGGGTGTGAAGATCAACGATAAGCACATTGAGTGTATCGTTAGCCAGATGATGCAGAAAGTAGAAATCATCGACTCGGGTGATACCACATTCTTGCCCGGTGAATATGTTGATAAGTTTGAATTCCGTGAGGAGAATGACTTGATATTAGATAAGAAAGTAGTGATGGATGCGGGAGATTCTGTGCGCTTTAAAGTGGGGCAAATTATTACCCCTCGCGAATTCAGGGATGAGAATTCATCATTGAAGCGCAAGGATCAGCGAATTGTTGATGTGCGCGATGCATTATCAGCGGTTTCTCGCCCTACGTTGCAGGGTATCACACAAGCTTCTTTGAAGACTGAAAGTTGGTTGTCAGCTGCGTCTTTCCAAGAGACCACAAAAGTGTTGAGCGAAGCCGCCATCCGCGGAAAGGCTGATCAATTAATGGGCTTGAAAGAGAACGTGATTGTAGGTCATTTGATCCCGGCAGGTACTGGTCAGCGCAGGTTCAACGACATGATCGTGGGTTCAGAAGAAGAATACCAACGATTGTTGGACGCTCCTGAGCGCAGAACAAAAGAGAAAGAGTTGCAGGATTAATTCGGTAATGAACTAATTCGTTGATTCGATGATTTAAAAATGTGCTGATATTCGTATTGGCACATTTTTTTTATTGAGACTATGTTTATTTTGAGTGTATAGAATTAGCGCATTAACGAATCACCGAATTAACAAATTAAATCATGGCTGAAGACAAAAACCAATCCCCCCAGAACCAGATCAACATCGAGTTATCCGAAGAGATCGCAGAGGGCATCTATTCCAATTTGGCAATGATCGCTCATTCCAACAGCGAATTCGTCATCGATTTTATTCGGCTAATGCCGGGCGTTCCCAAGGCTAAAGTAAAATCCCGTATTGTTATTACTCCAGAGCATGCCAAGCGTTTATTGGCTGCACTGAAGGACAATATCAGTAAATACGAGGCTACTTTTGGAGCGATCAAACAAACCAACGACCTCCCTACTTTCCCTATGAATTTTGGGGGGACGATGGGCGAGGCTTGATTGGAGTTTATGAGTGTTGCGCCTCAATTTAAACTCTATATTTACGGTTTGATGCCTAAAATTTCTTTCTAACAATATTTTGCATCCTTCCAATTTTGGATACCTTTGCAGTCCTTATTTTTAAAGGTTTAAAAAGAAAAATTAAATGCCTACCATTCAGCAACTTGTGAGAAAAGGCCGGACTAAACTGACTTTTAAGTCTAAGTCTCCCGCCCTTGATTCATCGCCTCAACGCAGGGGCGTATGTACCCGCGTATATACAACTACCCCTAAAAAGCCTAATTCGGCTATGAGAAAGGTGGCTCGTGTGCGCCTGACCAACCAGAAAGAGGTGAACGCCTACATTATGGGAGAGGGTCACAACTTGCAAGAGCACTCTATTGTGCTAGTTCGCGGAGGTCGTGTAAAGGATCTTCCAGGTGTTCGTTACCACATCGTGAGGGGAGCATTAGATACTGCCGGTGTGAGTGGACGTAAACAAAGTCGTTCAAAGTACGGAGCTAAGCGTCCGAAGGCAGGTGCAGCAGCCGCTGCGGCAAAAGGAGCCCCCGCAAAAGGAGCCCCCGCAAAAAAGAAATAACGCATTCAAAATAGTTAATCATGAGAAAGTCAAAACCCAAAAAAAGATACCTTCTTCCCGATCCTAAGTTCAACGATACTTTGGTGACGAAGTTTGTTAACTATATGATGAACGATGGCAAGAAGAGTATTGCTTACAATATTTTTTACGATGCCATTGAGCAGGTAGAGAAAAAAGCCGGTGGCGAAAATGGTTTGGAAGTGTGGAAACGCGCGATGAACAATGTGATGCCAGGTGTGGAAGTAAAAAGCCGCAGAGTGGGTGGAGCTACTTTTCAAGTGCCCGTGGAAATCCGTCCCGAGCGAAAAATCAACTTAAGCATTAAGTGGTTGATCGACTACGCTCGCGCACGTGGCGAAAAAACCATGATGGATAAATTGGCCGGAGAAATCATGGCTGCCTCTAAAGGTGAGGGAGCGGCCATCAAAAAGAAAGATGATACACATCGCATGGCTGAAGCCAACAAGGCATTCTCCCATTTCCGTTTCTAATCCCGATAGCTATCGGGACTAAAATCAACGATTACAATTCTTAATTAAAAAATGGCAAGGGATTTAAAATACACGAGAAACATTGGTATTGCTGCGCACATCGATGCAGGAAAGACAACCACTACCGAGCGTATTCTTTATTATGCGGGTGTTAACCACAAAATAGGAGAGGTGCATGATGGTGCCGCTACCATGGACTGGATGGCGCAAGAGCAGGAGCGTGGTATCACAATCACATCCGCTGCTACTACCGTTTACTGGAAGTACAGAAAAAATGATTATCACGTAAACATTATCGATACGCCTGGGCACGTAGATTTTACCGTGGAGGTAAACCGCTCATTGCGTGTATTAGATGGTTTAGTGTTTTTGTTTAGTGCAGTGGATGGCGTGGAGCCTCAATCAGAAACGAACTGGCGCCTAGCAGACAATTATAAAGTGGCTCGTATCGGTTTTGTTAACAAAATGGATCGTTCTGGAGCTGACTTCTTAGGAGTTTGCAAGCAGGTGAAGGAAAAATTAGGTAGCAAAGCCGTGGCACTTCAATTGCCAATTGGAGCAGAAGATCAATTCAAAGGTGTTGTTGACCTTATCAACAACCGTGGTATCATCTGGAATGAGGACGATAAGGGAATGACTTTCAAAGAAGTTCCTATTCCGGCAGACATGGTTGAAGAAGCCCACGAATACCGAGAGAAGTTGTTGGAGGCTGTTGCCGAATATGACGAAACGCTTATTGAGAAATTCTTTAACGATCCAAACTCAATCACTGAGACTGAAATTTTAACGGCTCTCCGCAAGGCTACTATCGACATGAAAATTGTTCCGATGGTGTGTGGTTCTTCTTTCAAGAACAAAGGCGTGCAGACGATGTTGGATTATGTGATGGAGTTATTGCCATCGCCATTGGATAAAGAAGAGATTATCGGAACCGATCCGGATACAGACCTTCCTGTTACCATTCGCCCTGACGAGAAAGAGCCGTTCGTGGCATTGGCATTCAAAATTGCAACCGATCCTTTTGTTGGTCGTTTGTGTTTCATCCGCGCTTATTCAGGTGTATTAGAGTCAGGTTCTTATGTGTACAACACAAGAACGGAATCGAAAGAAAGAATTTCTCGAGTGTTCCAGATGCATGCGAACAAGCAAAATCAAATTGATAGACTTCCTGTTGGAGATATTGGTGCAGTTGTAGGTTTTAAAGATATCAAGACAGGAGATACGCTTTGCGATGAAAAACGTAAAGTAGTTCTTGAGTCAATGGTATTCCCTGAGCCGGTAATCGGTTATGCCATCGAGCCCAAAAAGCAGGTGGATGCGGATAAGTTGGGTATGGCAATCGCTAAGTTGGTGGAAGAAGATCCGACTCTTCGTGTCAATACTGATCATGAAACAGGACAAGTGATTCTTCGCGGAATGGGAGAACTTCACTTGGAAATTATCATTGATCGCTTAAAGCGCGAGTTCAAAGTAGAGATCAACCAAGGAGCACCTCAGGTGGCTTACAAAGAATCTCTCACGAAGGCTATTGAGCACAAAGAGGTTTACAAGAAACAGACGGGTGGCCGTGGTAAGTTTGCCGATATCGTATTTGAAATCGGGCCACGTGTATTGGAAGAAGGTGATAAGGCGGGGCTTGAATTTGAAAATGATATTGTGGGTGGTGTTATTCCACGCGAATTCATTCCTGCTATTCAAAAGGGCTTTGAACAATCCATGGTTAATGGACCCCTG
>Ga0209591_10001416_pt1 | contig 29817 bp, 26 predicted proteins | sample MAT01_FD_187207 | JGI IMG/M metagenome (GOLD analysis project Ga0209591, IMG submission 187207) | Freshwater microbial communities from Lake Fryxell liftoff mats and glacier meltwater in Antarctica - MAT-01 (SPAdes) (version 2) | ecosystem: Environmental > Aquatic > Freshwater > Ice > Liftoff... | reverse complement strand
CAGCTGCTGCGCAATCTGCCAGCTCGAATCCACTGGCATCGCCTCCAGATCACGACCGTCGTGACTGGAGACGTTGTACAGGCCGGCGTACCGATCGTCGAGATGGCTCTTGAACACCTGCACGCGCTTGCGGGCAATGGTGGCCCGCCGCACACGTCGCATCAGCTCTTCACTCTTGCCGCTGAACATCACGCCGGCGATCACCTCGATCCAACCGCCCGATGATGTGACGAAGCCATCACTCACCGGTGTCAGTCCTCGTTCCGCTGCGGCTTGCGCGAGTTCCGGAGACGCTCGGCGCGCTCGGCGAAGTCGTTCCCGCCACCGCTACCGGCCTCCGGACGTTCGCTGCGATCGCGCGTAAAGCCACGACCCGTTGGTGCACCACCCTCGCGCGGCGGACGACTGAAGCCGCCGTTGCTCGGACGTGCCGGACGCTCGTCACGTGAAAAGCTGGGGCGCGCCGGACGCTCGTCGCGACTGAATCCGCCGCTGCCCGGACGTGCGGGGCGATCCTCGCGTGAGAAGCTCGGACGCGCCGGACGATCCTCACGTGGGAAGCTCGGGCGCGCAGGACGCTCATCGCGACTGAATCCACCGCTGCTCGGGCGTGCGGGACGATCGTCGCGTGAGAAGCTCGGACGCGCCGGCCGCTCATCGCGGCTGAACCCACCCTCGCGCGGCGGACGCGCCGGACGGTCGTCACGGCTGAAGCCACCCTCACGCGGCGGACGGCTGAAGCCGCCGCTGCTCGGGCGCGCCGGACGATCTTCGCGCGAGAAGCTCGGACGCGCCGGACGATCGCCCTCGTCCCGACGCGGATACCCACTCCGCTCGCGCGGCGCACCACTGCCGGCGCCACCTTCATCGCGACGGAAGCTCGGACGCGCGGGACGATCGCCGCGATCGCGCGAGAAGCCGCCCGTCGGGCGATCATTGCCACTGCGACGTTGCGGGCCGCCACGGGACGACGCTGCTGAGCCGCGCATGGGACCCGCGCGATCGATGCGCGCCAGCACCTGACGATTTCGCATCGTGCTCGAATTCATCGCTGCCACGATCTGCTCGGCGTGCGCGCCGGATACTTCGACGAGTGTGTGACTGTCGTGGAGATCGATGCTGCCGACCACGCTGCGATCGAGACCGCTCTCGCCGGTGATTGCGCCCACGAACGAGGACGCGGTCGCGCCATCATCGCTGCCGATGTTGAACCACAACACCTGGAACTCCGGCGGCGGACCAACCGGTGCTGCTGCGGCGGCCGGCGCTGCACTCGCTGGCGCCAGCGACTCCATCGACACGACATCGGCGTCCTGTGCGGCGGTGGCGGCCAGGGCACGCTTCACTTCCTTTGGCTGTGCAGTGGTCACGCCGATGCGGAGCGCCTTCGCCGTCTCACGCTCGCGTTCCAGCAGGCGCAGCGCGGCGGCGGCGATCTCGAGTGCATCGTTGTCGTCCAACAATGGCTCGAGCGCGGCGAGTTCGCGTGCGCTCACGCCGTCGGCGAGGATCTTGCGCAGCTCACCCATGCGCGCACCATCGCGACCCACCGCGTGGGCCATGGTGTCCGGCAGCACGAAGTAGGTCAACGATCCACCCGTGAGCAGCGAGCGCAGATGCGCCACCTGTCGCGGTGTGACGAGGGCAATCACCTGTGCCGGATGACCACCCAACGCTGCGTCGAGCGCGGCGCGCGTCGGCGGAACGTCATAGAGGACGCGCAGCGTGCTGTGCGTCTCCACGGCGCCACCAACGGCCTTCACGTCGCCGTGTGACATATCGTAGCCCAGGGCGCGCAGCGCGGCGTGTGCCTCGGCGACCTGCGAAGGCTCCGGCGCGACCACGAAGGCCGACGGTGCATTCACCGCGTCCAGGACGCGCCGCAGGACGGTCGTGCGCGTGGCATCGCTCACCAGCACGTACTGCAGGCTGAGCGGAGCGCTGCCTTCACCCACGACGTCTTCACCAACGCGACGGGGACGCTTCATGTACGACTTCGCGAAGGCCGTGACGGCGTCGGTTTCGGCGGCCATCGTCACCGTGCGTGCGATGTCCTTCGGCAACTCGGTCATCAGCGTCGTGATGGACGGTTCGTCGGTCAATGCCAGCGTCAGATCGGCCTGCAGCACGTAGAACTGCGACACGCGATCGAGCTTGAGCAGGCCACTCGGCAGCAGCGCGGCCAGATCGCCCGGCGCACCGACCAATGCGGCCGGAGGGGTGGCCATCAGGCGAGCGCCGCGCGCTGCAGATGTGACCGGGACCAGTACCGGAGCGGCCTCGCCGGCGGGCAGGACGGCCTGTGCGACGGCGAGCGCCGTATCGGCATCGGGAACCAGCACGAGGAGTTGCACCCCAGACTCGTTCGCGTGGATTCGGTCCAGCGCTGGCTGGACGAGTGACACCATCGCCGCCACGGTGGGCGGAGCGGTAAGGACGACCTGCGAATTGCGGGTCACCTTCGGCGCGGATTGTTCCGCGTCAGGGGGCGTACCGGCGTCGCCGGCGGGGGTCTTCGTTTTCGGCACAATGGCCTCGGAGAAATTCAGGAATCGACAATGGCGTCGGCGGGCCGTGGGCCCGACGCGCGAACGGAGCTGGGATGTCAAACATCGAACTGCGGCTGAACCCGAACGGCGAGCGCACCAACCGTCGCAGCGGTGCGCGACTCAGCCAGCCCTCGGGTGCTCCGTTGCCGCCCTGTAACGGCGGATTAGCATACGGCAGCCCTCAAAGGTACCTAGAAACCGTCCGCCGCCCAACCCAAGGCGCCATGTCAGCCGAGTTCGCTCCGTCTCCGAATGTCGCGCAGCTCCGTCCGTCGGCGACAATCGCCGTTTCCACCCGCGCCAAGGCTCTCAAGGCACAGGGTCGGCCAATAGTGGACATCGGGGTTGGTGAACCGGATTTCGACACGCCGGATTTCATCAAGGCGGCTGCCGCACGCGCCATCGCCTCCGGACAGACGAAGTACACGGCCACCGAAGGCATTCTCCCTCTCCGTGAGGCGATCGCCTCGAACGCCGCTGCCCGGTGGGCGGGACCGGTGTCCGAGGCGCCCACGGCGGCAGACGTGGTGGTCAGCAACGGCAGCAAACAGACGCTCTTCAATGCCTGCTTTTGTCTCTTCGGTGCCGGCGACGAGGTCCTCATTCCGACGCCCGCCTGGACGAGCTACGTCGAAATCGTCGCGCTGGCGAAGGCGACGCCGGTTGCAGTGATGGGCGATCCGGCCAACAGCTTTCAGGTCACCGTCGCCGATCTGGAAGCCGCCGCTACGCCGCGCACCAAAGGGTTGATGCTCAACTCCCCCTGCAATCCGACCGGCGCCACCTGGGACGCGGCGGTGCTGACGGAGATCCTCGCCTTCGCGCGAGCGAAGGGATGGTGGGTGCTGAGCGACGAGATCTATCGCCGCATCTCGTACGAGGTGCCGGCGGCGTCGGCGCTGGAGCTCACGCGCGACCGGTCCAACCTGATCATCGTGGATGGTGTCGCGAAGTCGTACGCGATGACCGGGTGGCGAATCGGCTGGGCGATTGCGCCCCGCGCCGTGGCCAGGGCGATGACCGACTTGCAAAGCCATACGACCTCGAACGCGGCTACGCCCAGCCAATGGGCGGCGGTTGCCGCCCTTACGGAACGCGATGCTGCCGAAGAGAGCATCACCTCCATGGTGCGTGCCTTCCGCGCGCGGCGTGACGCGGCGCTGGCGCTGCTCAAGGAGGACGGTGCGCCACCGTATGTACATCCGTCGGGGGCGTTTTACTTCTTTCTCGATGTCAGTGCCATCCCCAACGGTGGTGATGACGCCGGCACGGTGTTCGCGGCGTTGATGCTCGAAGAGCACGGCGTGGCGATCGTGCCAGGCACCGCGTTCGGAACGCCGGGCTGGGTGCGATTGAGCTATGCGGCGTCTGAAGGAGATGTGTTGGAGGCGATGCGACGCATCATCGCTGCCTATCGCGCTTGCATGTCCGTCACCGTCTGACTCGCGCTGCACCACGACGGCTCCGCTACAGCGGTTCCACCACAGCGGTTCCACCACAGCGGTTCCACCACAGCGGTTCCACCACGCGCCCTCCCCGACATGATCACGACGATCGTTCTGATTCAAGCCAATCCAATGAGTATCACCGCCACTGCCACGGCGTTGGCCGAGATTCGCGGTGTATCGGAGGTGTACTCCGTCAGTGGTGCGTGGGATCTGGTGGCGATCGTGCGCGTGCCACAGCTCGACGACATCGCCAACGTGGTCACTGAGGAATTCACCAAGGTGCCGGGAATCGTTCGTACACAGACGCTCACCGCCTTCCGCGCCTATTCGAAGGGCGATCTGGAGCAGGCGTGGGACATCGGCGTGGAGTGACTGCGCCGGTCGTGGTCATCGGTCGGGCGGTTGACGCTGCACGGCAGGCGCTGTTTGCGGCCTTTGGGAGTCGTGTGCGGAGCGCCGGTGCCGATCGCACCGAAGCGCTGGCGCTTGACGGGGCAACGCTGACCACCGACGCGACAGTGCGAATGCTCGGCGAGCAGTTGCATGTGCGCGATGTGACCGCTCCGCAGACCGCGACCTTCGAGGGATTTCTGGATGGCATCCAACGAAGCGCGACACTCGCGTACCTCGATGGCGTGCCACTCGTGCACGGCACGGCGGCGGCAGCGATTCGCGAACGCGATCGCGCGGGCCGCATGACGACGTGGCGCGCGCCGCGCATCGATCACGCGGTCTACGCCTCTGCCGCCGCACTCGGTGCCTTCACGTGGGAGCAGGTGGCGACGCTGCTCAGCGGGCGCGGCCAGACACTGCGTGACACCGATGACCGCATCGCGAACGATCCGCGCGCATCGCGTCACCCGGCATCGCTGGCGCGCACCGCACTCGATGCACTGGCCCGCCGCCGCGATGATCTGGAGCGCGACATCGGCAGGGAGTGGTGCGACGCTCATGCATCGCGTGCGCTGTACGTGGACGGATCGCTGCGCACCAGCAGTCACATGCTGCGGAGTACCGGAGTGGTGGGTGTGATCAAGAGCCACGCGCGACTCTATGTCCCCGACGACCAGTTGCCAGTCATTCTGGCGCTGGAGGCGGCTCAGCGATCCAGCGTGATCGTCGCCGTCGACGACAAGCAGCGTGACCGGTTCCATACCTGGTATCTCCGCCTGCGGAGTGCGGCTGGTCGCGATCCCTTCTTCGGGTTGATCCGCGTGGAGACGGGTGTGCGCGACGGGAGTGAACATGACGTGGAACAGAGCGCCGACCGGTTGAGCAGCTGGTTGCTCGCCGAGCGATCACCGATTGCCCGGCCCGACTCCCGTTGGGATGTGATGCCGTACGCCATTCGGAACTGCGAAGTGTATCTGCGTGCGGTGGCGTGACGCCGGAGGAGCGCACGCCGGTTGCCGGCGCACGTCCATTGCTGATGTTTCTGTTGAATCTTCCTCGATGACAACGTCATGATCGATACACCAGATGCCGCGCCGCGCCGTCCACTCGGACGCGTCGTCGCGACCGAGCGTCGTCCCAATACGCCGCACGAGTTCCACTTCTGGACGGCGCTCGACGCCAACCTCGGGATCGGCACCATCGTGCGGGTGGATGGGAACATCGCCGTCAACGGCCACGTGCCACAGATCTACGGCGTGGTGATGGAAGGGCAGAGTTGGACGGACATGCTCTCGCCGCTGGATGATGTGGTGGGGCGCGATGGGCAGCCGGATGGGGGGCTCGTCGCCACCCAGCGGACCGAAATCCGTCTCTACACCGCCAATGTGCTGCGCCACATCCCAGACGAACCGCTGCAGCCGGTGCCAATGGGCACGGTGTGGTTGGCGGATGATCGCGACATCGAACTGGCGCTGCGGATGGATGGCTATCTCGCTGCAGGCAAGCGAACGGCGATCCCGGTGGGCCTCTATCGCAGCGGCGGCACCGAGAGTCCGGTGTATCTCGACGCCGACTTTCTCCTCGGCCCCGAAGCGGCGCACCTGAACATCACCGGCGTGAGTGGACTGGCAACGAAAACGAGTGCCGTCGAATGGCTCCTGCAATCGATCTTCGCGCACTTCCCCGTCGAAAAGGGGTCCGTGGCCGCGGTGTGCTTCAACGTGAAGGGCCCCGATCTGCTGTACCTCGATCAACCGGCGGCGCTGAATGCCGAGGATGCGGCGATGTACGCCACGCTTGGTGTGCCGGCCGAGCCGTTTCAGAATGTCCAGTATTACGCGCCGTACGACGCAGCGCTGCGCGGGTTGGCGACCATCCGCAGTCACGAGGCATTGCAGCACAATGTGCAGCCGCTCACGTGGGGACTGCGTGAGGTGTTGCAGTACGCCGTCACGCTCCTCGATCGTGAGGACATCGATGCCAAGGCCGATGCACTGATCGATTTCATCACCGACCGCGTGGTGGGGCAGAAGTTCAGCGATCCGATGCTTGGCGGTGAGATGGTGGTGCAGACGTTCGCCGATCTTGACCACTGGTTCCGCACGCTGCTCGACGGACTTGAACGGAAGGATGCACAATCGTGGCGCACTCATCACGTGGCGACCATTCGCAAGGTGCGCAACCGACTGGTCAATCTCGCGACCCGTTGCGCCGGGTTGGTAACCGATGGTGCCGATGTCAGCGACCTGCCGTTCGGCACGTTCACTGATCGGTCGGTGCATGTGCTGGATGTGGCGAATCTCGAGGAGGATGCGCAGGGGCTGATCTTCGCGCGTGTGGTCAGCAAGCTGCGGGAGCACCTCGAGCGACGCGATCTGGGGGTGAATCACGTGATCGTGTTTGTCGACGAGTTGAACAAGTACGCGCCCAGCGATGGGCCGGAGACGTATGTGCGCCGGATGCTCCTCGATATCGCCGAGCGGGGGCGGTATCTGGGCCTGGTGCTGTTCTCGGCGCAGCAATTCCGCAGCCAGGTGCACAAGCGCGTGGTGGGCAATGCCGGCACCGCTCTCTACGGTCGCATGGATGGCGACGAATTGGCCACACCGGGGTATGCGGTGTTGAGTCCGGCCGTTCGGACCAAACTTTCGACGCTCGACAAGGGTCAGCTGATGGTGCGTCATCCCCATTTCACACAGCCGGTGTTCGTCCGTTTTCCTCGCCCGAGCGTCCTCAGCGGGCGGCTTGGCGTGGAACGCTTTCCCGCCGTACCGGTGGAGGAGTTCGACGCGGCGATGTTGCGACGACTGCGGCGGCTGGACAGCGGAGTGACGCTGGACTGGCTGCGGTCCGTGATCGCGTTGAGTGATGAGGCCGATGTGATTCGCGCGGTGCGTGCGGCCGAGCGCGAACAGCCGCGTGATGTGAAGTCGTTCGTCGCGGCGCAGTTCCGGAGACAGGTTGCCCCGCGTGAGCTCGGAGCTCCCACGCCGCTGGTGGCCCCACTGGCACTTCCCGTGAGCGATGATCCGTACGGGTTCTAGTCTCGGTCGTGCGCTGCTCGTGGGCGTCGCGGCGTGTTCGTCGCTGCAGGCGCAACGGACTCGTGCTGCCGCCGGCGACGCCCGAATTGCGCTGGTACTTCGTCCCTTTCCCGGCGACCTCATTCGACAGCGGGTGGAACACGATGTGGATGAGCAGGGCACCATCACGATGGCGGGTGGCGATTCCACCGTGCGCGTGAGCACCCGAACGACGGTGGTGCTGCGATCGCGGGTGAACGCCGTGGATTCGCTGGGTGCAGTGGTGACGTCGCAGGTGGAGAGCGTGACCGTTCGCGCGACCGGTGGCAAGGAGGAGAGTCGGCGGGCCCGGATCGCCAGCGGTATGGCGCTGCAGGGCCGTACGCTGCGAATGAAGCTCTCACCGGATGGCGCGCTGATGGTGTTGGACGATGCGTCGGTACAGAGTGCGGCGACGATCGCGACGCTGGCGGCGCTCGTCGATCGCGTGCCGGCCGCACTGCCGCAGTCACCGGTGCGCGAACATGAGAAGTGGACGCGTCACATGGTGCTGGCCGGCGCGCCGGGCGATGGGATCGACGCCGAGTTCACGCTCGACTCGTTGACGCGGTTCGGGGACTTTGCGTGGGTGAGCGTGCGGGGCGTGATGCGGGATGTGGCGGCGGACGCCGGCGCGAGTGTGATCGGGTGGATCCTGCTCGACCGCCGTCGCGGCTGGATCACGCGATCCAGGATGGTGCTGACGATGCGTGCGGTCACGGAGGCGCAGGGATCGTTGCCGTCGATGCGGTTCGTGATGCGGGTGGAGCAGCGCGTGGCGGAGGTCGTGGAGTTGCGGGTGCGACGGTAGTGTCAGCCCGGTTCGGCACATAACTTCCGCTGCGTGAGCCCTCCTTCGCACCCCCCTCGCCCGCCAGGCGTCCAGGCGATATTCGACGAACTCGCCGCCGCCCCTCCCGCCGAGTCGCTCGAGGCGCTCAACCGCCTTCTCGGGCGACGCATGCAGGAGTACAACAGCGCGCCACAGCCGGACCTGGGCGGACTTTCGCCCGATCACATGCATCAGCTGTTGGCGGGAGACTGGGAGACCACCGGTGCACTGCACGTCAACGCCGGTATTTCTCGTGATCTGCTTCGAGACGTGCCTCTGTTCGCCGACGCGCGGACTGTGATGCGATACGTGGCAGAGCACGCGCCGGTGCCGCTGACCAGCCGCGGCAATCTCCCGCGAGCGGCGGTTGCGGCACTGCTATACCGGCGAACGCCGCTTTATGGGGAGGTGCTGCGGTTTCAATTCACCTCGGTGGCGTCTCGCGGGTGAAAGGAGGCGGCGTGAGTCGGGGGCCTTGAACACGGGTTGCGATCGCGTTGGCACCCGACCCGCTTCATGAGGCGCGACGCCACCACGCAGCTGCTCGATGGCATGCACTACCGCGGTTGCTGCGTGTCGTGCGGCGCGACGGCGGCACCCGACCGTACGCCCCGCGCAACGGAGCGCCCGCACCGACCGATGTCGATGCCGCGATGGACGCATTGGTCGGACTACCCGAACCCTAGCCCCCCGGCCCCCTCAACAATCAGCCCGCACTCGGCACCGTAGGCCAGCACAGCGCTCACGTACGTCGTCGTGGTCACATCGCTCAGTCGCTCGCGCGGGGCAGCGGAGTGTCGCGAGTCGTCGGTCAGTGCCCAGAGCAGCACGTGTGTGTCGAGAAGGACGCGCATCAGAGCGCGGCAGCGTCACACTCCGACAGATCTTCCGCCGACAACGGCGCGTCGAAATCGACTGGCACGGTGAGTTTGCCCCGGAGCCCGCCAAGTGTCATTCCTCCGCGGCCGGTGGGCCGAGCGGAGATGAGTTCGACCTGCGGCTGTCCGTAGGCGCCGATCGCGATGCGCTCGCCCGCCGCTGCGCGCTTCACGAGGCTCGAAACGCGCTTCTCGCATCGGAAATTAAAATGACCGTCACAGGATGTCTCGAAGGTGTGTTCGAATCGGAGGAGGTGAGATCTCCTTGAAACTTGTATCAGGTCTGACCTGGCTCAACTTTCTCCAACATCGAACCGCAGCCGAGCCTACGGCGACTCAGCGTAATCACGGTCGTGCGGGCGGCGCCCGACCACCGCGTCTGTATCTTTGCACCCATGCGCATCGCCCACCTCGCCGACCTCCACCTCGGATTCCGCCAGTACCAAAGGCAGAGCTCGGCAGGCAACAATCAGCGTGAAGCGGATGTCGCCCGCGCCGCTGCCCGTGCGATCGATGCGGTGATCGAAGCCCGGCCAGACCTCGTCCTCATCGCCGGCGACATCTTTCATCAGGTTCGCCCGTCGAATCCGATGATCCTGTTCGCCTTTGCACAGTTCGCGCGGCTCAGGCTCGCGCTGCCAGCGGTGCCGGTGGTCATGATCGCCGGAAACCACGACCTGCCTCGCGCCGCCGAAACGGGGTGCATCCTGCGGCTCTTCCGCAACGCCGGTGTGCTCGTCGTCGAGCAGCAGCCGGAGCGCCTCACCTTCGCTGAACTCGGCCTGTCGCTGTTCGCCGTCCCCGACCAACTCGGACAGCCGCTGCCGGCGCTCACCACCGATCCTGCCGCGCGCTGGAACGTGCTGATGCTCCACGGCGAAGTCCAGGGTGTACTGCCAGACCGCGCCGCGATGGTGGACCGGAGCCCGAGCGAGGTCACGGTCGACGAACTGCAACGCGCACGGTGGGATTACGTAGCACTCGGACACTATCACGTGCACCGACAGGTGGCGCCGACCGCCTGGTACGCCGGCTCGCTGGAGTACGTGAGCAGCAATGCGTGGGGAGAGCTGGCGGAACAGCGGCAACACGCCGTCGCGGGAAAGGGATTCGTCATCCACGATCTGAGCGACGGATCGCACCGGTTCATCCACCTCCCCTCGGAACGCCGCTTCCTCGACCTCGACCCGGTCGACGCGCACGCGCTGTCGCCCGCCGACGTCGATGCGCTCGTCGCCGATCGCATTGCGCACGCACCGGGCGGAATCGACGATGCCGTCGTGCGACTGGTGGTGCGCGAGATCCCTCGTCACGTCGCGCGCGATCTGGATCACAAGGCGATCCGTGATTACAAGCGGCGCGCGCTTCACTTTCAGCTCGACACGCGAAAGCCGGAGCTGGTGCGCACGCGCACTGCATCTGGCGCCGGCGGTGCACGCCCATCGCTCCCGATGCTGGTCCGGGAGAAGCTCGATGGCCGGTTGCTCAGCGCCGACATCGACCGCCCCACCTTCGTGTCGCTCGGGATGAGCTACCTGGATCGTGTCAGCGACGCGGGTTCGGACGCGGGCAATGACGCAACGTTCGCTGCACCGATGGAGACCGACGCGTCATGAGGCTGCGTGCACTTCGACTGCAGAACTTTCGTCAGCACGCCGATACGCTGATCGAATTCGAGAACGGCCTGACGGGGATCATCGGCCCCAACGGCGCCGGGAAGTCGACGATTCTCGAAGGGATCGCGTGGGCGTTGTACGGCAACACCGTGGCGCGCGGTACTCGTGACTCGATCAAGTATCACGGTGCCGGCCCGCGAGCCGCGGTGCGGGCCGAGTTGGACTTCGACCTCGGCGCGCATCGCTATCGCGTCGTTCGTGGGCTGACATCCGCGGAGCTCTTCGTCGATGGCGCCACGGCGCCCACAGCCAACAGCATCGGTGCGGTGGGTCAGATACTCGAAGCGCGACTGGGAATGACCAGCCGTGAATTCTTCACGACCTACTTCACTGGTCAGAAAGACCTCGCGGCGATGGCGGCGATGGGCGCCACCGATCGCGGCCGGTTCCTGTCACGAGTGCTGGGCTACGATCGGCTGCAGAAGGCGCAGGAGCTCGCCCGCACCAGGCGCGGCGAAGTCGCGGCCGCGCTGCGCGCCTTGTCGCAGTCGATGGCTGACGCAGATCTCCTGGCCGCCGAGGTGCAGGCCGCAGAACTCAGACTCCGGCTGACCCGTGATGCCCGCGCCGCTGCCACGCGCGCCCTGGCCGCCGTCAGCGAGGCGTTGGCGCAGGCCGAACCCCGGTGGCGCAACGCGGCGAAGGCACGCGATCGCGACGTCGCCCTCCAGACCGCAGTGATCAAGGACGAAGCAGCCGTAAGTTCGGCGGTGCGCGATGTCGAGCGGGCCACGACCGCGGTTGACGAAGCGCAGCGGATCGCGAGCGGACTGGGAGCAATCCTTGTTCAGCTCGCACCGCTATCCGCATTGCGCGCCGAGCTCCAAGAGCTCGAGGAGCGATCGCGGCAGGCAGCACGGAAGCAGGCGCTCACCGAGGAGATCGCGCGTCTGACGGCGAGCGTTGACGCCGCCGCCGCCCGGTTGATGCAGCTCGCGCCCGCGCCAACGCTGCACGCCGACGTATTGTCCTCGCTCAGCGCTGCCAGAGGTGCCGCCAGTGCCGCGCTGGACGCCGCCAACCTACGTCGGACGGACTGGGTTCGCGATCGGCAGGAGGTCGAAACGCGGCGCAGCCAGAAGCGGGATGAGTACACCGAGATCAAGGGGCAGTTCGAACGGGTGCGCGAGCTTGGCGCCGACGCCCCGTGCCCCACCTGTCTGCAGCCACTTGGCGCCAACTACACGACGCTGCTCGAAGAGCTCGGCGAAAAGCTCGAGGCACTGCGCGTTGAAGGGATCTACTTCAAGCAGCGCATCGAGCAGCTGCACACGGAGCCGGACGATCTTCGTGCACTGGACGCAGCGCGTACCGACGCGGAGAATGCGGTCCGTCAGTTGGAGCGCAAGGAGCTGAAGATCGAGCAGGCGCTCAAGGAGCAGCACGACAAGCAGCGCGAGCTTGGGCAGCTTACCGCGCAGCGCGATGAGCGTGACGCTGCGGTCGCCTCACTCGCTGCCGGTTACGATGGCGCGCGGCACGCCGTCGTCCGCGAGTCGGTCAGCGCGCTCGGTGCACTCGAACTCCAGCACGCCGCGGCGAAGAGTGTCTCAGACGATCTGCCGCAGCGGCGGATCGCGCTGGAGCGGCAGCTCAGCGCGCTTGCGGCCGCGCGTGACGCAGTGGGTGTGGTTCAGGCGGAGCGTGCCGCGCTCGGCTTCAGCGCTGATCAGTACTCGCTCGCTTTCAGCGCGTGGGAGGCGGCGACGCAGCAGCGGCAGACCGCTGCGGTCACGCACGCCAGCGCCGAAAGCGATGCCGTGAACGCCGACGCGGCGCAGGCCCGCGCGGTCGCGGCGGCGGAGCAGGCGGCCAGGGTGCGCGAACAGCAGCGACAGCTGGAGATGGAGCGGCGCATGCACGACGAGCTCGATGCTGCGTATGGCGAACTCCGCACCGAACTGAACGCGCGCCTGCGACCTGAGCTCGGCGAAATCGCCGGATCGTTCCTGACGGATCTCACCGACGATCGTTACAATGAATTTGAGCTCGACGAGAACTATGAGATCATCCTCATCGGGAGTGGGGTTCCGCGTCAGGTGATCTCAGGCGGCGAGGAAGATCTGGCGAACCTCGTGCTGCGGCTGGCGGTGTCACAACTGATCGCCGAGCGGAGTGGACAGCCGTTTTCGCTCCTGGTGCTGGATGAGGTGTTCGGGTCGCTGGATGAGCAGCGCCGATCCAACGTGGTGGAGCTGCTTCGGCGTTTGCAGGACCGCTTTGAACAGGTGATCGTGATCACCCATATTGATGGGGTTCGTGACGGCCTCGATCGAGTGCTCGAAGTGTCCGTCGACGAGGAAACCGGTCGTGCCATGGTCGAGCAGCGCGATGGCGGGCGATTGCCGGACGATACGCTGGTTCTGCGGGAGGGTTGACGGTGGCAGGTGTGCGCACATGGCGTTCGGATCCCGTGATCACGGGTCCTGAACTGATCAAGCCGGCTGACATTCCGGCGCTGAACACCGTCTTCAGCGATGCGTTCTCCGAGCGCTATCGGAAGGATGGTCTGGTCGGCGTGCGGGTGCCGCATCTGAATCCGTTGATCTGGCGCTATGCGATAGAAGGGGCGGGTGCGGGCGCCGTGCTGTGGCGCACCGATCGCGGCGGTGTCGCCGCATTCAACATCGCGCACCGCAGCGGTACCGAAGGGTGGATGGGCCCGTTGGCGGTGCTCCCCGAATTGCAGGCCCGCAGGATTGGCCGCACGGTGGTGGAGTTCGGCGTGGATCACCTTCGCGCACTCGGCTGCCAGGTGATTGGCCTCGAGACGATGCCGCGCACGATGGATAACATCGGCTTCTACTCGCAGCTGGGATTCGTACCCGGCCCGTTGACCATCACGGTGACTCTCGACGCTGCGACCTCCGAGACGCCGATCACGCTGCTGGGCCGACTGCCGCAGCTCGAGCGGGATGACTCGGTCGACGAGTGCGCGGCGCTCACGCGATCGCTGCGCGATGGGTACGCGTTCACCCGGGAGATTCGGATCACCGACGCGCTGGCGATCGGCGATACGGTGGTGTTACGTCGTGCTGGCGCGCTGGTGGCGTATGCGATATGTCACTCCGCACCGCTGGTCGAGGGGCGATCGCGCGACGAGGTTCGCGTGTTGAAGATGGTCGCCGCAACCGACGCCGACGCGATGCAGCTGGTGACGCACCTCACCGAGTACGCGCGCCGCTGCGGTACCCGGCGGATCGCGATCCGCGTTCAGGGCGACGCGCCGCGTCTGTACGCGGCGCTGATTGCGCGCGGTGGCCGCGTGCGCTGGACCGACCTGCGGATGACGGTTGCGGACTACGCGGAGCCGTCGCAGCCACGTGATGGCGTGATGCTGTCGAACTGGGAAATTTAATCCGGGTGTGATTCGATCGTGACATGGTGAGTGCGTGACCAATCATGTCGCCGTCCGTCCAGTTGACGAATGCACGCACAGACACCAACCTTCTGTGCAGCTACTTGGTCAGGAACGGGAAGGCATTATTTTTGAGCCGATAAGTCTGCCGGTGAAGTCCGATAAATCGTGCTGACGTCATGCCCCAGTGCGGGGAAGGCGAAAGGCTGCGGGTGAGGGCTGTAGCGTATCGACGGGCTTCAAAAACCCCTTCTCGTTCCACTCTGGTGAACATGGGCGTCCTCTCGGATAGAGGCGCCCATGTTCGTTTTTCGAACCACTCGGGAACGTCCCGATGGGACGATGGCTTAATCTCGTGGCGAGCGGATGTATGTCGTTCGACGACCGCCTTGATCCTCATACCGGTGTCCGCGCTTCACGCGCGAAGACCAGCGAGCTGTGATGCCGATCGTGACCGCTACGCGGCGCCTCCGCTTCAATGCGGCGCACCGCATTCATAATCCCGACCTGTCGGACGCCGAAAACACACGGCTGTTCGGCAAGTGCAACAATCCCAACTGGCACGGGCACAACTATACGCTCGAAGTGTCGGTGGCTGGTCCGGTTGACTCCATCACGGGATATGTGATGGACCTCGGACTCCTGCGCGCCATCGTCGAGCGGGAAGTGATCGAGCAGATGGACCATCGCAACCTGAATCTCGAAGTCGAGATTCTGCGTGGCATCAACCCGACCGCCGAGAATATCGTGGTGGCGTGCTGGCATGCGATCGTCGCGCACGTGGCACCGGCGCAGCTCAGCAGGCTGCGACTCTGGGAAACGGAGAACAACTATGTCGAGTATGCAGGTCAGTAGGGTGTTCGACGCCGAGGAGGCGTTTGACGGTGTGCGGCCGGCGGTCTCGGGCTCGGCGCTCGCCGAATACGAAGCGCTGGTCCATCGTCAGCTCGAACTCCTCGGCGAGGACGCCGAGCGTGAGGGGCTGCTCAAGACGCCAAGCCGCGTGGCCAAGGCGATGGCGTGGCTGACCCGCGGCTATGAGATGAACGCGTCGGATGTCATCGGCGACGCCCTGTTCGAAGAGGGAGCCGATGGCATGGTCATGGTGCGCGACATCGAGCTGTACTCGATGTGTGAGCATCACATGCTGCCGTTCTTTGGAAAGGCGCACATCGCATACATTCCCGATGGTCGTGTCGTTGGTCTGTCCAAGCTGGCGCGGGTGGTTGAAGTGTTCGCACGACGCCTGCAGGTGCAGGAGCGGATGACGGAGCAGATTGCGTCGGCGTTGTCTGACGTGCTGAAGCCGAAGGGTGTGGGTGTCGTGATCGAGTGCGCGCACATGTGCATGGCGATGCGCGGCGTCGAGAAGCAGAACTCGAAGACCATCACGTCGGCGCTCCTGGGCAACTTCCGCAGCGATGCGAAGACGCGCGAGGAGTTCCTGCGCCTGGCCCACTCGCCGCGCTAGCGTTCTGGCGAGTGGGTTGTCGTCGCGACTCCGCTGCCCACCGTCCTGGTGGTCTCCCTGCGCGGCTGCCACCGAAGCTCAGTCGTAAGCCGGTCGAGTGGTGTGGTAGGTTTGCTGAATGACTACTCACCGCACTGTGGTGATCACCGGCGCCTCGGGCGGAATCGGGGCTGCGCTCGCCCGTCGCTGCGTCGCTGAGGGCCAGCAGGTTGCACTGCTCGCCCGCCGGCCTGGCCCGCTCGACCTGCTGGTCGCCGAGCTCGGCCCGCTCGCTCGTGCGTATCCCTGCGACCTGACGGACGCCATCGCGGTCACGACGGTGGCCGCGGCCGTGACGACCGATTTCGGCGGAGCTCCCGACACACTCGTCAACAACGCTGGCCTGTTTCTGCTCGAGCGCGTCGACTGCATGTCGCCGACCGACTTCAGCGCTATCCTGCAGACCAACCTCGTGGCGCCGTTTCTCCTGACCCGCGCACTGCTGCCGGCGATGCGCGAGCGCGGTAACGGAACCGTGGTGACGCTGGGTTCGATCGCCGATCGCTCGGTGTTTCCGCAAAACGGTGCATACGCCGCCAGCAAGTATGGCCTGCGAGCGCTGCACGAAGCGATGCGGGCGGAGTTGCGCGGCAGCGGTGTGCGCACGGTGCTCGTGTCGCCTGGGGCGGTGGACACGCCACTCTGGGATAATCTGAACCCCGACGCGCGCCCCGGCTTCACCCCTCGGGCCGAGATGCTGTCGGCCGACGATGTGGCGGACGCGATCTGGTTTGCGATGTCGCGCAACGCCAGTGTGAACATCGATGAACTTCGACTCTCACGCAGCTGAGGCGCTCTGTTCACAGAACTGATTGACACACTGCGCTGCCCCAATCCGCACGACGACAGCTGGTTGGTGGCCACCAGTACGCGTACCGCAAACCGGCACATCGTGGAAGGCACGCTGGGCTGTCCGGTGTGCAAGGCGACGTTTGCCATCGTGGACGGGGAGGCTCGTTTTGGAAGCAGCGCGAGCCTGCTCTCGACGCGCGTGCTGGACGACGACGCCAGCTTCCGGCTCGCAGCACAGCTGCACCTCGTGGAAGCGCCGCTGCCGATTCTGCTCGTCGGGGGCTGGTCACGGGCCGTGACACCGCTACGGCGGATTGTGCCGCATGTGACCATGTTCGTTGGCGATGCGCGAACTGTCGTCACGCAGGACGAGCGCGTCAGCGCATTGCGGCTGCCGCTGCGCGGTATCCCGCTCGCCAGCGGTGCGCTGCGCGGCGTGGCGCTGGACGCGGATCACAGCGGTGCCGACTGGTGTGACGAAAGCGCGCGAGTGATGTGCAGCGGTGGACGACTGGTGGTGCCTGCCGCCCACGAACTCGATGAGGCGCTCTGGCGCGTGCTGGCGCGGGATGATACGGCGACAGTCGCCGAACGGCTCCCCACGGCCAGTGCGCCGGTCACGCTTCGTCGTGCGCCGAAAGCGCCGCTCTTCGAGGGCTGATTCCGCGCGCGACGTCGAAGCGCTGGGCGGTGCGTCAGTAGCGACCGCGTGCCCTGCGGTCGACGCCGTCAACGACCGCGTGCCGTGCAGTCGCTCGGTGAGCTATTCCGCGCCGACCGCCTCGTCGTACAGCCGATCGATCACGCCCTTGTACTTCTCGTTGATCACCCGGCGCTTCACCTTCAGCGATGGGGTCAACTCGCCGCCCTCGATCGTGAACTCGTCCTCCAGCAGGGCGATCTTTTTCGGCGACTCGAACTTCGCCAGCCCAACCAGTTCACTGCGAACCTCGCGGTCCATCTTCTCCACCACCTGCGGATTCAGCAGCAGTGCGCTTCGATCGGTGGATGCAATACCCTTGTGCGCCGTCCACTTGAGCAGCGCATCCCAGCTCGGTACCACCAGCATGACGGGGAACTTGCGCTTGTCACCAAGAATCACCGCCTGACTCACGAATGCATTCGTCACCACGGTGTTCTCGATCGGCTGCGGGGCAATGTTCTTGCCACCTGCGGTCACGATGATGTCCTTCTTGCGATCCGTGATCTTGAGGAACCCATCCTCCATCGAGCCGATATCGCCGGTGTGAAACCAGCCCTCGGCATCGATCGCTTCAGCGGTCGCGGCGGGATTGCGATAGTAGCCCTTCATCACGCTCGGTCCACGTGTCAGGATTTCACCGTCTGCGGCGATCGCCACCTCGACTCCGGCCACCAGCTCACCCACGGTTCCCACCCGGATGTTCTTCAATCGGTTCACGGAGACGACGGGGCTGGTTTCGGTCAGTCCGTATCCCTCCACCAGTGTGAGGCCGGCGGCGACGAAGAACTTGTTGATCGTGGCCGCCAGCGGCGCACCACCGCTGCATGCCACACGCAACCGTCCACCCAGGCGCGCCTTGATCTTGCTGAACACCAGCTTCTCGGCGACGCTGTACTTCCACGCGAGCAGAGCGCTCGGAGCGCGCTTGGCCAGATACGCATCAGCCCACTCGTCGGCCACCGCGAGCGACCAGCGGAAGATGCCCTTCTTGAGCGCCGATCCGGAATTCCCGCCCTCCATGATGCGCGCGTACAGCTTCTCGTAGATACGCGGCACCGAGCTGAGAATCGTCGGACGAACTTCAGCGAGGTTGGCGGCCACCGCATCGATCGATTCGGCGTACGCGATCGTGCAGCCTCCCGCAAACAGCATGTAATGCCCAACCATGCGCTCGAAAATGTGCGAGAGCGGCAGAAAGCTCAGCGCCACATCGTCATTCTGTGGTTCGAGCACCGACAGCGACCCGAACACATTGCTGTACAGATTGTCGTGCGTGAGCATCACACCCTTCGGCAATCCGGTCGTGCCAGACGTATAGATCAACGTGGCGATATCATCGGGCTGCGTCTGCAGTGCCGCTGCCTTCCACGCGCTGGCACGTTCCGGTGAATCAACTGCGGCACCTCGCGTCGCAAACTCGTCCAACGTGATGTCGCACCCGACTGGGGCGGGCGAGCAGAAGCTGATCACCGTACGCAACGTCGGCACGTCAGGGCGAATTCGCGCGATCTTCGCCGCCTGCTCCGGTGTCGACACGAACAGCGCGACGCTGCCGCTGTCCTTCAGGAGGTGCACCATCTGCTCGGCGGGGAGCGTGGGGTAGATCGGCACATCGGTGAGGCCGGCGGTCAGGCAGGCGTAGTCGGCCACCGCCCACTCGGGGCGATTCTCCGACAGGATCGCCACCCGGTCGCCGCGCTGGAGCCCCAGCGCCTGCAGCGCAAGCGATGTGTGCCGCACCCGCTCCACGAGCTGCGCATGGGAGATGTCACACCAGGTGCCATGCTCCTTGTAGCGGAGCGCCGCTGGCTTGGAAAACCGCGCAACGGCATCGAAAAACAGCTGCGTGAGGGTGCCCGGCGCCGGACGCGGTGGCCCGCGATGCACGACCAGAGAACCTGCGGACGCACTTTCTTCGAGCGCTGTCGGGGATCCTGCCATGCCGCCTCCCAGCATCATGTTCAACAGAGGGCCGCATTGGCGAGCCCGGCCTGAATCGGTGTACTGACGTGGTGACGCTACGGGACTGCGCGCCGTCGCGCCAGCGCTGCCGTGATCTTCAGCGCCCGGCGTCCGCCGCCGTTACCGCGGCAGGGTGAATGGCACCAGCGTGACTGTGAATTGGAAGGGACTGCCAGGTACGTTGGTGCCGAGTGCCCGATGCGTGGCTTCGAGCGTCACGACTCCGCGCAGCGTCGCAGTCGGTTTTGCGTACACCTTCACCCGCACGCCTGCAGTCCCGGAGGCCATCAGCGCCGAGGTCGTGTTTCGACCGGAACCGGTGCCCACCAGTCGAACCGAATCGACGATCGTCGTCGTGAAGTTCACGACTCTAAACTGCACCCGCAGTCCGTTCAGCGGCACCTTGGTCGAGTCGGGTGACACCTGTCGGACAAGCGCTACCGACACGTCGCGAAAGCGCGTGGAGGTATCGGGGCGATCGTAGATGATCGAATCCGCGTTCGTGGAGCCGCGTTCGAGACCGGTGGGTCGCGGCAATACTGCGAAGGTCTGCGTCTGACTTTGGAGCGCACCGGCCTGCGCAACGATGCTTACCGCCGCCGTTTCTGACGTACCAACGAGCCGTAAGCCGGCGATCAGTCGAAATGACCGAACGGAGGCGGTATCAATGCCGATCAGGCGCACCAACGTGTCGCTGACCGCGGTGCCGTTGCCGTTGAATGCACGCACGGAGACACGGGCCGGCAGAAGGTCTCCCCCTCTCATCGTGTCGCCCACCACGATCGCCAGCGCGGGCAACGAGTCGAACTGCAGCGAGATGGGGGTCTGCGGATCGGTGCTCACGCCGGTGCAGGCGGTCGCGCCACACGCCACCAGGAGCGCGATACTCGCACGGCCGCCCCATCCGATCACGCGAAGTGCTCCGCCAGACGCATCGCGAGATTTGTGTACGCCAGCGCGGCGGGATCGCTGGGGTTGCGAAGCACCACCGGCAAGCCAGCGGCGAACGCATCCGCCGCGGCCATCGATCGCGGAATCGTGATGTCGTACACCAGATTCGCCGGGAGATGCTGCCGGATGTACTGTGCGGTGCGCTCGCAGGATGGATTGCCGGCTTGATACATGGTCAGCAGTACCCCTTCCAACGCCAATTGATCGTTGGATGACAGGGCATCCTGAATGCCGCGCAGGATCTGCGGGGTTGTCTGGAGCGCCAACGGCTCGCACTGCAGCGGGACGATGACATGCTGGCTCAGACCGAGAACCGTACGGACGATCCCGCCCAGCCCAGGCGGCGTATCCACGACCACCACCTGGCAACGCTCGCGGGCCACGCGCAGGAGCTGCGCCAGCTGCTGCGTTTCGGTTGCGCGCCGCGTGTAGTCTTCGTGTTCCACGGCGTCGCTCACGGAGCCGACGAGCATCGCCCGGAGCCAGGGGAGTTGCGTGGGGAGGATGATGTCCCGGAGCGACACAGCGCCGCGCAGAAAGTCGGCGAACCCCACCGTCGGATGTCCACGACGTAACCCCACTCCGTAGCGCACTGCTCCCTGCGGATCGACGTCGACGATGAGTGTCTTGAGCCCGCGTCGCGCAAATGCGGCCGCGAGGTTCACCGCAGTGGTCGTCTTTCCGACTCCGCCCTTCTGACTGACGACCGCGAGGACGCGGCCGAGGGGTTGTTCAGACGTCATTCCCGTGACGGAGTCCGTCGGTGCCGGTGGCCTTCATCAGGCCGGGGAGTTCGCCCTGCGCGACATCGGACTGCATGCCGCGCACAGCCGCATGGCGCTCCGGGGTGTTCACCGGCTCTCTGACGACGGCGTCGTCGGCAGCCTCGCTGATCTCAGGCTCACCCCGAAGGGTACGCAGTGTTGCCCGCGCGTGCGAGATCCACCGGGCGCTGTCGCTACCCGTCGGTGCAGCGGCGAGGAACGTTTCGAGATGCTGCACGGCGCCATCGGCATCCCCCTTCTTCGCCAGAAGGAACGCAATGCCGTAGTTCGCACCGGGGTGCGTGGGCGCCGTCTCGATGATCTTGCGATAGCTCCGAATCGCCTCATCCGCCCGCCCCGATCGCGTGAAGACGATCGCCATGCTGAGCAGGATCTTCGCATCGTCCGGACTCGTCCGCAGGGCGAGGCGGTAAGACGTCAGAGCTCCGTCGAGGTCGTTGACCTTCTCGAGCGACAGCCCCTCCGCCATGAAGTCGGGACGAGTCGCACCACGTTCACGCACGTTCGGCTGTCCGCCCAGGAGGCGCGAGACGCCGTCGGAAACAGAGCGCAACCAGGACATGGAGACGGGAGCAGAGAGGAAACGTCGCAAACCCAGCGCGGGCGCAGCCGAAAGCCGGACTCGTGATTCTAGACAAGTTACGTCTGGGGGACTCGCTCCTGCAATGATCGCGCACAAGCACATGCTGTCACGCCAGACTACCTTCGCGCAGTCGCCCAGTTTTGACCAGTCGCGCCGACGCGCTCACTCCGACGCGCCGTCGCACAGGTCACCCCGCTCATGGAGCTGTCACGATGGCCGCGCGTCGCACCACCATCGACCCAGCAAAAAATGTGCTGGAAGTGGAATGGCAACTGTTCGGCGAGCTCTCGCGAGCCCTCGCGCTGAAGGTCTCGCGTGAGTTTGACCCGGAGCTGGTTGTGGGCATCGCGAACGCAGGTGTGATTCCGGGGGCCACGATTGCATCGATTCTCGACCGTCCGTTCGTGTCGATGACCGTTAGTCGCCGCTACCGGCCGGATGCGCAGGTTCGCGAAACGCCGGGCATCTTTGGCGAAGCGCCGAGCGGCGCACGCGGCAAGCGGGTGCTGCTGGTGGACGAGACCTGCGACACGGGCGATACGATTCGGCTGGCGAAGGCGGCGATCGTCAATGTCGGTGCCGAGGCGGTGCGCACCGCCGTCAGCTTCAAGACGGGGCCGTTCATTCCCGACTTCGCGGCGATCGAGACCGAGGCGTCGATCATCCTGCCATGGGATCGCGAAATTCTCGTCAATGGTCAGTTCGTGCTCAATCCGGCGTATTCGACGCTGCGCTCCCGGTAGCCAGCGCGGCCACTCGTCGCATCAGCTCACCCTCGTCGATCACTTCGACGCCGAGTGACTTCGCCTTGTCCAGCTTCGAGCCTGCGTCGTCGCCGGCGACGAGGAACGAGGTGTTCTTCGACACGCTGCTCGTGACGCGGCCGCCTGCTCGCTCAACCTGCGTCGTCGCATCGGTGCGGGAGAGGGTGGGCAGGGTGCCGGTGAGCACGACGGTCAACCCGGTCAACGGGCCGTCGCCGGCGGTCACGTCGGGCTCCGTGGTCTGCACATGCGCGGCGGTGAGCTTGCGCACCAGCGTCTGGCCGGCGGCGTCGTCGAAAAATTCGCGGACCGATTGTGCGATCACCTCGCCAATGCCGCGAACCGCCTTGATCTCTTCGATCGTGGCCGCCTGGAGCGTCTCGATCGTCACGAAGCGTCGCGCCAGCAGCAGCGCCGCGACCGCGCCGACGTGACGAATCCCGAGTGCGTTCAGCAGCCGGGAGAGCGGCTGTGCGCGCGAACTGTCAATCGCGACCACGAGCTTCTCCGCGCTCCTTTCGGCCATGCGATCCAATGGCAGCAGCTGCGCTCCGGTGAGGGCGTAGAAGTCAGCGGCGTCGCGCACCAACTGCGCCTCCACCAGCTGCTCGATCCGCGCGTAGCTCAGGCCACGAATGTCCATCGCGTCCACACTCGTGAAGTGCACCAGTGCTTCGAGCAACCGGCCGCCGCAGGCGACGTTGGGGCAGTAGAGCGCCACTTCGTCGTCGTCGCGCTTGACTGGCGTTCCACACGATGGGCAGACGGTTGGCGCGCTGTACGCCTCCGGTGGGCTGGTGATGCTGCGTCGCTCTGGCACCGGACCGATCACCTGCGGAATCACGTCTCCGGCGCGCTGTACCAGAACGCGGTCGCCCACGCGCAGGTCCTTGGCCGTGATCAGGTCGAAATTGTGCAGCGTTGCCATGCGGACCGTCGTGCCGCCGATCTCCACGGCGTCGAGTTCGGCGAACGGATTGAGGGAGCCGGTGCGTCCAACGTTCACCCCAATGCGGAGCAGCGTGGTCTCGGCGATGTCGGGCGCGAACTTTCGTGCGATGGCCCACCGCGGCACGCGACCGCTCACTTCCCCCAACTCCTCCTGCAGCGCGAGCGCGTTGACCTTGATCACCGCACCATCGATCGCAAAGTCGATGGCACCGCGGAACGCCGTCTCGACCTCGGTGGCCCACTGGTTCACGTCGTCCAGCGACAGACATGTCTTCCGGTGCGGCGCGATCGGAACACCCCAATCCCTGAGTGCCGCCAGCAACGCATCCTGTGTGGCAAATGGGAGCGCGGCGGCGCCAGAGGGATGCACCGCGGCGTAGCCGAAGAATCGGAGCGGACGTTGCGCCGTGATCGCCGGATCGAGCTGACGCAGGGCCCCTGCAGCGGCGTTGCGCGGATTGGCGAACACGGGGTCACCAGCGGCGGTCCGGTCGGCATTCATCTTCGCGAACCGACTGAACGGAAAGTATGCCTCTCCGCGAATCTCGATCAGCGCCGGTGGCGTGTCGGTCCGCAGCCGCAGCGGGACATCGTGCATGGTGCGGAGGTTTGGCGTCACATCTTCGCCGATCGTGCCGCTTCCGCGCGTGGCACCGGTGACGAGCAGTCCGTCACGGTAGGTGAGCGAGACGGCAGCACCGTCGATCTTGAGTTCGCAGCTGTAGCCGTGCATCTCGATCGCGTCGCCACCCAGCTTGCGCACGCGTTCGTCCCACGCCGCCAACTCGAGTTCGTCAAACGCATTGTCGAGCGATAGCATCGGTACCAGATGCGTATGCTTTGGGAGCGCCGACTGCGGCTCGCTTCCGATTCGCAGAGTGGGCGAATCGGGGGTCTGCAGCGTGGGGTGATCGCGCTCGAGCTGTTGCAACTCCCGAAACCGGCGATCGTACTCTGCGTCGCTCAATGTCGGCTGGTCCAACAGGTAGTATTCGTGACTCGCGCGGGTCAGCTCGTCGCGGAGGAGCGCCGCTCGGTGCGAGGGAAGCTCAGCGGATGTCGGAGACTCGTTCGCCATGGCAAGCAGTTCGGTGAAGGACGTCGCCGAATCTACAACCGCGGTGCTCGCTGATGGGTTTTCATCAGCCGAGAGGTGCGGCGGCACAGAAGCTGCACCAGCGGGTATCTGGATGTGTACGTTGGCGTTCCGCTTTCCTGGAGGACTGACGATGATTTATGACGAGGACGAGGAGATCGACGAGGTCGAGGCGGCACCGACAGCTGGCCGCGATGGTGGCAGCGGGTCGATTGCGTTGGCTGTTCTGGCGGGGGCGGCGATCGGCGCGGCAGTGGCGCTGATGATGGCACCGCGCTCCGGCCGCGACATGCGGCGGGTGATTCGCAAGCGCGCCGACGGGCTTCGGGAAACCGCGGGCAATGTGATCGATGACACTGCGGAAGATCTTCGACGCGAACTCCGGCGTCGCGGCCGACAGATTCGGCGCAAAATGGACCACATGGCGTAATTGCAGGCTGCAACGGCGGCGGGCGAAGCACGGCTCGCCGCCGTTTTCCGTTGGTCGCTATCGCAGCCTGGCCAGCAGCGCTTCGCACTGCTGCTTGTAGCGCTGGTCATTGAACTCCACACTTGGCAGGCGCTGCACCGCATCGCAGCTGGCACGCGCTTTTGTCTTGTCACCGGTATCGGCGTAGATGGCAGCCAGATCGAGTCGATGGGTGATCCGCGTCGGGTCGGCCGCGACCGCGCCCTCCAGATAGCGCGTGGCCTCGCTCCAACTGGCCTGATCAAAGACTTTGCCGCCGAGGAAGTTTTTTGCCGCAAAGCGCGCGAAGCCGTTGAGTCGCATGATTTCGGCGTTCCACACCCCGAGCACATGAAGCGCACCCGCGTGCGTCGGCTCGAGTGTGACTGCCGCCAGCGCTTCGCTCCGGATCTCGGATGCATACTTCACGCGCTCCCTGACGCCGACCGAGAGCGCGGTGCGCCCAAGCGCGACGGCCAGCATGAAGTGCCCATCTGCGCCGGCCGCGTTGGCACTGACAGCGCGCCGCGCGTACGTCACTGCCTTCGTGTTGTACCCGACTCGCGCGGCTGCATCGCTGGCGGCTTCAGCGAGGTCCACCGCTTCGCGCGAGGCACGCCACAACAGCGGATAGTTGGTGGGTGCGCTGGCCAGTGCCGCTTCGTACCGCGCCAATGCCCCCGTCGCATTGAAGGCCGCGCGGTCGCGCTCCGCGGCCTGAACGACCGACGTCGCGTCCTGCGCGTGGAGGCTGGCAGCTCCGCACACAGCTGCGGTGATCAGCGCAGCCGACATGCGGCGCCAGGCCACGGCATTTGTCGGAGAGATGGTCATGCTTCAGGGGCAGATGGCGGGGAGCGGTGGGAGAGTGCAGAACTCTACCCCCCATCGGCGCGCAGGTGTCGCCTCCCGTAACTTTGAGCGATGATTCTTCGTGACCTGATCGAACGCAAGCGCGACGGCCACCGGTTGGGAACCGACGCCTGGCGCGACATCGCAACTGCGGCCGCAAACGGCTCGGTGCCCGACTACCAGCTGTCGGCGCTGCTGATGGCGATCTTCTGGCGCGGCCTGGACGATGCGGAAACCAGTGCGCTCACCAACGCGATGCTGGATACCGGCCGCCGGCTGCACCGCCCTGTCGGCGCTCCGCCGTGGATCGACAAGCATTCGACGGGTGGTGTCGGCGACAAGACGTCGCTGATTCTGGCGCCGCTGCTGGCCGCCGTGGGTGTCGCCGTGCCGATGATGTCGGGGCGTGGACTGGGGCACACCGGCGGCACGTTGGATAAGCTCGAGAGCATCCCCGGCTTTCGCACGGACCTGTCCCTCGCACGCGCCGAGTCGCAGCTGGCGGCGATCGGCTGTGCATTGATCGGGCAGACGGCTGAGATCGCGCCCGCCGATCGCCGACTTTACGCCCTGCGAGACGCGACGGCGACAGTGGAGTGCATCCAGCTGATCGCCGCCAGCATCATGAGTAAGAAGTTGGCGGAGGGGCTGACCGGTCTCGTGCTCGATGTGAAACGCGGGAGCGGCGCCTTCCTCCCGGAGCTCGACCGAGGGCTGGAGTTGGCGCGCACCATGATTGCCTTGGGTACCGCCGCCGGTGTGCCGGTCGTGACGCTGATGACGGCGATGGATCGGCCGTTGGGCAACGCTTGTGGCAATGCGCTGGAGGTGCGCGAGTGTATCGACACGCTGCGCGGCGGTGGGCCGGCCGACCTCTGGACGGTGACGGAGGCGCTCGGCGTGGAGATGCTCCGGCTTGCGTTCCCTGCGTTGACGCAGGAAGGCGCCAGGAAGACCCTGCGGGCGGCGATCGAGAGTGGCGCCGCCCTCGAGAAGTTTCGCGCCATCGTGGCGGCGCAAGGGGGCGACGTGGGTGCGATCGACGACCCTGCGCAGCTGCCGCGCGCGGCCTCCATCGGCCCGGTGCTGGCACTGCGCAGCGGCGTCGTGCTGGCGATCCCACCGCGGCCGGTTGGCCACGCGATCATCGCGCTCGGCGGCGGTCGGACAGCGGCGGACGATGTGGTGGATCCAGCGGTGGGGATCGTATTTCAGGTTCGTGTGGGCGATTCCGTGACGGCGGGCCAGCCGATCGCCACCGTGCACGCCAGCACCGCTGGCGCGCTGGAGGAGGTGAGTGCCCGGGTGCAGGGAATCATCCAGATCGGCGCTGGAACGCCGGAGCTTTTACCGTGGGTGAGCCATCGGGTCACTGCGAGCGGCGGGGTCGAGGAGCTCGCTGGGTAGCCACCACTAGCCTGCCGTGCCCGGCGTGACGATCTTTGAGGCTGCGGTGAGTGGCCCTCACCATTCATCCGTTCGTTGAACGCACACACCGACCAACACATGCTCAAGCTTCAGGCCTTTGCGGCACTTGGTGTCGCTGTTCTCGCCGCCGCGTTCTACTTCGGCTGGTACTTCGCCGTCATGACGCCGGTGACGCCGGAGGCGGGCGGGTTGGACGTCGGTTCGTCAAACATCGCGCGCCTTGCGGTGGGCGTGATCTTTGCCGCTGTCATCTCTGTCGGCATTGCGTTCTTCCGTCAGCTCTGGAACGGCGCCAAGCAGGCGAAGGCGAAGCGCTAGGCAGGTGGAGTGGGTGCGCGTTGCCTGATCGCAGTTGGCGCCCACTGCCGATTGCGCCGACCGTGCGCTCACCCTGCGGTGCAGTCGATCTCAGCACCACGGCGCACCGCGTGCACCGTATCGCACTGTGATGTAACGCAACACGGCGAGCCCACCCAGGCTCGCCGTGTTGCGTACGTGGCCATTGATCGCGGAACTCAGACGTCGAGCGCGGTCACGAAACGCGCATTGGCCTGAATGAACTCGCGGCGCGGCTCCACGGCATCGCCCATCAATGTCTGGAAGATCTGATCGGCCATCACGGCGTCGTCCAATCCCACGCGAAGGATGGTGCGACGCTCGGGATCCATCGTGGTCGTCCAGAGCTGCTCGGGATTCATTTCGCCCAATCCCTTGTACCGCTGCACATACACATTCTTCCGTGCGTCACCACCGCTGAGGCGCTCGCTGTAGGTCTCCCGTTCGATCTCGTCGTAGGCGTAGAACTCCTCCTTGCCGCGCGACACCCGATACAGGGGCGGTTGGGCGATGTAGATGTAGCCGGCGTCGATCAGCTCGGGCATCTGGCGGAAGAAGAACGTGAGCAGGAGCGTGCGGATGTGCGCGCCGTCGACATCGGCGTCGGTCATGATGATGATCTTGTGGTAGCGCGTCTTGGTGAGGTCGAATTCGTCCTTGATTCCGCAGCCGAGTGCGGTGATGATGGTGCGAATTTCTTCGTTCGACAGCACCTTGTCGAGGCGGGCCTTCTCGACGTTGATGATCTTGCCGCGCAGGGGAAGGATCGCCTGATTCTTCCGCTCGCGACCCTGCTTGGCGGATCCGCCGGCGGAGTCACCCTCGACCAGATAGAGCTCGCACAGCGACGGCTCGGAAAGCGAGCAGTCGGCCAGTTTGCCGGGAAGGTTGCCGATGTCGAGCGCGTTCTTCTTGCGCGTGAGGTCGCGGGCCTTGCGGGCCGCTTCGCGGGCACGGGCGGCACTGACGGCCTTCTCGATGATCATGTTGCCGATCTTCGGGTGCTCGTCGAGGTAGGTGGCGAGATGTTCATTCACCACGCTGCGCACGATGCCTTCCACGCTCGGGTTGCCAAGCTTGGTCTTGGTCTGCCCCTCGAACTGCGGCTCGCGCACCTTGACGGAGAGCACGCAGGCGAGGCCTTCGCGCACGTCGTCGCCGGTGAGCTTGATGCCGTCCTTGTCCTTCTTGGACAGGCTGGAGCGCTCGATGTACTTGTTGACGACCGAGGTCAGCGCACTCTTGAAGCCGGTGAGGTGCGTGCCGCCCTCGTGGGTGTTGATGTTGTTGACGAACGAGAAGGTGGTGTCGGCGTAGCCGTCGTTGTACTGCATCGCGAGCTCGATCGCGACCTCATCGCGCTCGGTGTCGATGTAGATGACCTCCGAGTGCAGCGCCTTGCGCTGGTTGTTGAGGAACTCGACCATCTCACGCAGACCGTTGACGGCGAGGAAGGTGTCATTCTTCTGCTCGTCCTCGCGTTCGTCGGCGAGCGTGATGGTGACGCCCTTGTTGAGGTACGAGAGCTCCCGCATGCGGCCGGCGAGGATCGAATAGTCGAACCGCAGCTCGGTGAAGATCTCGGCATCAGGCTTGAACCACACCGTGGTGCCCGTCTCCTTCTTCGGCACGTCGCGCAATTCGCGCAGCTTGGTGATGGTCTTGCCGCGCGAGAAGTCGATGTAGTGTTCCTTGCCGTCGCGCTTGACCCAGACCTTGAGCGACTCGGAGAGCGCGTTGACGCAGCTGACACCGACGCCGTGGAGGCCGCCGGAGACCTTGTAGCTGTTCTTGTCGAACTTGCCGCCGGCGTGGAGCACGGTGAGCGCCAGCTCGACGGCAGGAATGCCAGCCTTGGTGTTGATCTGTACCGGGATTCCGCGGCCGTTGTCCACGACGGTGATGGAATCGTCGCGATGAATCGTGACGCCAACGAGGGTGGCGTAGCCGGCGAGCGCTTCATCGACCGAGTTGTCGACAACCTCATACACGAGGTGGTGCAGCCCGCGCGATCCGGTGGAGCCGATGTACATGCCCGGTCGCTTTCGAACGGCTTCGAGGCCCTCGAGCGCCTGAATGTCATCGCCACCGTACTCGCCACGACTCTCGTTCACGTCTGCCATGCTGCTCCCTTCGCTGCGGGTCTGACGCCCGACCGTAGAAATTCCGAACGGAATGGTGGTCGATAGCTTCTGCAAGCTAGTCAGTGAGACGTCTCGATGCAACCGATGTCTGTATGTGTAAGTCGTTGATTTACAACGTTTTAGTTGATTTCACCGACTGTCACGTTCAGCCGCTGTACGGGTCGATTATGGTGAGATGGTGTCGCGTTGGTTCACGGCCGCGCTGAGGCTCGGTGTCGTTGGGCCCGCACTTATCTGCCCAATCGACACCACGTCCCGTTTGTGTTCTCCCGTGCGCGACGGGCTGGCTTGACGCGGCAAGTTGTGGATCAGCTCG
>Ga0209591_10001415_pt1 | contig 29824 bp, 20 predicted proteins | sample MAT01_FD_187207 | JGI IMG/M metagenome (GOLD analysis project Ga0209591, IMG submission 187207) | Freshwater microbial communities from Lake Fryxell liftoff mats and glacier meltwater in Antarctica - MAT-01 (SPAdes) (version 2) | ecosystem: Environmental > Aquatic > Freshwater > Ice > Liftoff... | reverse complement strand
TCGCAATCCAGGGATTGCAACAATATCACCAGCATACACTTCTGAAATTTCTTCACGTCTATTTGCATGCATACGCAGTAATTTCTGTACTCGTTCTTTTTTATCTATATTCGGATTATACACTGTTTCACCAACGGATAATTTACCGGAATATAGTCTAATAAAAGTAAGCCTTCCCACGAACTGGTCTGTTAGTATTTTAAATGCAAGTGCTGAAAATGGCTCAATATCATTACTAGAGCGGACAATAACATCATCAGATTCTGCGGTTGGATGCCCTTTAGTTGTAGGCACATCACTGGGCGATGGAAGATAATCAACAATCGCATTTAAAAGTAACTGAACACCTTTGTTTTTGAAAGAAGAACCTGCGAGAACAGGAACTAAAGAAACATTTTTTACTGCCGTTCGAACAGTTTTTTTTAAATCTTCGAGACTGATCTCTTCGTTATTTAAAAAACGTTCTAAGAGTATATCATCAAACTCCACAATGGCTTCAATTGCTTGAAGTCTATACAATTCAACATCTTGTAGCATGTCTTCAGGTATTGGTATTTCCTGAACTGTACTACCATCGTCATTTTCATCGAAGGTAAATGCTTTTTGTTGTAGTAAATCTACAACTCCAATAAATTTATCTTCTGCGCCGATTGCTAATTGTAATGGTACAGCATTTACGTGTAACTTTTCTCTCATCATTTCCACGACTTTAAGAAAATTCGCACCAATTCTGTCCATTTTATTTACAAAAGCAATTCTAGGCACATTGTAAGTATTAGCTTGATGCCAAACTGTTTCAGTTTGCGGTTGCACTCCGGCAACACCACAAAGCAGACCAACAGCACCATCTAATACTCGTAACGAGCGTTGAACTTCTGCAGTAAAATCAACATGACCAGGAGTGTCTATAATGTTTATTTGCGTTGAACCCCAGAAACAAGTAGTTGCAGCAGAAGTAATTGTAATACCTCTATTTCGCTCTTGTTCCATATAGTCCATTGTCGCAGTACCATCATCAACTTCACCTATTTTATGAACTACTCCTGTGTAAAACAGAATTCGTTCGGTGGTTGTTGTTTTACCAGCATCAATGTGTGCAATGATTCCGATATTTCTGATATTATTAATATCTATTTCTCTCGGCATAATGCTACTTTAGCTTCCCAACATTTTTTCAAAGAACATTTTTTGTTTGAATTACCACTTAAAGTGAGCGAAAGCTTTATTCGCTTCAGCCATTCTGTGGATTTCGTCACGGCGCTTTACAGCTCCGCCTTCGCCATTTGATGCTGCGATTAACTCGGCAGCAAGTCGATATGACATACTTTTATCTTTTCTATCAGAAGCATATTTTTTCAAAAAGCGAATTGCCAAAGCTAATCGGCGAGATTCACGCACTTCTACAGGGACTTGATATGTTGCTCCACCCACACGGCGAGAACGAACTTCAATTACTGGAGCAGCATTTTGAACTGCTTTTTTAAATATTTCTAATGGCTCTGCTTTTGTTCGATCTGCAATTACATCCATTGCAGTATACAACAATTTACGAGCTGTATTTTTCTTTCCAGATTCCATTATACAATTGATAAATCGTTCAACGGAAAAATCGTTGTAACGTGGATCTTGTATTAGTCGTTTTTTTAGGACTCTTTTTTTTCTCATCGGATCGAATCTTTATCTTTTAATGAATCTATTTACGTTTTTTACCTGTATCAACCGGCTGCCCTGGTTTAGGACGTTTCGTTCCATATTTAGAACGACCTTGTTTTCTTCCACTAACACCTTGTGTATCGGCAGTTCCACGAACAACGTGATAACGAACCCCTGGAAGATCTTTCACACGACCACCTCTGATAAGTACTATCGAGTGTTCTTGCAAGTTGTGACCTTCTCCAGGTATGTATGCTGTTACTTCCATTCCGTGGGTTAAGCGTACACGTGCAACTTTACGTAAAGCTGAATTTGGTTTCTTTGGAGTTGTTGTATATACACGAGTACATACTCCACGTCGTTGTGGGCAACTCAAAAGAGCTGGCGATTTACTTTTATAAGTAACATCTTTTCTACTTTTTCTAACTAATTGACTTATTGTTGGCACCGATTATACTCCGATTACGCGTTTTTATTTAGTATTAACGTCTTGCGTTTGTGTAATAGCCTACAAAAATACGGCAAAACTTTGACATTTCCAAAAAAATTGAAAAAAAACCTCTCCGAAGAGAGATATATTTTTCAATTCTCCCATATATGGGAGCTTACTTTTTACCTTCAGCACGTTTTTTCTGGTATTCTTTTACCATTTCTTCTTGAACGTTTTTGGGAACTGGTGCATATTTCAAAAATTCCATTGAAAATTCACCCTTACCTTGTGTAGCTGATCGAAGATCTGTCGAATAACCAAACATCTCAGAAAGTGGTACATCTGCTTCTACGATACAGTAACCTGCATCTGTTCCTGTTCCTATGATCAATCCACGGCGTTGGTTTACTTGACCTATTACTGCTCCTTGAAATTCTTCAGGAACAGAAACTTCTAACTTCATTATAGGCTCAAGGATAATTGGTTTAGCTTTATCGTAGGCTTCACGCAATGCTGTCATAGACGCTAACTTAAATGCCATATCCGATGAATCCACTGCGTGATAAGCACCGTCGTTTAAGACTATACGAATTCCTACAAGTGGTTGACCAATCAATTGACCTTCTTTTGTTTGCTCTTTAAATCCTTTATCGCACGCTGGAATAAATTCACGAGGAATCGATCCACCAACGATTTCGTCTACAAATTCATACGACTCAACTGCATCTGCTGGAAGTGGTTCGATATAACCGGCAACTCTTGCAAATTGTCCAGCACCACCAGTTTGTTTTTTGTGAGAATAATTAAATTCAACTTTAGTTGTAAATGCCTCACGGAAAGCAACTTTCGGTTTACCTACTATCACTTCACAGTTATACTCACGTTTAATACGTTCTATATATATCTCTAAGTGAAGCTCGCCCATTCCTTTAATAATTGTTTCGCCCGATTCTTCATCGCGATACACTTGGAACGTAGGGTCTTCTTTTGTAAATCTATTTAATGCTTTTGAGAAGTTTACTTGACCAACTTTTTCTTTTGGAGCAACCGCTAATTCAATTACTGGGTTTGGTACGAACATTGATGTCATTGTAACATTCAATTTGCCATCGGTAAATGTATCCCCAGAGGCACAGTCCACACCAAACATTGCTACGATATCACCTGCTGATGATTCATCGATTTCAATCATATCAGATGAGTGCATACGAATCAAACGAGGAATTTTTACTTTTTTCTGATTCATCATATTGATGATAGTATCACCTTTTTTGATTGAACCTTGGTAAATTCTCATATAGGTTAACTGACCAAATTTTCCATCTTCTAATTTGAATGCTAATGCAACTAGTGGTTTTGTAGATTCTGATAGTAAATGAATTTTTTCTTCATTTTTATCTTGATCTAAAGCAATATTGTCAACTTCAGAAGGGTTTGGCAAAAAGGCACCAACAGCGTCCAATAATACTTGAACACCTTTGTTTTTCATTGCTGAACCACAATATACAGGTGTAATGTGATGATTTATAGTTGCTTGTTTAATTGCAGGAATTAGTTCTTCTAAAGTAATTTCTTCTTCCATCAAGAACTTTTCAGTTATATCATCATTGATTCCTGTATTGGCAATTGCTTCTACAATATCATGATGGCGTTTTTTAGATTCTTCTAAATATTCAGCAGGAATTTCTGCATTACGAACAATTTCTCCATCTTCACCTTCAAAATATACTGCTTGCATTCGAAGTAAATCAATAACTCCAGAAAATCTATCTTCTAATCCCATCGCAAGAGTCATAACTACTGGATTATGTTGTAATTTTTCACGTAATTGGGCAGTAACACGATCAGGATTAGCTCCCGAACGATCTACTTTATTTATAAATGCCAAACGGGGAACGTTATATCGTCTCATTTGACGGTCAACTGTGATTGATTGACTTTGTACACCAGCAACGGCGCATAGAACAAGGATAGCTCCGTCAAGTACACGTAAAGCTCGTTCAACTTCAACAGTAAAATCTACGTGACCAGGGGTATCAATTAGGTTAATACTAAATTGTTTCCACTCACAAAAAGTTGCAGCAGATTGAATTGTTATCCCTTTTTCTCTTTCAAGGTCCATAGAATCCATTGTAGCTCCAACACCATCTTTACCGCGGACTTCGTGGATAGCGTGGATTTTTCCTGTGTAAAATAAGATACGTTCACTCAAGGTTGTTTTCCCTGAATCGATGTGCGCAGAAATTCCGATATTACGGACGTTTTCTATGTTAGCCATGGTAAAGACCGATTGATAATTATGAAAGAATAGTTTCTTTTGTAAGAGATACTCTACGAGAAAATCCATTACGGTGTTCCGCCGTCAACGAATAATACTAAGAATTATTTTGCATTATTGCTTTTTACCGTAAATTCTTGTAATTTTGTAGTCTAACTAAAACTTGCGCCCATAGCTCAATTGGATAGAGCATCGGATTCCGGTTCCGAAGGCTGGAGGTTCGACCCCTCTTGGGCGCACAATGAATATGTTTATAGGAAAGCCCCAATTTTGGGGCTTTTTTGTTGTAAATATACTCTCATATAAATACATTTATGGGCTAATTATTTTCTTCTTCAAAGGAACGAAGGTACACCCTACACGATGCAGAAATGTCAGTTATCTCCAAATACTACATTACCTTTGTTATACACGGTTACTGGCACTGTATGCTCTGTCGGTACAATAATACCAAGGAACAACACACGATCTACAGAAAGTACTATCTTGGGCTGTGAATAACTAACCACAGATTGAAGAAAAACAAATATGAAGAAAATATAAAATTTCATTATGGCTTCGTAGTAAATTTCGAATAAAGTCGCGTCCTTTAGTATTAGTCCCTAAAAAAGACCAAAATGTGACAATTACTGTAAAAATAGTTCAATTATTTTCAAAACTACAAAATTATAAGTAACAAAACTTTATAGAAACATTATAATTACAATAACGCTTGAGATTGAAACTAATCCCAACTATTTTTGAATAATTTAATCTAGTTATGGAAAATATGGCTATAATCGTAAAGTATTTTTTACTTGCCCATTAACAAATATTTATGGTATAGTTGTTCGTTTGAATTGGTAAGAATCATAACAACTTCAAGTCACCTAAATTGGGAGTCTCTATAAAATTACTTTTTGATTCTTTTAAATTTTGTATTTTTGGGAATATTATTCACTTATTTCTAATCTATTACCTATGAATATTCTGAAGTTTTCTACTATATTGTTGTTGACGACTTTTCCCCTTTTTTCAAAAGAACCTGTAGATTTTCTTTTTGCTCCACACGAATATGATTATACAAAGAATATTATTTCAGTAGAAGCTGGGACTGCATTCTTTTTTTCAGGATTTGGAGCGACGTACGAACGTTCTTTTTCAAAATCGTTTTCAGTTCGTGGTTCTGCAGGGTATATAGTTTATAGTGACCTTTTAGTTGGATCAGGAAATATCAATACTTTTTATCCTTCAGGATCTGCTCACGGAGTGTATGTATTTGGGAATGAAGGGTGGGGATTAGAAGTTTCTGGTGGAGTTACTTATTTAAGAAATGTAGAATCTGAAAAATTCAAAAATGTTGTTTTTCCTTCTGTGGGTTTAGGGCTACGATATAAACCTATAACCGAAGGTATTTTCTTCAGAACTGGTTTTGGAGTTTCGGCTTCTTGGGTTGGAGTTGGAGTTGGAGTTGGTTTTGCTTGGCGAGATTAAAGACCTACATAAAAACACGAAAGAGCTAACCGAAGTTAACTCTCTCATTGTGATACACTCTTCCTTCACTGAGAGATGGTGAACCCTCTCAATAGAGTATTACAGTCTACAACTACTATTATTCCCAATAAGTTCCAAAGTCTGAAAATAATTTAAAACTCAATCAAATTTTTCACACGTTCTGCAATATCAGCTACTGTTGGTATTACAACATCCATCAATCTGAGGTTGTACGGAATAGGAATATCAGGTGTTGCAAAGCGGTCGACTGGTGCATCGAGATATGAAAAAGCTTCTTTTGCTACTACAGCAGCAATTTCAGCCCCAAAACCTGATGTAATAGTATCTTCGTGAAGAATTAATATTCTATTTGTTTTCCGAACTGATTCAAGAACAGTTTCTTTATCCCAAGGGGTGATTGTACGCAAATCGATAATATCTAAGGAATACCCTGTTGTTTCAGCAACTTGTTTTGCTCGAGAAACACATTCGCCCCAAGTAACTATTGTTGCTTGGTTTCCAGTAGTAACATATTCTGCTTTTCCAAAAGGTAGGGCATACGTATCCCCGGGGTAAGGCGAACGTCCCGGAGAAGTGTCCAACAAATTTCTATGTTCTAAAAATAGAACTGGATCGTTTCCTCGTAGTGCAGTTCGTAACAAACCAACAGCATCTGCGGCATTCGATGGCATTACGACTTTCCATCCAATTGTATGGGCAAAAATTGCTTCTCCAGAAACACTATGCCATGGGTCTCCAGTACGTTTACTATGTCCAACAGGAATTCGCACAACCATTGGTGCCGCAAATTGATTGTTTGTTCTCCAACGAATTGTACCAATATCGTTCAACTGTTCCATCGCTGGATCTAAATATTTACGAAATTGAATTTCAGGAACAGGCATTAAACCAGCAGAGGCTAAACCAATTGAACGACCAATGATTCCTTCTTCCGAAAGGGAAGTATCAAAAACTCTTTCATTCCCAAATTGGTGTTGTAAGTCAATAGTTGCACCGTGAACACCCCCTTTTAATCCTACGTCTTCACCAAATACAACTACTCTATTGTTTAGAGAAAGTTCAACTTCTAAAGTTTTTCGTACTGCATTAAGTAGATTCATCCTAGAACCACTTGTTTCAGGAATCAAGGTTGTTTCTGGGAAAGTAATTCCTTCAGGTAACAAACCACCAACAATTTGGGATTGACTTTCAAAGAAAACATTTTCCAACACTGTAGATAGATCTGGGTCTGGTTGAGAAAGAGCGGCGTCCGCTTCTTTACGCACATTTGCTTCAACTGAGCTTTCTAATTCTTCCCACGATTTTTTAGTGAATATTTTCTTTTTGATTAAGAAAGACTGTAGTTTTCCTAACGGATCATTTTTTTGTTCAGATTCTTTTTGTTTTGTGGTTTTATATTGTTGCGAATCCGCTCCTGAATGACCACAAATACGTGGCACAGTTGCACGGAACAAAACGGGTGATTTTCTTGAACGAGTATGCGAAACGGCTTCTTCAATTTTAGTAGCTAATTCTTCAGGGTTAGTACCATCGCATTCAATGATTAGTAAATTAGTGAACGATGTTAGATTTTTCGCAATATTTCCACCTGGCGTTTGGAAATCACCAGTTACCGAAATACCATAATTGTTGTCTTCAACAAAAAATATCATTGGAAAATTTTGCGTTGTTGCAATTGTTAAAGCCGCCCAAAACCCATTAGTAGCACAGGCTGCATCACCAGAAAAAGCAACTGCGATAGATTCATTCCAAGAAGGCTCTTTTAGTACTGAAGACCGATATGTAGCAGCTTGAGCCCACCCTACAGCAGGGGTAAATTGCGCCCCAACATCACCACTTGCCGATAAAATGGTAACACCATTTCGTGGTACAAGGTTATGAACAACACCAATATCACGCCCACCGTTTCGAGAAAACTTAGAAGCAAAACCACCTGCAAAACCTTCTTCAATTGTCATACCTGAAGCTAATACAAACGGACGTGAACGATAATATACCGTAGCACAATCATGCTCATTCGTAAGGAATTGAGCCATCATTACTTGTGCTAATTCGTGCCCAGTAGAAGAAAATTGATAAAGAATCTTACCTTGTGGTGCAAGTTCCTTTTCTTCCAAAGTATCGACAAATCTTGAAGTTAGAACTTGGTTCGCAACACGTTTCCAATCTATTTGTAAAGTCATATTGATTATAAATATATAGTTGAAGTAATATGCAGTCTAATTTGAGAACTTGCAAAAATAGTATAATATTTTCGAATTGAATAGTTAAAACTTCGGATAGATTTTGAAAACGTAGGAAAAATAACGATATTTGAATCAATTTAAAAATTCTTTTCAGAATGAATCGTTATAGTTTTTTTTATACCATTTTTTATATATATATGAAATTTATAGTATTATCACTTATTTGTATGAGCATACTTGCTTGTAATGCTCAACCTTCGGAGAAAAGTAAATTGGAAACCCAAAATGAAAAAGTTGCTTATACCATTGGAATGAACATTGGTAAAAGCTTGAAACGCGACAGTCTACAAACCCTTGATTTGAATACTCTTTTACAAGGTATGAAACATGCTATGTCTGGTACTGATAGTTTAATGACTGAAAAAGAAATGAATGATGTAATGATGGCTTTCCAACAGGAAATGAACAACAAAACAGAAGCTGCAACGAAATCTAAAGGCGAAACAAACCTTAAATCTGGTATCAAATTCTTAGAAGATAACAAAAACAAAGAAGGCGTTAAAATCACACCAAGTGGTCTTCAATATAAAATCGTTAAAGAAGGAACTGGAGCTATACCAACTGCGAGTTCTACAGTTACCGTTCATTACAAAGGAACTTTAATTAACGGTACTACGTTTGATTCTTCAATCGACCGTGGAGAACCTGCTTCATTCCAAGTAAATCAAGTTATTCCAGGTTGGACAGAAGCTCTTCAAATGATGAAAAAGGGTTCAAAATGGATGTTATACATCCCTTCTGGTTTAGCATACGGCGATCAAGCTGCAGGACCAACTATTTCTCCAAATTCTACACTTATTTTTGAAGTAGAATTATTAGAAATTAAGTAATAATTTTATTGCGATACAACGTAATTACTGTTGTTGAACCTACTTAAAACTTGCGACGATTTGCACTAATTATTTTTATGCAGTCGTCGCTTTTTTCTTAAATTACATTCCAAATTGAACAGGCAAACAAATGAGAAAATGGCGAATAGATGATGCAAAAGAGCTTTACAATATCCAAGGTTGGGGTATCAATTATTTTGATATTAACGAAAAAGGGAATGTTGTTGCAAAGCCTCGTAAGGACGCGGGTCCGGAAATTGATTTAAAAGAAGTCATAGATGAATTGCATAATCGCGACATTGCTATGCCTGTTTTGTTACGTTTCCCTGATATTTTAGACGATAGAATTGAACAAATTTCAGGTTGTTTTGACCGAGCTGCCAAAGAATATGATTACAAAGGGAAATATATTAATGTGTATCCTATTAAAGTAAATCAACAACGACCAGTATTAGAAGAAATAGTTCGATATGGTAAAAAATTCAACATTGGTTTAGAAGCTGGTTCAAAACCAGAACTACACGTTGTGTTGCCAATTATGGACAATTCTAAAGCGTTAATTATCTGTAATGGTTATAAAGATGAAAACTTCATTGAACTTGCTCTATTAGCCCAGAAAATGGGAAAGAACATTTTCATAGTAGTTGAAAAACTTAACGAATTGAAACTTATTAAAGAAGTTGCGGAACGGCTTTCCATTCGTCCGAATATTGGTATTCGTGTTAAACTTGTTTCATCAGGTTCTGGAAAATGGGAAGAATCTGGAGGAGACCAAAGTAAATTTGGACTAAATGCATCGGAACTTCTTGATGCCATAGATTATGCAGAAAACAACGATTTGATGGATTGCGTTCGTCTGATTCATTTCCACTTAGGATCGCAGATTACGAATATTCGCAAAATAAAGGCTGGACTACGAGAAGTAGCACAATTTTACATTGAGTTAAAAAAACTTGGTTGTAATGTTGAATATGTCGATATCGGAGGTGGACTTGGAGTAGATTATGATGGTTCTCGTTCTTCTGCAGCGTCGAGCATTAATTATTCGATTCAGGAGTATGCAAACGATGCTTTGTACACACTTATTGACGCCGCTAACAAACACAACCTTCCACATCCAAATATTATAACGGAATCTGGTAGAGCATTAACTGCTCATCATTCTGTGTTAGTATTTAATGTAATGGAAACAGCATCAGTTCCGACTTGGGATTCTTCACATTATGAAATTACAGAAGAAGACCACGAAATTGTGAGAGAAATGCAAACCATACTTCAAAATTTGAATATTCGTAATATGTTAGAGTCTTGGCACGATGCTCTTCAACTTCGTGAAGACGCTCTTGACCGATTTTCTTTAGGGATTTTAGATTTAAAAAATAGAGCTTTAACTGAGCGTTTGTTCTGGACTGTAGCCCGAGAAGTAAATACAATAGCTTCTGAAATGAAACACCCTCCAGAAGAAACTCGCATTTTACCTAAAATGTTAGCCGATAAGTACTTCTGTAATTTCTCTTTATTCCAATCATTACCAGATTCTTGGGCAATTGACCAGTTATTCCCAATTTTACCAATCCATCGATTAGAACAAAAACCAACAAAAATTGGAACCTTACAAGATATCACTTGCGATTCAGATGGAAAAATCGATCATTTTATAGGACCAAGAGAATTTTCACATCATCTTCCTCTCCACGAATTAGAACAAAACGAACCGTATTATCTGGCGGTATTTCTCGTAGGTGCATACCAAGAAATATTAGGAGATCTCCACAATTTATTTGGAGATACGAATGCAGTTCATATCTTATGTTCAGGAAAATCGTATGAAATTGACCAATGTATCGATGGAGAAACAGTTGAAGATGTATTAGATTACGTACAGTTTAGTTCTAAAAAGTTAGTTCGTACTATGGAAGCTTGGGTAAATGCCTCAGTAACCAAAGGTAAAATTAGCGTCAAAGAAGGAAAAGAATTTTTAGCAATCTACCGTTCAGGTTTACACTCGTATACCTATTTAGAATGATAGAGAACTACTCTGTAAATATAAACGAAAAGCCCCAAATTGGGGCTTTTTTTTGGTTAACACAAAGACGCCCAAATTTGGCGTCTTACGAATGGATTTTTTTACTTCTTTACTTTTGGTTTGGGTTTGTTTGGATCGCTAAAGATAAACTTTTTTCCATCAAAAACTAAGATACCTGAAGTATAGAAATTTTCATTTTCTTTAAACTGATTTTCAACAACTCCAGTAATGATATCTTTTTCTTTGGATGCTAAACGAATCCAAAATATTCTTTCAGTTGTATCATTTTTTTTCTTTCCTTTTTCCACAGAACGCAGTTTCTTTTGAAACTCCATACGTACTTTTTCTTCAGGGAATACATCAGTGGTTACATCTTTCCAAGGTGTTGTGTCAGTATTGTAAAATACTATTTTAGAAATAATGCAAGTTTGAGCACAGTTCATTGTTATAAAACCAATTAAGGAATTTCCTCCTTCAAGTTTATACCTTGTCATTATTTCATAACCATCTATTCCCGGAATTGAATAAACTAATATATCATTCACCGTATCGTTTTCTGTAAAAGAGAATTTCGGGGGTACACCATACAATTTTAGAAACTTGTTGTAAAACTCATTTCCGTAAAAATCTTCAAACAATTTACCAATATGTGTATGGTCTTGGCTATGAAGTTGTGTGATAAGGAAGAACAGCGAAAGTAAGGAAAGAACGTAAATTTTCGCAAAATAATTTCGATTCATTTATAATTCCAAATAAACGTTATGGATATAGGGTAAATTTTTTGTATTTTTGCAACTTACAAAAAATTATGTGTAACCCAGTTTCAATTGGTTACTTTACCCAAATTACTTTAAAGGATATGGTGTTTTATGGCTAAAAAAGTAGTAGCAACCCAAGGCAATTTACAAGCAGGTACAGTACCAACTTCACTAAAGAATGGGGATCTACAGCCACAACAATTTTCTTTGACGACGGAAGAAATACTCCAAGATTATAGAACTGCCGTTCTCTCACGTGAGGCATCGTTACTTGGAAGGAAAGAAGTTCTTTCGGGGAAAGCGAAATTTGGTATTTTTGGCGATGGTAAAGAAATTGCTCAATTAGCTATGGCAAGGGCATTTCAAAAAGGCGATATTCGCTCTGGGTATTACCGTGATCAAACTTTTATGTTTGCATTGGGCATTTCTACAGTTCAACAGTTTTTTGCTCAGTTATATGCTCATACCGACGTTGAAGCAGAGCCTTCGTCTGCTGGTAGGTCAATGAATGGTCATTTTGGAACTCGTACGTTGAACCCAGATGGAACTTGGAAAGATTTAACTAAAGAATATCATTCTGCTTCAGATGTTTCTCCCACTGGTTCGCAAATGCCGAGACTTGTTGGTTTAGCATATTCTTCAAAATTATATAGAGAATTACCAGAACTCCAACAATTCACTCAGTTTTCCAATAAGGGGAATGAAATTGCTTTTGGAACAATTGGTAATGCAAGTTCTGCAGAAGGTATGTTTTGGGAAGCTGTAAATGCTATTGGAGTTTTAAAAGCACCTGCCTTATTGTCACTTTGGGACGATGGATATGGAATTTCTGTACCAAATGAGTTTCAATTAACAAAAGGGAATCTTTCTGAATTACTATCTGGATTCGCAAAGAATGACACTCATAGTCAAGGGTATTCTATTTTTACCGTTCAAGGTTGGGACTACCAAACATTGGTAAATACTTATAAAAAAGCAGCGGACTCTGTTCGTAAAAACCATATCCCTGCTATAATTCACGTAACTGAACTTACTCAACCGCAAGGACATTCAACTTCGGGTACTCATACTCGATACAAATCCGCAGAAAGATTACAATTTGAAACTGATTTTGATTGTTTGCCAAGAATGCGACAATGGATTATAGATTCTAAATACGCAACGAACAAACAATTAGAAACAATTGAAAAAGAATCAGTTGAAACTGTAAAAGATGCGCGTAAAAATGCTTGGGATGCTTATATGGCTCCTATTATAAAAGAGATTGGTCAAATTGCAACTATAATTAAAGCGATAGCCACTGAGTTTCCGAAGTATTCAGAAGCATTACTAAAAAATTTAAACTCATTAGAATCCAATAGAGAACCATTTCGACGTGACTGTATTGCTACAATTTTTTCTACTTTGTTGGTGTTGAAAGATGTTTCTACTCCAAACAAACAACTATTGATTGATTTCCGAAATAAATTAAATGCAGAACAAACTGAACGTTATAGTACCTATTTACATTCACAGTCAGCTGAAAATGCACTAAGAATTCAAGAAACCTTACCGACATATACTGATAATTCTAAAAAAGTAAATGCTTCGGAAGTATTGAATGCCTTTTTTGATATTGCACTTGAACGTGACCCAAGAATAATTGCTTTTGGTGAAGATGTAGGGCAATTAGGCGATGTAAATCAAGCATTTATTAATTTGCAAGCGAAATATGGCCTAAATCGAGTTTCTGATACAGGGATTAGAGAAGTAACCATATTAGGTCAAGCAATAGGAATGGCAATGCGTGGTTTACGCCCAATTGCTGAAATTCAGTATTTAGATTATATTCTCTATGCTCTACAGTTAATGTCCGACGATTTAGCTACTCTTCAATGGAGAACAAAGGGTGGTCAAAAAGCACCTGTTATTATCCGAACAAGAGGACATAGATTAGAAGGTATTTGGCATGCAGGATCACCAATGGCAGGTATTATTAATCTTGTACGAGGTATTTACGTTTGTGTTCCTAGAAATATGACTCAAGCGGCAGGATTTTACAACACTTTGTTACAATCAGACGAACCAGCTTTAGTGATAGAAGTATTAAACGGTTATCGCTTAAAAGAACGTGTTCCTGAAAATATTGAGTCAATTACTGTTCCATTAGGAATTCCTGAAATTATACGAGAAGGTTCTGACATTACTTTAGTTACCTATGGAGCTTGTTGCCGTATTGCAGAACAAGCGTCGGAATTGTTAGAAAGTGTTGGAATTTCCGTAGAAATAATAGATGTTAGAACGTTGTTACCTTTTGATACTTCCTCATTAATTTTGGAATCGTTGAAAAAAACAAATAGAATTCTCTTTTTAGATGAAGATGTACCCGGTGGAACAACTTCGTATATGATGCAAAATGTATTAGAACGAGATAACGGCTATAAATACTTAGATAGTAAGCCACAAACATTATCAGGGAAAGCCCACAGAACAGCGTATGGTACTGACGGTGCGTTTTGGACAAAACCTGATGTAGAACACGTTTTTGAGACTATTTACGAAATGATGAATGAAGTTAACCCACAACGTTTTCCAAATTTTTATTCGTAAAGAATGTCCAAACTAAAAAATGGTCACAAAACTGTAGACCTAAATGAAGTAGTTCCTCCGATAAAAAAATCTTCTCTCTTAACGAACGATCAGCGGAAAAAACTATATTTTCACATGATTCAATCGAGAGAATTTGATTTGGCAATGCAACGCTTAAACCGTCAAGGAAAAGCTTTTGGTGGAGTCTATTCTCAAAAAGGAAATGAAGCAACGGCTGTCGGTTCTGCATTTGCATTAGGTCCAAAAGATATTCTTTTCCCTATGCATCGCGACATTGGTTCTCATTTTGTGTTTAAAGCAGAAACGAAACAATTAATGTTGAATCACTTAGCCAAAGAAGGTTCACAAATGCGTGGGACCGACGGAACTGGTCATTATGCAGATGTAGAAAAACGTATTTATGGGAATGTATCTCACCTGGGTGCAATGATTCCTGTTGCAGCAGGATTTGTACTTGCTTCTAAAATGAGAAATGAACCTATTGTAGCAATGACCTATATTGGTGATGGTGGAGCTCAAACCGGTGAATTTCACGAGGGGGTAAATTTTGCTGCAGTTCAAAATTTACCATTAGTAATAATAATCGAAAATAATCAATATGCTTATTCATCTCCAAATTCTATTGAATTTGCAGCGGACAAACTTTCTGACAGAGCAATTGGCTATGGTTGTTATGGTACTACAATTGATGGAACAGATATTGAACTAGTTTACGAAGAATGTAAAAAAGCGGTAGAACAAGCACGAAAAGACGGTATTCCAGCCCTTGTTGAAACAATCACCATGAGAATGCGTGGACACGCAGAACACGACGATGCTGGATATGTTCCGAAAGAAATATTTGAATATTGGGAAAAAAGAGATCCTATTAAACGATATGAGGAATTTCTATTTTCTCAAGGAATATATACACAATCAGAAGTAGATGAAATTAAAAAAAGCGTTTCGAAAGAAATGAAAGATGCAATCGATTATGCATTAGAAATTCCATATCCAAATGCTGAAGAAGGCAGAAAATCAGTTTTTGTTTAAAATACAAATCTATTCTTAGAATAAAAAAAGGCTACCATTTGGTAGCCTTTTTTAGTAAGTTATTTCTTCTTCGCTTTCGTAGTTTTACTCTTAGTAGCCGACGACTTAGAGTAACGAGCACTAGGAGGTTTTGCTAAGTGAGCTTCGTGGAGTTCAATACATTCTTCTAAAGTTAATTCAGAAGGAACCTTGTCTTTAGGTATTTTTACATTCACTTTTCCAACTGAGAAATAAGGTCCGTATCTACCATTTTTAACTATGATATCTGGGCGTTCTTCAAATGTCTTAATTTCTATATTCGTTGGTTGAGCAATTCGTAATTCTTCTACTACGAGAATAGCATCTTCATACGTAACAGTATATGGATCATGTTCTGGAGGGAGTGTATAATATTTCTTATTATGAAGTACGTACGGTCCTACAGAAGAAATACCAATTTTTACTTCGAAATCTTCAAACGTTCCAATAATTCTTGGAAGTATGAAAAGTTGAATTGCTTCTTCTAAAGTAATCGTAGGTAAGGATTGACCAGAACGTAAACTTGCATAAGATTTGTCTTCATCATCATTTTCACCAACTTGAACATACGCACCATTTTTCCCAAAACGAGAATAAATATTTCTACCGTTTGAAGGGTGGGTTCCTAAAAGTCGTTCCCCATTAACACGTTCACTGCTTTTTTGAACTTTTTCAATTGTTTTTTTGAAAGGTGAATAAAATTCTCCAATCATTTCATACCAAACTGTTTTTCCGGTAGCAATTGAATCGAATTCTTCTTCGACTGTAGCGGTAAAATTATAATCCATTACTTCAGGGAAATTTTTCAATAAGTAATCAGTAATAATAATACCTAAATCTGTTGGAAATAACTTTTTCTTTTCAGTGCCGAAAGTTTGAGTTTTTTCAAAATTCGTAATTACGTCGTTTTTTAACAACAGAGACGTAATAGAACGTTCTTTGCCTGGCCTGTCTTCTTGAACGACATATTCACGCTCAAGAACAGTCTTAATAGTAGGAGCATACGTAGAAGGACGTCCTATCCCTAATTCCTCTAACTTTTTCACCAAGGATGCTTCTGTAAAGCGAGCAGATGGTTTTGAAAATGTTTCTTCAGCAACAATTGAATCATTTGTTAGAACATCGTTCAATTTCAGAATTGGCAAAACTGAAGAATCTTCCACGTCCTCATCGTCTTCGTCACTACTATCAATGTATAATTTTTTAAATCCGTCAAACAATAGTACTTCTCCAATTGCTTCGAACAATTCCGAAGTTGAAGAGATAGATATTGTTGCAACAGTTTTTTCAATTTCTGCATCTGACATTTGAGATGCAACAGCACGTTTCCAAATTAACGAATACAATTTTTGCATTCTATTTTCTGCTGAAATAGTTGCTTGTTTGAAATTGGTAGGTCGAATAGCCTCGTGAGCTTCTTGAGCATTCGAAGATTTCGTAGTATAATTTCTTGGAGAAGAATATTTGTTTCCAAATAACTCTTTGATAGCCTCTTCAGCAGCAGAAATTGCTGTTTCTGAAAGGTTTACCGAGTCAGTTCTCATATAAGTAATGTACCCCTCTTCGTAAAGTTTTTGGGCAATCTGCATTGTTTGAGTAATTGAAAATCCTAATTTTCTACTTCCTTCTTGTTGAAGTGTCGATGTAGTAAATGGAGCCGGAGAAGATGAACGCTTTGGTTTTACATCAAGATTTTTCAATGTAAAACTAGCGTTTTTACATCTTTCTAAAAAAGAAAGAGATTCTTCTGAATTAGGGAATTTTTTCTCTAATTCTGCTTTGAAAGGTTTTTTCAGTGAACTATTTGGCGAAAAGAAAAATCCATTAATTCTAAATGAAGATTTCGAATCAAAGGTTTGTATTTCACTTTCTCGTTCAACGACCAAACGAACGGCAACTGATTGTACTCTACCTGCAGAAAGTGATTGTTTACGGTACTGCCGTTGAAGAATAGGTGAAAGTTCATATCCAACCAAGCGGTCCAGAATTCTTCTTGCCTGTTGAGCATTTACTAAATTCATATCAATTGTTCTTGGTTTTTCAATTGCCTTGAGAATAGCATTTTTTGTAATTTCGTTAAACACTATTCGCTTGGTAGTTTCAGAATCTAACCCTAAGGCTTCAGCTAAATGCCAAGAAATTGCTTCCCCTTCACGGTCCTCATCGGTGGCTAACCAGACAGTTTCGGAAGTAGCAACATACTTTTTCAACTCTTTGACTAATTCAGTTTTCTTTTCACTGATAGCATATTCAGGATTAAAATTATTTGCAACATCAACGCTTATTTTTTTAGATGGCAGATCACGAATATGACCTTGAGATGATTTAACGATCCAATCTTTTCCGAGATATCCTTCTATTGTTTTTGCTTTTGCAGGAGATTCAACTATTACGAGATTCTTTATCGATTTTGACATTTGTATTTCTTGGTGATGATTAACTTATTGATTGTGTTCGCAATGACGTGGATCTTTACATACTGCGAACAATTGTAGTGAATGTTCAATTGGTTCAAACCCAAATTGAGCACACACTTTTTGCTGAATAGATTCTACTGAAGGGTCTCGAAATTCGATTATATGACCACATTCAATACAAATAAGATGGTCGTGGTGTGGAAGACGACTCGCTAATTCAAACTTTGCACCTTCACTTTGAAACCGATGTTTCATCAGAATACGGCAACTTGTTAACAAATCTAATGTAGAATAAACGGTAGCTCTAGAGATTTTATCTCCAAAATTGAGCATATATAAATACAATTCATCGGCACTAAAATGGTTATCTAATTCTGCTATTCTATCAAGAACAAGATACCGTTCTAAAGTATTACGATACTTTTTTTTCCGTAAATAATCTGAAAATTGTTTTTTTAGTTCTTCTACGTTTATAGTTTCTGTCGTAGATTCTTTACTCATATACTTTTAAAACACCTTCTTTTTAGAATTTGAACTTATCATACACTGTTGGGTCAATTTTATTGTTTTTCTGTGTAACTTTTAATCAATATCAATTGACAGAACTGGTATAGTTACATTAAATGTAGCACCATTTCCAAGTTCTGAATCAACCCAAACTTTACCATTATGCAGTTCTACAATTTGTTTAACTATGGAAAGCCCAATACCATTTGAAGATTCGCCACCTGTTGGTTGTGCTGAAAGTCTTTGGAAATATCCAAACATTTTTTCTTTGTCTTCTTCGCTTAAACCTGGACCTTGATCTTTTACACTCACCATTATGGTCGTTTCAAAACTTTCAACAGTTACTTCAATTGGTTTATTAAAAGGAGAATATTTGATTGCATTTGAAATAATATTGTCGAAAACTTGAGCAAGACGTTTAGAATCTGCTTGGGTCATAAAATCGTTATGAGCAGTATCAATGGCTTTAAAGATCATTTCTTGATTTTTAATTTCACAATTCGGTTTGTTCAACCAAACTGCAGCTTGAACTAACTCTTGTATACTTACTACATTAGTATTTAGATTTATTCTCCCTATTTCTAATGCAGCGGAATCTAATATCTCTTTTACTAAATCTAACATTGAAATAGAAGATTTGCGCATTAGTTCTAACGATTCAACTATATCAGAATACTTCGTTAATCTATCGTCTGAAATTAAAAACGAAACTAAACCTTGAATTCCACCTAAAGGATTTTTCAAATCGTGTGCAACCATAGACAACATTCTATTTTTCATAGTATTTGCTGTTTTTAACTCTAGGTTCAATGTTTCTAATTTATCATTAGCAATACGTAATTTTTTATTCCTATCATTTACTTGATTTGTGGCTCGTTTTAAGGACAAATGAGTATTTACTCTTGCAATTAATTCCGATGAATTAAATGGTTTCGAAATATAATCAACTGCACCTAATTCAAATCCTCGAACAATATCTTCAGTCTCAACGAATGCTGTTAAAAAAATAACAGGAATATCTGTTGTTATTGGATTTTCTTTCAATAATTTGCAAACTTTAAATCCATCCATTTCAGGCATTTGAATATCTAAAAGAATCAAATCGGGTGTTTGAGTTTGAGCCATCTCTAAAGCCATCATTCCAGAAGAAGCAGGAGCTACTTCGTAGCCTTTTGACTGTAACAGCCCACCGAGCATTTGCAAATTCAAAGGTACGTCGTCAACAATTAATATGTAATTTTGTTGATCGGGTTGAATAATTTTTTCTTCGTTACTTTGTTCAGAAGTAGTTATCATATTGTCCTTTAATATACACTAGAATTAATTTGAGAATATAACTTGGCAAATTCATGAAGTACTTGTTGTGTATTTACTACGTCGAAATTTCGTGATACCATCTGTAGTTTTTCAGCATAATCCTTCAACGAAGTTACACCAAATTCATTGCTTAAGCTTAGAATTTGAATTGCAAATTCATGAACATGAGATATTATCATAATCTTTTGTAATCTCAAGAATCGATCTTGGAAGAGAAGTTCTAATTCTTGTTGTAACAGTTTTTTTCTATTAGGGTCTAATATACGTATTTCTTTAGTAAGTAATTCATTATCAATGATTATTCCTTTGATATAGTTACCTGTAAGTCCCTCCGATTCATTTGGTTTACTGTAGACTTGTACTTTGTTGAAATTCAATATAAATGTCGTTCCTTCTTCGAAAACACTTTCTACATGAATTGTACCATTCATCATTTCAATGAGTCTTTTCGAGATTGTTAGACCTAATCCAGTGCCACCATACTTTCTAGTGCTTTGCCCATCTTGTTGGCGGAATGCTTGAAAAATAACTTCTTGTTGTTCTATTGGAATTCCAATGCCAGTATCGATTACGGAAACTACAAAATCTTTATCGCCTGCTCCATTGTCTTTCAATTCCATTACTATTCGGACAAATCCAGTTTCAGTAAACTTGACCGCATTTCCAATTATATTTAAGAGAATTTGACGTAATCGTAATGAGTCAATTCCAATATAAGTGTCTTCTACAATTTCATTGACAAATTCCAATGAAATACCTTTTTCTTCAGCTTTGAACAAAAATATCTGAATTATTTCTTGGAACAATGAATGCAAATGTACTCTTTCAATTTGAATTAGGAGTTTCCCTGCTTCAATTTTCGACAAATCGAGAATGTCCGTTATAAGACTTAACAAATGTTTACCGCTCGAAGTTACAGCTTCTAAATATTCAAATTGTATTTCCGATTCAAACGTTGCACGGAGTAGTTCAGAAAACCCAATAATTGCATTTAAAGGAGTTCTGAACTCATGAGAGATGTTTGCTAAGAATTCCGATTTTGCTTTATTCGCCGAAATCGCTTCTTCCCTTGAATGTAATAACTCATCTTCAAACTTTTTCCTATCTGTTATATCCTGCAAAATGGTTAGAATCTGCAAAGGATTTCCTTTTTCATCAAAAGTAAACGGTAATGAACGAGCAAGAATCCAAACAACTTCATTGTTCTTGTTTAATAATTTAATTTCTTTTTCATAGAAGACTACATAAGAATTAGGTTCTAAAATTTTTTCTACCAAAACTGATGTTGAATTTTCAATTTGAATAGAGTTAAACTTTTCAGAGTTGTTAATCAATTCTTCGGGTTCATACCCTAAGATTGATTTTATACCTTCACTTATAAATATTGGTTTTTCTGATTCAATTTCTAATATAATAATCACATTCGGTAAAGTAGAAGCAATTCTTTCAATAAAGTAATTTCTTTCTCTGAGTTGTGAAAGTGCTTCTTCTCGAGTAGTAATGTTTTGAACAAAGACTGAAACACCTTTTACAGTATCATTTTCTCCCCATATTGGGTTATAATAGTATTCAAAATAATATTCTTTTGAATACCGTATAAAGGATAGCGTAAAAGTAAATGCTTTACCCGTTAAACAAATATCAAGATCGGCATATACTTGTTTAAACTCTTTTGTTTTATCATAAAACAAAGTAATATCCATACCAATTTCAATATCGATACCTAAATCGATTTTGACTGCTTTTTTATGTTTTTTATTAAATGACAAATATCTTTTATCAGAATCCACAGAAAAAATACCGTGGTTGGTAGATTCTAATACTGCTACAAGTTGCGCATTCGTAAATTGAATTGCTGCTTCGCTTTGTTTTCGTTCTGAAATGTCTTGTATAGAACCAATAATTTTAATAATCTTATTCGTAGAATCAGCAACTGGTCTTGCAGTATGATAGATATACTTAACACCATCGTTGGTAGATAGACGGTAATCTAATTCGAAATTAGTAGAATTTTTTAGTGCTTTATTCCATTCTACTAATACTCTAGATTCATCTTCCGGTACCACTGTTGTAAAGAGGTCAAAATGCGGTTGTAATCCGGTCGTACCCTTTATACTTAAGATATTATAGGCTTCTGTAGAATAGTGAGATTCTCCAGTTATAAAGTCAATTTCATAACTTCCCAATTTAGCTAATTTTTGTGATTCAGAAAGTATTTGTTGGCTTTCCCGTAAATCGTCTTCAATTTTTTTACTTTTAGAAATATCTCGAATAACCGTTGAATAAAATTCTACTTGACCAGTTAAAGATTTATGGGCAACAATTACTTGCGACCCAATTATCTGATGTCCAAACCTATTCACGAACGATATTTCTCCGAACCAAGAACCTTGTTCATCAGCTAAAGGAATAACCGTTTTTTCTAACAATACTTTGTAAGATTCCGTACAGAATGAACTTAAAGTATGAGTTTGAACATCTTCTTTCATTATACCTAAGAACATTCGCAAGGAAGTATTCATGTAAACAAAAGAACCTTTTTTGTCAGTAAACCCAATGTAATCGGGTGCTTGTTCAAATAGTACTTCAAATTTACGGCGTTCCTGTTCTGCTAATTTTCCTAATGTTATATCAGTTATACGTATCAGACCTAATGTTTGCTTTTCGATAATAATGCTTGTTAAAGCCAAAGAACCCCAAAACACTTTTCCAGAAGTAGTAATAAACTCTTTTTCTTGTAAAATTGATCCGCCTAACCGAAGTGTTTCAATATATTTTGTCGTATCACTAATTGTAACAGCCGATTTAAACAAAGAAAAGCTTGCAGAGCCTCTTAATAGATTTTTATTCTCAATTTCAAAAATTTCTAAAGTTCTTTCATTACAATCTACTACCGTTCCAACTCGGTCGATAAGAACAATAGCATCGTATGAATTGTTATATATAGCACGAAATTTTCCTTCACTGTGTAAAAAGGCAATATGTTCTTCACGATATTTACTTACATCGTGGGAAACACTTGCAATCATAAATATCTCATCTAAAGAATTATGAATTGGAATCAAAGTAGTTTCCCAAACTTTTTTACTATCTTTTAACTCAATTATTTGTTCAAATTGAATTGGTTCTCTGTTTTGAATGCATTCGTTGTAATGATCAATTACATTGTTTGCAATTTGTTCAGGCAATGCTTCAATTGGTGTTTTACCAATCAAGTAATTCGGATCAAATCCACTCATTGTAATGTGTGAAGGATTAACATTTTCGTAGCGGTATTGTGAAGGTCCTAGTACCCTAATTAGTGTAATAGCATCAGGAATATTCTTAAATATTCCTTCAGAAAGTACCCTCATTGAAAGTAATTCATTTACAAAATTTTCTTCAGTTTCATTCTTGGTTTTTAAAATTTCATTGTTGAGAGTCGATATAGTTACTTCAGGAATTTGTTGTGAATGTGAAGTGTTTTGTATTTCTAAGACTAAATCTAAAAATGCTGATTTTTTTTCAGCAGGTAAAGATTCACTTTTTTGTAGAAAAGTGATTAAATCTAAAAGAGTTTCCTTTTTTACATTTAGCTCCAGCATAGAAGTTAGGATCAATTAAAAGTGGTTGTTACTTTAATAAAGTACAGATTTTGGAATAAATTAATTGTTATTTTTCTAGAAGAATTCTTTGAACTCGGTCTGATATATTCGTAATAATCTCATAAGAAATAGTACCCATCGCAGTGGCTAAATCTTCAGCTGTAATTCTATTGTTTCCTTGAGTACCAATGAGTACAACTTCATCACCTACTTCCACTTTCAAATCTCCAACATCTACCATACAAGCATCCATACAAACAGAACCAACTATTGGAATTTTTAAACCATTTATCAAACAAAAAGCTTTTCCTTCTAATAGACGAGAATACCCATCACCATAACCAATAGGAATAGTAGCAATAGTAGAATTTTTAGTTGTTCTATATTTTTGAGAATAACCAACACTTGTATCAGTGGAAACTGTACGAATTGAAGAAACCATTGTTATCAATGACAGTATGGGTTCTACCGGCAACTGAGAATGTTCTCCTAAATAGGAGTGATAACCATAGAGAATTAAACCCGGGCGAACTAAGTTCCCGTGAGTATTTTTTGACCGTACTATGGCAGCACTATTTGCACAATGAACTACAGAAAATTCAAATCCATTGTTTCGAGCCTCTGAAACTGTTTTTTGGAAAGTCAAGAATTGTTCATCAAAAAAAGGAGAATTTGGATCATCGGCGGTGGCAAAATGAGTGCATATTCCTATAATAGTAATATTCGAAAGTAGTTTAGTTTGATTTAAAAACTCAAGAACATTTTCAGGTTGAACACCATATCTTCTCATTCCAGTATCGATAAAGATATGTGCTTGAATTATAATCCCTCTTTTTTTTGCAAACCCATTTAACTTAGTTAGTATTTGAATGTCTACAGCAATTGTTTGTAAACCATAAGAACAGATAAAGGGAAACATTTCCTCGGTTGGAGGCATTAATACTACAATTGGGTTCGTGATCCCTTGCGATCGTAGAACAATTGCTTCTGTAACAAAGGCAACTCCAAAACTATGAATATATTCTTCATCGGTTAAAACACTCGCACATTCTAAAATGCCGTGTCCATACCCATTTGCCTTTAACATTGGCATTAAAGGTACGTTTGTATATTCATAGACCATTTGAGCATTCTTTAACAATGCTTGTTTGTCTATTGAGGCAAATGTTTCGCGTAAAGACCTAATGGCTAATGGAAGTTGTATCATTTTGTAGTATAACTTTTGCTCTTACGTTAGCAGAATCTATTAAAGTTCGAAGTATCTTGGGGTCTTGAGACATGTATCGAAAGAATTCTTGTTTGAAAGATTCTTGAGAAAAACCATTATTGAGCAACACAGTATCTATTTTACGATTTGCAATTGATGTATCGTTACTTTTAAAACGTTGCACTAACACTTCAGTATACGTTTTTAAGAATCGTTGATCTTGTTCGTATGTTTTATTTGAACAAGAAATGAAACATATTACTATGAGTATGTAAAAAAAGTGTCTCATTAATCTGCACCCAATTCAGAAAGTTTCAAAATGTCTTTTTCTAAACCAAACACTACTAAAATATCATTTTCTAATATAACTTCAGTTGGCATTGGAACTCCAATTATTCTAACAAAATCCTTACGTTCACCCATTGTTAAAAGACCAGAATTTTTTGTTTCCACTCGTTTAATAGTAACTAAATTAAGGGAATATTCGTTTCGAAGATTCAATTCCAATAATGATTTGCCTATAAATTGTTTAGGTGTTTTAATTTCAACAATACTATAATCTTTAGAAATTTCAAACGATCCGAGAACCCCTTTTATCATCATTCGGTCGGCTAATTGAGCTGCAGCAATAGCCTCAGGAACGATTACATCGGTAATATTCATTGCATTTAAAATTCTTTCATGTGTCGGAGAAGTTACTCTATTGATGATGCGTTCAACTCCAATTTCAATTAAAAGTGCAGTAGTTAAAATTGATGCTTCAAAGTTTTCACCAATTGCAACAATCACTCCATCCATTTCTTTTAAACCCAACTTTCGCAAGGAAAGAACATCTGTTGAATCCATTTGGACTGAATAGGTAATTTTATCTGTTAAGAATTGCACCTTCGACTCATCGATATCAATTCCAATAACTTCGGCTCCTTCTTCCACTAAGCGAAGTGCAAGATTGACTCCAAAATACCCTAACCCAATAACTGCAAATTTTAAATTTTTTGCCATATTTCTTATCCAATTATAATCGTTTCTTGAGCATATTTAATACGGACATTTTGCTCTGGTTTTACAAATGCAATTATCAATGTCAGAACTCCTACTCTACCAACAAACATTACCACAGTAATGAGAATTTTACCACCATCACCTAAATGTGGAGTAAGGTTTCTACTTAATCCCACAGTACTCATTGCCGAAACAACTTCAAACAATAAATCTAACGTATTTTTACTTGGTTCCATCGCAGTTAATAAAACACTCGCTATTCCAATAACAAAAACGGAGACAATAATGGCTGAAAATGCTTTTCGAATACTTTCATCAGTAATCTGACGATTAAACAATTCAACACGTTCTTTTTTTCGTACAAAATTGTAAATCATTAACAAGACTACTGCAAATGTTGTTGTTTTTACACCACCACCAGTGGAAGAAGGCGATGCTCCAATCCACATTAAAAATAACAATAACAAAACAGTTGAAGGTTGCAATAGATCAGTAGCCATTGTATTAAAACCAGCTGTTCTTGCAGTAACCGACCAAAACAACGAACTAAATCCTTGATCTACAATTGTTAGAGTAGAATATTGGGTACCGTTTACTAATTCTAATATCCAAATGGTGACAGTTCCTAAAATCAATAATGAAACTGTAGTATATAATACTAATTTTGTAGAAAGAGAAAGTCGGTTTATTATCCCTTTTTGTTTTCTCTTTTTAAAGTAAGACCAAACATTTGAAAGCACTGGGAAACCTAAACCTCCAAATACTATCAACCACATAATCGAACCTAAATAAAAATAGTTATACCGTACATTCGGATTCATAAATCCATCGGAATATGTAGAAAAACCAGCATTACAGAAAGCAGAAATAGAATGGAAAATACAACTATAAAATTTTTGATGGTCTAATGGAATAAACGTACCACCTAAAGATATATAGAGCAATAAGAACCCAATAACTTCTAATACAACTGTAAAAGTTGCAATTTTCAGTAACAATCCAGATACTTCTCCAATACTATTTTCGCTTAATAGATCGGACATAAACAAACGTTCACGTACGCTTAATCCACCAGTAAACAGCAATGCAAAAAAAGTTGAGAGGGTCATCACACCTAATCCACCAATTTGTATTAGGGCTGTTATAATGAATATTCCTAATGTTGTGAACGTGGAAGGAACATCTATTGTAGTTAATCCTGTAACACACACTGCACTTGTAGAAGTAAATAGTGCATCAATAAAGCTAATACCTGAAACTGTTGCTTTCGGTAGCATCAGCAACATTGTCCCAGAAAAAATAATTAACGCAAAACTTAATGCGAACACTGCCCCAGGTTGTATTTTTACCCTTGTTAACAGGTGGTTATAGCGCATTGCTCCTATAAGAAATGCTAGAAAGAGTAAGACTTGTGAGACAGCTAGATAGGCGAGCGTTAGCTGTTCTGCGTTCGAGTTAGGAAGGAAATAGTTGAATATTTGCCGAAAAAAGGGTGGGTACAAGAACTGTAACAATAAAAGAAGGACTAAGCATATTTCAAACCATCGTTCTTTAAAGAAACTTCTTTTTTTAGAATACAAGTAGTAACGAAAGAATTCTTGAATGATAAAAAAGAAAGAAACTGCTTTTATTATTATAGTAATAACTGCAAACTGTTCTTGCGAAATGTAAAATCCAAATTCAAAAAACAATGCAACAAATGAAAGCAACCCAGAAAGAATTAAGAGTACATCAAGAGTTGAAAGAATCGTTTTTTTTGTATCTATTTTTAACATAGATCATAAAGTTTCAATTGAAAGCATATTTGTCCGTGATTTTGCTTGTAACGGTCTACCAATGGTTATAACTATATTCGATCCCGATTGGTAGAACTTACGTTTTAGTAACATTACTTTTATGTCTTCAATCGTTAGGTCAGTACTCGAAATTTTTTCAATTAAGAACCCGGTCGTTCCCCAATACAGCCCTACTCTACGAACAGTGTCAATATGTTCTGCAAAGGCAATAAGTGGAGCATTCGGTCTACGTTTAGAAATTAATAAGGCTGTTTCGCCTGACAAACTTAAGGTTGCTATTCCAGAGATTCTTGGATCTGAAGACATAGATGCAGCAGCAGAAGCAATTGAGTCAGTTTTATGGTCTTTAGAATCAGTTTTATAATGAACTTTATGATAATCTAAATGTAACTCTTTTTCAGTTTCAGAACAAATCAATCGCATAAATTTTACTGCTTCAATAGGGTAAGCACCAATGGAAGTTTCTGCAGAAAGCATCACAGCATCAGTACCGTCGAATACTGCATTTGCAACATCAGATGCTTCAGCTCTTGTAGGGCGTGGGTTTTGAATCATTGATTCTAACATCTGAGTAGCTGTAATAACAGGTTTAAAATATGCATTGCACATTGAAATTATTTTCTTTTGTACAATTGGAACTTGTGCTGAGCTTATTTCAACACCTAAATCACCTCGAGCAACCATAATCCCGTCTGAAACCTGTATGATTTTTTCAAGATTAACAATGGCTTCAGGTTTTTCAATTTTCGAAATAATTGGAATAGAAACACCAAAATTCTGCATAAACTTACGGACTCTTAGAACATCACTTGCTGTTCTAACAAAAGAGGCAGCAACATAATCTACTTTGTTTTCAATTGCAAACTTCAGATCAATTGCATCTTTTTCGGTCATCACGGACTGAGAGAAATTAGTATTTGGTAAATTCATTCCTTTACGTGATTTTAAGAGACCACCATTGATAACAACCACTTTTACCAATTCACCTTCTTTTCCTATTACTTGAACCTTTAACAGCCCATCATCAAAGAGAATATCATCTTCTACCTTTACATCTTTTGCAACGGTAGGGTAGGTAATTGGAATAACTTCGTCGTACGAAAGTTTTTTCTTTTTCACATACTCTGTATCCGCAAGAAACATTTCTCTTCCAGGAATTAAATTTATTGGACCATGCGTTCCAAGATCTGCAACACGCAATTTAGGACCCTGTAAATCAGCAATTATCGGTACATAGTATTGAAGAATTTTTTCTGCATCTCGAATAATTCTTATTGATTCTAAGTGAGTTTGATGGCTACTGTGCGACATGTTTAAGCGAAACGCATTTGCACCTGCTTGAATTATTTCGACAATTTTTTCAACAGAAGAAATGGCAGGTCCAACGGTACAAAGTATTTTTGTTTTGTTATTTAAGACACGAGTAAAATTCATAGTTTTATCCATTAGTTACTTTCGATAATTTTATCAATAGAACGAAGCAGTCCAGGTAACATTATTCGTTCAATATGGGTAGTTTTCCCAGTTTCAGAATCTACAATTAGAAAAACACCACACAGTTTTGGATTGCCTGAAGCAGATTCATACTTATGTGCAGTTTGCAAAAGCATTCGTTGAAGTGCAATGTCTGTTTTTAGTCCCAGAACCGAATCATAAGGTCCGGTCATTCCAACGTCAGTAATATAGCCAGTTCCTTTAGGTAAAATTTGGTCGTCTGCAGTTTGAATATGAGTATGAGTTCCTAAAATTGCAGATACGGAACCGTCGAGATAATGACCAAAAGCAACTTTTTCGGCAGTTGCTTCTGCATGAAGATCAACAATGACAACCTTTGTGGTCTGACGTAATTTAGGTACTGCAAAGTCTGCAGCTTTAAAAGGACAATCAATAGGAGACATATAAATTCTCCCTTGTAACTGTAGTATTCCTATAGTATGCCCTGAATGAGTAGTTACAGTACAAAACCCTTTTCCAGTGTTACCAGATGGGTAATTCAAAGGTCGTAAAACTGGCAAATTAGACGCTAACAAAGGTTTTGATTTCCAATTTTCCCAAATATGATTTCCAGTAGTTATACAATCAACACCTAAAGAAAAAAGTGTTGCAGCATCAGCTTCAGATAAACCTTTGCCATTCCAAATGTTTTCGCCGTTGACAATAGTACAATCGATTTTGTACAATTCTTGCAATTTGGGAAGATGTTCAGATACGGCTAACATTCCTGCATCACCTACTATATCGCCTACAAATAATATTCGTACAAATCGTTCTGGCATTGGTTACTTCTTTTTACTAAATAGTTGTTTATTGTTCATTACCACTTCTGTTGCTAATTCTACATATCGTTTCGCACCTGTGGAGTTTTGATCGTAGAGTATAATTGGCAAACTATAACTTGGAGCTTCTGTTAAACGAATATTTCTTGGAATTATAGTAGAAAATAGTTTTTCTCCAAAATAGTTTCGTACTTCTTCTACAACTTGGTTAGCAAGGCGTAATCGACTATCAAACATTGTCATTACAACTCCTTCAATTTCCAAAGTAGGATTTAAAGTAGCACGTACAGAGGACAAAGTGTTCAAAAGTTGCCCTAAACCTTCTAATGCATAATATTCTGCTTGAACTGGGATTAAGAGTGAG
>Ga0209591_10001414_pt1 | contig 29828 bp, 35 predicted proteins | sample MAT01_FD_187207 | JGI IMG/M metagenome (GOLD analysis project Ga0209591, IMG submission 187207) | Freshwater microbial communities from Lake Fryxell liftoff mats and glacier meltwater in Antarctica - MAT-01 (SPAdes) (version 2) | ecosystem: Environmental > Aquatic > Freshwater > Ice > Liftoff... | reverse complement strand
ACAGAAAATGTTCCTGTGTTTTTCTGAAATGGACAGGTAGTAAAACAAGGAAGTAAAAGGAACGAAAAAAGGAATCTTTTACTGCGTAAATACTACAACCAATACCTTTGCCTGCCCTGCTGCTTACTAATTAAATCAGTATAGTAAGAAGGGTCTGCATACATGGTTATTGCCGTCAATACAAGATTTCTGCTGACCGATTACCTGGAAGGGTATGGCAATTTCATCTATGAAACCTTTAAACGCATTACACAAAATCATCCTGAACACCAGTTCATTTTCATTTTTGACAGACCGTATGACGAACGATTTGTTTTCGGTAAAAATGTAAAAGCTGTTGTTACTGGTCCGGCCGCAAGGCATCCTTTGTTGTGGAAATTATGGTACGATATAAAAGTACCCGCCGTTCTCAGAAAATATAAAGCTGATGTATTTGTTTCCTGCGATGGATTTTGTTCGCTTCGCACCAAAGTGCCGCAATGTTTGGTAGTGCATGACCTGGCTTTTCTGCATTATCCTTCTTTTATAAAAAAATCACATTTGCTTTTTTATAAAAGATATACACCAAAGTTTTTGACTAAAGCAATATCTGTTGCCACTGTTTCTGAATTTTCCAGGCAGGACATCATTACACAGTATAAAACCGATGCCACAAAAATTGATGTGGTGTTCAATGGCGTAAAAGAAATTTTTCAGCCCGTAAGCGACGAAGACAAAGCGGCAACGAAAAATAAATACACCGACGGCAAAGAATATTTTGTGTATGCTGGTGCTATTCATCCCAGAAAAAATTTGATGAACCTGCTGAAAGCATTTTCTGTTTTCAAAAAAAGACAGCAGACAAATATGAAACTGGTGCTTGCCGGAAGACTGGCCTGGAAGTATGAATCATTCAAAGAAAAATTAAAATCATACAAATACAGAAATGATGTGGTGATGACAGGGTATGTTGATGATAAGGAGTTGTTTCAGCTAATCGGCTCGGCTTATGGAATGGTTTATCCTTCCTTGTTGGAAGGGTTTGGCGTGCCGGTGCTGGAAGCGATGCAGTGTGATGTGCCGGTTATTACTTCCGCCAACTCTTCCATGCAGGAAATTGCAAAAGATGCTGCATTGTATGTTGATGCAAACAGCCACAATAATATTGCAGATAAAATGATGTTATTGTATAAAGATGAGAACCTCCGCAAAGAATTGATTCTAAAAGGCAGACAGATAGCAAAACAGTATAACTGGGATAAAACAGCCGATCTCCTTTGGCAGAATATCTTAAAAGCAGGTAAATAAATCAGTGCTAAACCGTCTAATCAGTGTTCCTATCTTTGCTCTCCTTTAATTATACGTATGAATAAATCAACAATTACCATTGACGTAATGACCGATGAAAACCGGGTACCCGATTCTATTGCCTGGAGTGCTACTGATACCGGTGCCGGTAATGCACAAAAAGCAAAGGCGATGATGATTTCTTTCTGGGACGGTGCAGAAAAAGCAGCTTTGCGTATTGACCTATGGACAAAAGATATGATGGTGGATGAAATGGCCGACTTCTTTTATCAAACCATGATGACAATGGCAGATACCTATGGCCGTGCCACCAAATACACGGAGCAGGTAGAGGGGATGAAAAAATTTGCGCATGATTTTTATGACAAGTTCAAAGAAAAGCAGTTGAAAGAGAATAAAGCAGATTAGGGAGAGCCTGGAGTCTTTAGCCTGCCTGTCCGATAGGCAGGTCTGGAGTACGGAGCCAGAGTCCATTATATTGGAAAGACTTTAAGAACTTTTGGAAATTAACTATAAACAACAAACCATCAACAATAAACTTTTTACTATGTCTCTTGAACAAAAAATAATGGCAGACTTAAAAATAGCCATGCTCGCAAAAGACGAAGCAGGATTAAGAAGCCTCCGTGCTGTTAAAGCAGCTATAATTGTTGCAAAAACTGCTGAAGGAGCCAAAGGTGAAATATCAGCCGAAGAAGAAACCAAGCTGTTACAAAAATTAGTAAAGAGCAGAAAAGACTCACTGGAAATATTTCAGCAACAGAACCGTCCGGAGTTGGCTAAAAAGGAAGAAGAAGAAATAGCTATCATTCAAAAATTTTTGCCAAAACAAATGTCTGCTGATGAAGTAAAAGCAGCACTGACTAATATCATTGCAGAAGTTGGTGCATCATCTCCGGCTGATATGGGTAAAGTAATGGGAGTGGCTACAAAACAATTAGCAGGAAAAGCCGATGGAAAAACAATTTCATCGTTGGTGAAAGAGTTGTTAGCTAAATAATTTCCGGAGCTGAACTAAAACAATAAGACGACTTTAGCACTTGGTAAACCAGAAATCCTGCACCGGTACGTTTAAATTCCAAATAAACAAATGCTTCTCGATATCATTTTTGCTGTCATTATTGTGTTAGCTACAGTAAAAGGTTATCGAAGTGGCCTCGTAGTAGGCCTCTTTTCGTTGGTAGCTGTTATTATTGGTCTTGCAGCAGCAATGAAACTTTCAACCGTGGTAGCTGCGTATATTGGCAAAGCAGTTAAAGTATCCGACGAGTGGTTACCGGTTATTTCTTTCGCTGTCGTTTTTTTCCTTGTTATTTTATTAATTCGTTTGGGTGCAAGGGCTATTGAAAAAACAGTGGAAGTAGCTATGCTGGGCTGGATAAATAAAATTGGTGGGGTTATTTTATTTGCAGCTATCTACACCGTTGTTTTTAGTGTCCTGCTTTTTTATGCAGAACAAATGAAACTGGTTGAACCGGAAACAATAAATAAATCTGTCACTTATTCTTTTGTGCAACCATGGGGACCAAAAGCAATCAATGGCTTTGGTTCTATTATTCCCATTTTTAAAGATATGTTCGGAGAACTGGAACAATTTTTTGATGGAGTGGCTAAAAAAATCTCCTCTTAGTAGATTCTTCTGCTTTTTAGTGGTGTATTTTATTTTCTTTACCTGTAAAAATTATATGCAGATTTGGTATAATTTGTAAGAGAGGAAGATGTGGCTAAAGAAAACAGGTTTTCAAAACACCCTCTTTGCACCTATATTTGTCCGATTGGCCTTCTTTTATACAACAAACTGCTGATATTTTGCGCCAAATCGTTTAATTTTAGTACTGAAATTCAACAGTAAGAAAGTCAGAATTGACTGCCATGGAATACGAAATTAAAGAACAGGATAAGTTTAAGTTTATAGAAGAAGGCAGCGGCGAGCCGCTGGTGCTTTTGCATGGCCTGTTTGGTGCACTCAGCAATTTCCGCAGCCTGATTGAATATTTCCGTCAGCATTATAAAGTAGTGGTACCAATGTTACCACTGCTGGAGATGGATATCCTTCATACCTCTGTGGGAGGGCTGGCTAAATTTGCGCATAAATTTTTGGAAGCAAGGGATTTACAGTCGGTTCACCTGTTAGGTAATTCACTCGGAGGACATGTGGGGCTTGTGCATATTTTGAAACACCCCGAAAGAATTAAATCGCTGATACTAACCGGCAGTTCCGGCCTTTTTGAAAACGGTATGGGCGATAGCTATCCTAAACGGGGCGATAAGGAATATATCCGCAAAAAAACAGAGCTGACTTTTTACGACCCTGCTATGGCTACCGAGGAGCTGGTTGATGAAGTGTACAGTATGACCAATAACCGCTTAAAAGCGATTAAGATCATCGCCCTGGCAAAAAGTGCTATCAGAAATAATTTAGGGGAAGAACTCAATCAAATCAAACAACCGACGTTATTAGTATGGGGAAATAACGATAGCATTACTCCACCGTTTGTTGCCAGGGAGTTTAATAGGTTAATTCCCAACAGTGAATTGCATTTTGTAGATAAATGTGGCCATGCCCCAATGATGGAAGTACCCGATGAGTTTAATGCAATCCTGCATAAATTTTTAAAAAAGCTCAACGAGCCTGCAACAGTTTCATAATCGTTGATGTCCTGTTAATGCCGCAAGGCATTAATTCGAAATAGTTTTTTTACATTAAAGCCGCTATCCATGTTAACCCGTGAACTATTATCACAAACCCTTCCTTACCTGCGCCTTCAAGACAAGGTGTACCAGGCATTGCAATTGATGAATGACAACAACGTCACCCATTTACCTATAGTGGATGGTGAAAAATTTATTGGCATCATCAGTGAAGAAGACCTGATGCAGGCAGAGAATGATAATGCAGTGCTTGCTGAATTACAACAATCCTTTTCTGATATATCTGTAAAAGACGATGAACATTTTCTGAAAGCGGTACAGTTGGCGGCAGACAGCGGACTAAGTGTAGTGCCGGTAGTAAACGAAGAGAATGAACTGGTAGGCACTGTTGCTTATAACGAACTGCTGAAATTTTCATCTGAGTTTATGAGCCTTAGCGAACCAGGCGGATTGATTGTGCTGGAAATGGAAAGCAACCAGTACTCATTTGGGGAGATTAGTAAAATAGTAGAAACAAACGATGCACAGATTACACAGCTCAATACTTCCAATGATGGTGAAACAGGAATGATGCAGGTTACTATCCGCATCAACAAACCTGAAGTGTCAGATATTGTTGCCACTTTTCAACGGTATGATTACACGGTAAAATACTTTTTTGGCGAAGAGTTATACGCCAATGAACTGCGTAGCAACTACGACAACCTGATGAACTACCTCAAAATCTGATGGCTTTCCCCGTATTTTACCGAAGGGACAGCATTTCCTGTTAACTTAGCCCTTTTGCTGAAACCTGAATATGCTGCGGGAAAGAAAATATTATCGCTGTCTTATTGCAATGTTACTATGCAGCCATAGCCTGGTGGCGCAACAAACCATTTCTGGAAAGTTAATTGATACTGCTGCCACTTCATCTTCGATGATTATAGTAGGAGACATTGTACTGACGGGAAATAAAAAAACAAAAGATGCTATCATCTTACGGGAAATTCCGTTTAAGAAAGGCGAAGAATATTCGCTGGATGTACTGGTAAAAAAAATGGAAGAAGCCCGTCGCCAGTTGATGAACACAGCACTCTTCAGTGCCGCTATTGTAGCAGCAAAAAATTTTGAAGGGACAAAAATTAATATTAGTGTTGATGTAAAAGAACGATGGTACTTGTTTCCGGTTCCGGTCTTCCGGCCGGTTGATCGCAATCTTAACCAATGGCTGGTGGAGCAAAAAGCAAGTCTTGACCGGGTAAACTATGGAGCCAAGTTATATTATAACAATGCTACGGGTAGAAATGATAAATTGAGAATAGGGCTTGTTAACGGTTACACCAAACAACTTTCATTTAGCTATGACAGATTATACATTGACAACAAATTAAAATGGGGAATGAAATGGGCTTTTGCAACTGGCAAAAACCGGGAGGTCAATTATAATACCATTAATGATAAACAGGTTTTTTTTAAAGATGTAAATAAGCATGTCCGCAATTTTACAAATGCCAGTGTAGAGCTTACTTACCGCAGAGCAATTAAAACAAGACACAGTTTCGGCATTGGTTTTATTAACGAACGAGTAGCAGATACAATTATAAGGCTAAATCCTTCTTATTTTAAATCCGGTCAAAACAGGGTTAGTTTTCCCGGCATTAGTTATAGCATGATTTACTTTAATGTTGACTATATCCCTTATCCCACTAAAGGGTATGCAGCCCAATTTTCAATCAGTAAAAACGGCTTTAATCATAGCATGAATCTATGGCAGCTTCATGCCAAAGGATTGGCCAACTGGCCGCTTTCTCCCAAGTCTTTTTTTAGCCTGAATATGTATGGTGGTATTAAGCTGCCTTTTAAACAACCATATTTCAACCAACGATTTTTGGGTTACGGTGATGCGTTTCTGCAGGGCTTTGAATATTTTGTAACAGATGGAGTGGCCGGCGGTTACCTGAAAACAGCTTTTACGCATGAGTTATTCGGCTTTGCAATTAAAGGACCAAAAGTAAAAAAGAGCAAGGTGCCTCAGCAAATTCCTATTCGCATTTTCGGAAAAATATTTGGCAACGCAGGGTATGTACATAATCCACAACCCGGTGATAACTCACTTCCAAACAAAATGCTTTACTCCGGGGGACTAGGTATTGACATACTGGCTTTTTATGACTTTGTAATCAGGTTGGAATGGTCATTTAACTCGTTAGGACAAAACGGTCTATTTTTACATAGAAAGACAATTTTCTAAAATGATGGCCTGCTCATTAACCTGAGTAAACTATTCATCTTTTTTAGAAGAAAAAATTTTGTAGCGGATACTTATCTCTGGCAATAAAAATTTAGATTCGTACCAGGTTGGATTTTTCCAGCAGTAGCCAATTAGCAGCCCTGCATTTATCCGATGTCGTTGCCATTCAAACCCTGTCTGCACTACGGTGTAAATAAAATCATCATGAAATGTTTTATCTGTATAGCCTGTTTGATTATATTTTCTAAAAGTTACCTCATGCCCCGAATTGAGACCTGAAAAACCACCACCTGCTATTAAAATAAAATTGGCTTTTTTGTTTGACGGGATGGTGTATTTAAGATGTGCATACAGGTCGTAAAAAAATCGTTTCTCATCGCCTCGTTTTTCCATTTCATTGTTGAGGCCAAATGGAATATGCGTTACTAAAAAATCTTTTCGGATAGTTTGATGAAGCGAAACACTGAATTTACTGCTAAAAGCAAAATGTTCTTCGAGAAAAAAAGAACCGAAGCCAGAAAGATGTGCATCTGGTTGTTGCTGAATATTGGGAATAAATAAAAAAATAAAATCATAAGGGCCTTCAAAATATATTGGAGTTACTTTCGCTTTTGTACCGATTGATAACTCAAAACTTTGTAGAAATGACTTGCCGGATAAAGACTGGCTTGCCAGGGGTAAGTAAATAATTAAGGCGATGGTTGACAATATTATTCTCATAAATATTCAATTAGCGTATGTAAAAACCGGGACACTTAAGCATCCCGGTTTAATTTTTAATAAGCAACAGTATTAAATTGAATATCGTTTGTATTTATCTGATGACCGTCAAAATACAGCGAAGGTAACCCTGAAGGTAAGTTTGATATATTACCATAAATAGCATAGCTCTGCGAGCCTGGTAATTCTAATTTCCCATAAGCATGATTTGAAGATTTGAAAATAATAGTGGCAAGAGCCCCGCCCTGATCCCCGCATCCAACGCAACTGACAATTTTTGAACCATGAGGTCTATTATCCGCCGGAGCTGCATCATATTCAAAAATTACATAACAGTACGCAATGGGGTGATAATAATAATCATCCACGGTCCAGTTTGTATGCAATGGATAATTGATATTAAAAATTGGATACCCAATCTCACTCCGAGGTATTTTTTTTATTTCATGTCCCTTATTATTATCGGCAGATCTTAAAACATTATAGTCAACAAAAGCTGAATTGGGAAAACCAAATTGTCTATGGTTCCAGGTTGAACCTACAGCTTTGATATGAATTTCAGAAGCACCAGCTACCCAGGATTCCTTTCTATCCTTTACTGTTAAGTCTTTAATCCTGAAATTAACTGCTGCCTGTGTACTGCCAGTAGAACCCGTTATGGGAGGAGGCAATTCACCGTTATTACCAACAGTTTCATTTAATGAAATAACATATACTTCGTTTTGATTGGCATAGGCCTCATCAGCCACATCGGGAGTTTCCAGTAAGCTGTCCTGGGCGTTGTATTCATAAATGGGCAAAGTGGTTACTCCTTCATTACCATCATAAATCACAACCTCCACTCCATCCATCAATTCATTTCTTGCCGCAATGTTTTTTCTATTCGCCTTATGTTTATCAAAAAAAGGAATAAAAATCTGCGGATACAAATTTTCGCCATCTAATCCCTTAAAAGCATTAAGGGCTATTTGCATTTTAGCAGCATTGGCCTTATAGCTATACATAGGGTTCTCAAGTATTGTTTTTACCAGTACATTATTATCGCCATCAAATTTTTTGGCAATCTCTGTGTGTAAATAATTGATAAATGCGGCATCCTTAAAAAGGGGAGCAAGTTCTGATATTATGGTTTTCAAATTTTCCTTAACGTAAGCATACTGTTTTTCAACCGGAAGTTTTACAATTGATTTTTCAACGTTTACGGGGGGGGGCAGTTTCTTTTTGGCAGCTAGTTATAAAAAGAACTGCTGCCATATACCCTGAAAGTCGTACTAAATTAAATTTCATAAAGTTTGTTTTGGAGGTTCTAAAATAAAATTACATAATGATTTGAATGTTCTGGCGGGTCTTTACCTTTAAGGTTGATAAACAGTTTTTTGATCATATATCTTGGTAAGTTAACTTGTCTGATTGGATTGAGCAATACCACAAACAGGTAATTCTTTACCGATTGTGTTCAACAGAGTAGCTTACAACACATTAAACAACGACTTATCATCAGAATAGCAGATTAAAATAATGATAAACACATGAAAGCAGCAATTTATAGCAGGATGATGGAAGACGAGCAGCAAAAAGATGTGCAATCATTCTTTGATGAACTGGTTATTCAAAAAATAGAGCCAGTCATTTACCATGATTTTTTTGAGCAGATTAAAAATAAAATTCAACTGCCTGCTGATACCAACACATTTGCAGCAGCAGAAGACTTAACTGAAGAGGTGGAGTTCATCATCAGCCTTGGGGGTGATGGTACTTTGCTGGATACCGTTACATTGGTACGGGACAAAAAGATTTCTATTATGGGAATCAATTTTGGCCGCCTTGGTTTTTTGGCCAGTATTGGCCGGGAAGAAGTAAAGACAGCCGTAAAAGCCATTGCAAAAAGAACGTATGTAGAAGACACAAGAACATTAATTCACCTGGATGCCAGCCTTCCCATGTTTGGAAATGTGCCTTATGCGTTGAATGATTTTTCTATTCATAAACGAGATGTGGCTTCCATGATAAAGATTCATACCTACCTCAATGGTGAATTTTTGAATACTTATTGGGCAGATGGCCTGATAGTGGCCACCCCAACCGGCTCCACCGGGTATTCATTAAGCTGCAATGGCCCGGTTGTGTTTCCTGATTCAGGCAGTTTTGTAATAACCCCAGTAGCACCGCATAATCTTAATGTTCGCCCAATTATTGTCCCGGATAACAATATCATTTCTTTTGAAATTGAAAGCCGGGCAGATGAAATCATCTGTGCCCTGGACTCCCGGCGACAGATCATCAGCAAAGATGGTGCAGCTGGCGATAAAAAAAGAGAGTTTTGACGTAAAGCTGGTCCGCCTCAGCGAAAATAATTTCCTGCAAACTCTCCGCAATAAACTGACCTGGGGATTGGACAAACGAAACTAAAAGCCTAAAGGGCCGGACCAGAATTATGTCCGTTTCATTTTCTCCCAGACCCGGCAAAAGCACTATTTGTGTAATTTCTGGCCACAAATAAAAGAAAATAGTATTTTTATCGTTCTAAGTTAATTCCGAACCATTTTTTAAGTTATGATGAAGAAGTTTATTGCAGCCCTTGTATTTTCTTTACTGGCCTTTTTTTCAGGCACTACCGCTGTTTCAGCACAGGAGTCTATAGTGCAGGAAGGTGAGTTTGGAGTGGGAATTGGTGCCGGCCATTATTTTGGCGATATAAATACCCGTGGCCGTCTTAACCGGCCTAAAGTGGCTGCCAGTATTTTTTTCCGTAAAAACTTAGGTAACTATATAGCATTGAGGTTAGGTGCCAGTTTTGCACAGTTAGGCTATTCTGACCAATACAACGACCATAACCAATACATGTACAGCCGCAACCTTAGCTTTAACACCAAAGTTTGGGAGCTTAGTTTACAAGGCGATTTTAATTTCTTTCGTTTTATGCCCGGCGAGCCGGCTTATAGTTTCACTCCATATATAACATTTGGTGCCGGTGTTTTTAGTTACGACCCGTATGCATACCTGCGAGGGGAAAAAATATTTCTCCGGCCATTGGGTACAGAAGGGCAAGACAGTCCCTTATATCCTGACCGCAAACAATACAGTTCTATTGGCATCAGCATTCCTTTTGGCGGCGGTGTCAAATATTCCTTTAATGAAAGAATTAATATAGGGTTTGAAATACTGCACCGGTTTACTAACACAGACTACCTGGATGATGTAAGTAAAACCTATGTTGATCTCACAGCTTTTCCCCCAAATCCTGATGGAAGTACGTCCAATGCTCTGTTGTTAAGTGACAGGTCTTATGAAATTGGTGACCCTATTGGTATTCCCGGTCGTCAACGGGGTAATAGCAAGCAGAAAGACCAGTTTGTAACGGCTATGTTTCATATTACGTTCAATCTACAGTCGTACAGGTGTCCTAAGGCCGACTAATTTCTTGCATAGCTATCACTATAAAATCACCCAGATGGGTTAGTGTGCATATCCCATATTGTATTTATTTAGCAGTAACATTAAACTACACTAATTAATACATGGTCTATTATGTAACTTTATAAAGTAGTTTCACCAACCACATTTAATTAACCTAATAATTGTTACTATGCGCCTGACAACTTTTTTTTATAGCACCCTGATTGCTGCTATTTTCAGCCTTACTACTGCCTTTACAGTTGATAACACCAGCACAAAAAGCAAAGCCGGTGATTGGTTTTTCCTGGCAGACAAAAAAGTGGGTTTTAGTTCTGACCATGATGTTATCAATTTTGGCAATTGGAAAGATGATGTACGCCAGATAAAACTAAAAGTAACTGATGGCCCATTGAAAATGTACAAAATGATCATTCATTTTGATAATGGAACCACACAAAATGTTGAATTACGCAACCGCTTTGTACAAGGCAGCGAAAGCCGTGTTATTGATATGGATGGCGGATTAAGACATCTTACCAAAATTGAGTTCTGGTACGAAACAAAAGGCTACCTGAGAGGGAAATCAAGGATGGCTGTTTGGGGCAGAAACTAAATCAATGATGTATATTTTTTAAAGCCGCTTCGTAATCCTGAGCTTGTCGAAGGAAGAAGCGGCTTTTTTCTTTTATTGGTAAAATTTATTTGCCCCGATAAAAATCCCGCCAATCCGCAATACCTTTGATTGTTCGCTTAGCAATCTTTTTATGTCTCAATTACTTGAAAAAATAGACAAAGGCAATCTCCCCCGTCACATAGCCATCATTATGGATGGCAATGGCCGTTGGGCAAAAGAAAAAGGTGAAGACAGACTCTTCGGTCATTTTCATGGAGTAGAAAGTGTACGAAATATTGTGGAAGGCTCTGCTGAGCTGGGCATCGAATATCTCACCCTTTATGCTTTTTCTACAGAAAACTGGGACCGGCCAGAGTATGAAGTAATCGGTCTGATGGAACTGTTGGTAAGCACTATCCGAAAAGAAGTAGAAAGCCTGGATAAAAACAATATCAGGTTGCATGTAATTGGCGATATGAACATGCTGCCTGAATATGCTAAAAATGAACTAAACGAGGCTCTAGACATTACAAAAGAAAATACCGGGCTGAACCTTATAATGGCTTTAAGCTACAGTGGAAGATGGGAATTGCTGAATGCTGTAAAAAGTATAGCCTGGGAAGTAAAAAGCGGACGGTTGAATATAGAAAATATTGATCAGGACATCCTGCAACAATACCTCTGTACCAGTGGTTTTCCCGATCCGGAACTGATGATTCGAACCAGTGGAGAATATCGAATCAGCAATTTTTTGCTGTATCAACTGGCTTATGCCGAGTTATATTTCACCAATGTTCGCTGGCCAGATTTCAGAAAGGAAAACCTGTACGAAGCCATTCTGGACTACCAGGGCCGGGAAAGACGGTTTGGTAAAACCAGCGATCAGGTGGAAAACCAGCCAGCAAGTCAAATAAATCAGTAAATCGAAGGAGAAAAGCCTTTTTCAGGAATTATTTTTTAACACATTTGACTTTTATGGCCGTATTTGACTTTCTTTCCTCTTTTCTTTAACAAAGACTTCAATTTTTTACCGTTATTTTGCCGCCTCAACCAGAGGGGTGGGCCTGTAAAGCAACAAATTAATGGCTGCTTCAGCACATTTTGAGACTGACTTTGAACAATCAATCATGCAAAGATTTTTACTAAGGCTTAGTATTATTGTGGTTACTGTGTTTGTATCTGTATCTGACGTTTCTGCACAGGGACCAGACACATCCAATCCTACTTCTGTGGACCCTAAACTATTGGAATGGAAAAATTCCAAAATTCCCAAAGAGTATTCTATCGCTGACATTAAGATTACCGGGATAAAACACCTGGATACTTCTATCGTTTATTCTATTACGAACCTGCAGCCCGGTGATAAATTCGTTCATCCCGGCGCAGATATTTTTGCTAAAGCCATTGCAGCTCTTTGGCGGCAAAAGTTTTTTTCCGGTGTGCAGGTATATATTACCCGGGTACAGGATGATAAAGTATGGATTGAAGTAAGTGTTGTTGAACGTCCCCGACTTGGCAATTTTAAATTTGTTGGCATTAAAAAATCAGACGAAGAAGAAATATTGACCAAAGTAACGTTGGCCAAGCAAACTATTATTACAGAAAATACCCGTCGCCAGATCGTAGAACAGGTTACTAAATTTTATACCGATAAGGCCTACCAGAATGTAACAGTAAGAATTGAAGAAACTACGGATACTTCTTTTGCCAATTCAAATGCCATGATTATCTATGTGGACAAAGGCAAAAAGGTTCACATTGATAATGTCCGTTTTTTTGGAAATAGCGGCGTTGATGGCCTTCGGCTAAAAAAGCAGATGAAGGGCACTAAGGAAATGAGTAAGCTAACGCTGGAGGCTGCTGACAAAACACCAAGTCCTTACGGTACAACTAAACCTTTCTCTTTTAATGAATACATAAATGAATGGGGCTTCCTTTCAATAAGTAAAACAAAAAAAGTATTAGACCCTTATTTCCGTTTCAAACTAAGCGGTGCAAAGTTTAATGCTACCAAATTCGAAGAGGATAAGAACATGGTACTCGACTATTATAATTCGCAGGGGTATCGTGATGCACAGATTATTGCCGATACAACGATTGCTACAAAAGACGGCAACATTAATGTTGACCTGAAAGTAGATGAAGGCAAAAAATATTATTTCGGCAATATTGCCTGGAAAGGAAATGCGAAGTACACTGATTCTTTACTCAATGTACTTTTAGGAATTAATAAAGGTGATGTTTATAATATCGGTATCCTCAATAAACGGCTTGGTAAAGAAGCAGCACAGGAAGGAGGCGACATCAGCGGCTTGTATATGGATGATGGGTACCTGTTCTTCCGGGTAGAGCCGGTAGAAACAGCGGTGTACAATGATACCATTGATCATGAAATAAGAATTACGGAAGGACCGCAGGCAAGAATAAAGAATGTTACCATTGCAGGTAATGAAAAAACAAAAGACTATGTAATTCGCCGTGAACTGAGAACGGTTCCGGGGGAATTATTCAGCCGGTCAGATCTTATCCGTTCACAACGGGAATTGGCAAACCTGCAATTCTTCAATCAGGAAACAATCAACCCCGGTGTAGTTCCCAATTCTGATGATGGAACGGTGGACATTAACTGGAAACTCGAAGAAAAATCGTCTGATCAGTTGGAGCTTTCTGCCGGTTGGGGTGGTGGTGTAGGTCTTACCGGAACACTCGGTGTTACGTTCAATAATTTTTCTATCCGTAATATCTGGAAAAAATCAGCCTGGGATCCATTACCTACCGGTGATGGACAAAAACTGAGCCTTCGTATCCAGTCAAATGGCCGGGCTTACCGTTCACTCAGTGCTTCTTTTACCGAACCCTGGTTGGGTGGTAAAAAAAGAAACTCTCTTACGTTTGGCATCAACAACAGTAAATTCTCAAATGCATTTGACCAGTTTACCGGGCAGATAGACCGGGCTAAATCAGATACGAATTATTTGAAGACAACTGGTTTTTCTGTTTCACTCGGTAAACAATTAAAATGGCCGGATGACTTTTTCAGTCTTGTTTACACATTGAATCTTACGCAGTATAAACTGAGCGACTATCCCATATTTGCCGGATTGAAAGACGGAACATCAAGTAATATCAGCATGAAGATCGGATTACAACGATCATCAGTATTCAATCCTGTTTTCCCTACCAGCGGTTCTAATATTATAGCCAGTTTGCAGTTTACACCGCCATACTCTTTATTTAATAAGAAAATAGTTAGTTCTTCCAATCCCTATAAAACTCCGGAGTACCATAAGTGGAAGTTTAATGCAGAATGGTTTGTGCCAATTGGTAAGCCAATGGGTGCTGAAAAAAATCGTCAGTTGGTGTTGAAGATAGCAGCCAAGTATGGTTTTATGGGCCGCTACAATAACAAACTTGATTACTCACCCTTTGAACGTTTCCAGGTGGGTGATGCAGGGTTGACGAATAACTTTGGGTTGCTTGGATTCGATATTATAGCACACCGTGGCTATCCTGTTTACGAGACATCTGATCCTACAGTGAATCCTGATCAGCAAACTGCTTCCAACTTCTTTATCATGTTTAATAAATATACTTTAGAGATGCGTTTCCCGCTGGTAACAAACCCCAGCAGCACTATATATGCTTTATCATTTTTCGAAGCAGCCAATGGATGGCATGATTATAAGGACTACAATCCGTTCCGTCTCCGTCGCAGCGTAGGTGTGGGAATGAGGTTCTTCCTGCCAATGTTTGGTTTGCTCGGGTTTGACTATGGTGTAGGACTTGACCGCATCATTCCCGGACAAACAGGATTGAAAGGAGCATCCCGGTTTACCTTTATGCTTGGTTTTGAGCCGGAATAATTGTGAAATTGATATTCAACATTTCAAAAAATTATTTATATGAAAAAAATATTGGTTGCAGTTTTTAGCCTCCTGCTTGTTGCTGGTGTTGTACAGGCGCAGAAGTATGCTGTTATTGATACCAGGTATATTTTAGACAAAATGCCTGATTACAAAACCGCTCAAAAACAGTTGGATGATATTGCTGCTGGCTGGCAAAAGGATATTGATGGGCAGCAAACCGCACTGGATGGCATGTATAAAGCCTTTGAAGCCGAGCAGGTAATGCTGAGTGATGACCTGAAGAAAAAAAGGGAAGACCAGTTATTTAATAAGGAAAAAGCCCTCCGGGACTTGCAGCGCAAACGCTTTGGTTTTGAAGGAGATCTGTTCAAAAAAAGACAGGAATTGATCAAACCTATACAGGATAAGGTGTACAATGCCGTGCAAAAAATGGCGGTGCAGCGGGGCTATGATTTTGTACTCGACAAAAGTGAGGGAATTACCATTATATTTGCCGACCCCAAACTGGACAAGAGTGAAGATGTGCTCAAAGATCTGGGGGTTCGATAAGTGTTAAAAAAAGGAGAATGGCGCAACTAACTGCCTTCTTTGTTAATCATAGTAAAACAATAATCCCGGAGAACCGGGATAAACAAAAACAAACAAATGAAAAAATTTCTTACAGTATTTGCCCTGGTTACGGGTCTCTTATTAGCAGGCAACGCCGGTGCACAGATGAAAGCTGGTTACATCAGCGTTGATAACATGGTAAGCATAATGCCAGAAACAGCCAAACTTGATTCTTTGCTGGAACGCTACCAGGCTGATTCAATAAATCCACAGTATGCACAGATCGTTTCTTTGTATCAATATAAAGACAGTGTGTACAGGGATTCTATAAAAACTCCTCCGGCTGTTCGCAAACAGATTGAGCAGGAATTGCCAACATTAATTTATCAAATACAAAACTGGCAGCAATTAGTAAATAAGGCAGTAGAAGATAGGCAAAACGAATTATTGGCACCTATCTATCGCAAGGTGTATGATGCCATTAAATTAGTCGCAAAAGAAAAAGGATACACCCATGTATTCAGCAAAGAAGCCTTTTTGGTAGCACCAGATGGGGATGATATGATTGCAGCGGTAGCCGCTAAGTTGAAAGTACCTATTCCCAAAGCTACCCCTATCGGGAAATAATTTTTTATAACTGAATTGATACCCCGGTCCCGCCTTAGACGGGACCGGGGTATTTTTTTGCCGGTATCTAATGTATCTGAAAAAGATTTGGAAATGTAGAAGGGGGGGGGGTAATTTCAATATTATTAAATAGAATTATAATGAAAGCATTTAGTGTAATTACACTTCTATTGTTGTCTTTATCGTTTTTTTCTTGTAATAGAAGTACTGCTATAGAAAAAAACTGGAGCGACCCACAGGTAAAAGATCAATTGAAAAGGGAAATAAAAAAAGACCCTGTTTTCTTAGAGTACATTAGTTTAGAAAAATTAATTCAAATAAAGCTCTTTTTAAAACGGGGTACAGACTTTACAATATATGATTCATCTGCTTTTTTAAATGCCACAATTGCGGGTAAAACCCTACAGGAGAGCATAACTATGGCAGGGGCAAAAGCTGATGATGAATACATAAATGCCGTAAATAATAGAAAATACCTTCTTGAATCTGTAATAAAAAAATATCCGGGTTTAAGATATTTTAATGTTAGTGATTGGAAAAGCTTAACGGCAGAAGAGTTTAATAAAAACTTCCAGGAAAATATTGCCCCCTATCTTAAAGATGTATATAGGAGTAGAAATTAAAAAAAAGAGTTATGAAAAAAATAATAGTAATTCTAAGCCTGACTTACTGCAATTACAGTTTTGCGGGTAGTGAACCCGAAAGAGGTTTAAAGAATAATAAAAGCCCTCAATCTTTACAAAAACAAGTAAACAGGAAGAAGACAAAATCAATTGTTTTTTTTCAAACCAATACTTGTTATTCCCAATATTTACAATCCGAGCAATATATTGCATCGCAAGCAGTAAATGGTTTCAGAAACTGTCAGCTTTCTAATGAAATAATTGAAAACTTTGACTTAGCTGCCTGTAATGCCGATGTTAATAATACCTTTCAGCTAAGGCAGGCCTCCGATAATATTGTTCTGACTATGTGCAATATACTTTGGTATCTTTCTTTTATATAAATCCCTAAATACTGTTATCCCTATTTTTGCACCATGCAAAAAGCAGGTCCTATCGGTGTTTTTGATTCCGGCTATGGCGGATTAACGGTGCTGAAAGAAATTATCCAACAACTTCCGCAGTACGATTATTTATACCTGGGAGATAATGCAAGAGCACCCTATGGTAACCGTTCTTACGAAACTGTTTATCATTACACGTTACAATGTGTGAAATGGTTTTTTGAACAAGGGTGTTCGTTAGTTATTCTTGCCTGCAATACGGCTTCTGCAAAAGCCTTGCGAACAATTCAGCAAAATGATTTACCAACAATAGACCCTGATAAAAGAGTGCTGGGAGTAATAAGGCCAACAGCAGAAATCATCGGCACATTTTCCGAAACAAAAAGTGTAGGCATATTAGCCACCAATGGAACGGTGGCTTCCGAATCATACCCAATGGAGACAGCAAAATTCTTTCCTCAATTAAAGGTGTACCAGGAAGCTTGCCCCATGTGGGTACCATTAATAGAAAATGAAGAGTATGAAAACCACGGGGCCGATTATTTTGTAAAGAAAAACCTGCACAACATTTTTGAAAAGGGAGAAAATATTGATGTCATTCTTTTAGCCTGCACTCATTACCCCTTACTGAAAGAAAAAATAGAAGAGTACCTGCCAATTGGTGTAAAACTCATTTCGCAGGGAGAAATTGTGGCGACAAGCCTCGCTGATTACTTAACCCGTCACCCCGGTATGGAAACCCTTTGCAGTAAAAATAGCCAACGGGTATTTTATACTACAGATTCCACTATTGATTTTGATAACCATGCCGGTATTTTTTACGGGCAATCAGTTAGCTCTAAACATGTTGATTTAGAGAAGGTTAAGGTAAAATTGTAATAGCTACCAACCAGCCGGGATTTTTATGTAAAAACAACCCGAAACCTTAAACATTTAACCCCGAAACCTTTACCTTTGCCGTCCTTTCACAAACAGTAAGTGTGGTGACTTGCTGGTGAATTCCGCCGAAAGACGGGACTGGTTTGTTCTCCCGGCCAGCATTTTTTAAAAGTGAAAAAAGAAAAATAATTATGAAACGTACATTCCAACCTCATAACAAACGTCGTAAAACCGTACATGGTTTTCGTAAACGTATGGCAAGTGCTAACGGACGTAAAGTACTGGCAAGCCGCCGTGCAAAAGGCCGTCATAAGCTGACTGTTTCTGATGAGAGTAAATTGAAATAGAAAAACCTCAAATCCGCTACAGCGGACTTTAGTGTCTTAATATTTGATAGCTCCGCCTGGCGGGGCTATTTTTGTTTTTGCCACGAATTGCACTAATACCACGAATAAGTAATTTCTATTGCCGAAGGCAATTCATATTTGTATTTAATTGTATTTTTTGTGTCATTAGTGTTATTCGTGGCTAACCTTCTCTATTTGTGGCTAAACAATTTACTTTAGGAAAAGAAGAGCGGCTCAAAAGCCGTAAACAAACTGAACTGTTATTCAGCGAAGGGAAGAAATTTACTATTGCTCCATTCAGGGTTCATTATTCATTTAGCAAAGTGGAAAAGACATCGTTGCAATTTGGCGCAGGTGTCAGCAAAAGGAATTTTAAAAAAGCAGTTGACAGAAACAGGATTAAAAGATTAATGCGGGAAGCTTATCGTTTGCAAAAAATAATACTGCGGAAAAAGCTGGAAGAAAAAAATATCGGGTTAAATATTTTTTTCATTTATACAGGGAAAGAACTTCCAGTATATAAAGAAGTGTATGAAAAAACCGGAAAGGTGTTAGATAAACTTTGTGAAATAGCCAGTGCAATAAATTGAAAACATTTCTCCGCATACTAAGCCTTCCTTTTATTCTGCTGATAAAAATTTATCAGTGGGTTATTTCTCCCTGGCTGGGGCCTAAGTGCCGCTATACTCCCACTTGCTCACACTATGCTGCGGAGGCATTAAAAAAGCATGGAGTATTTAAAGGAATGTGGCTGGCTATCAGGAGAATAAGCCGCTGCCATCCCTGGGGCGGAAGCGGCTATGATCCGGTACCATAATTTGCTTTTTTTATTTTTTGAAAAATAGGTCTATTTTGTACCTGGTAAAGCAGATAAGGTGTAAACCAAAACTATTTTAAAAATCAAAAACCATTTAAATGAAAAAGAATTTTCTCTCAATGGCCGTACTGGCTATTGCAGTAAGTATGTCATCCTGCGGCGGTTCGTCTTCATCTTTCGAAGGCGATGTAAAGAAGTTTGGAAATATGCGCTGCAAAGTACAGCAATTAACAGCGAAAGACCAGTCGGATGAAAAAGTAAAAAAGGAATTGGAAGACATGCAAAAGGAAATGGATGCTTATGGAGATAAGATGCAGGAAAAGTACAAAGACAAAAAAGATGATAAAGAAATGGAAGCTAAAGCCGACAAAATAATGAAAGAAATAATGGAGAAGTGTAAATAATTGGATAGAGAAATAAAAACCCCTCTGTATAATTATGCAGAGGGGTTTTTCATTGAACTTATTTTTTATGCAGCCTCAAATCTCTCTGCTACTTTACTCCAGTTAATAACATTCCAGATGGCAGCAAGATAATCAGGACGTTTGTTTTGATACTTCAGGTAATAAGCATGTTCCCATACATCCACACCTAATAGTGGTGTTCCTTTTTCTTCAGCCACATCCATCAATGGATTATCCTGGTTGGGAGTAGATGAAATAGCAAGCTTGCCTTCATTAACAATCAGCCATACCCATCCACTGCCAAACCTGCCAGCACCACCGGCAGCAAATTTTGTTTTGAATTCATCAAAAGAACCAAAAGCAGCAGTAATAGCATCGGCTAACTTACCAGTTGGGACTACACCGGTCCCGCCTGAGGCGGGAGAGCCAAGGCTTTCCCAGAAAAAAGTATGGTTCCAGTGTCCGCCACCATTATTGCGAACGGGGATACTGATAGCCCCTGCATGAGCTACTAATTGCGCCAGTGTTTTGCTTTCATGTTCAGTACCGGCAATTGCTTTGTTCAGATTATCAACATACGCCTGGTGATGCTTACCATGATGTATCTGCATGGTTAGTGTGTCAATATGCGGTTCCAGCGCATCATGTGCATAAGGAAGTGGGGGTAATGTAAATGCCATAATTAGTTATTTGTCCTAATCTCCTAAAAGGGAGCAGGGAGGTGAATAATTTTTTTAGTGTTCCTGAAAGGATTACAAATTTAAAGCCATAGCGTTGAAATTATGCTGATACTGAATGAATTCTTTCTTATCTCGAAAGGCTATGTGGAAGCTGGTTCAGTTTCTTCCCTTTTTTGGTAAAAGTTTCTACAATGCCTCTTGTTTCAAGGTCGAGCCGGATCGAAATAGTGTACCAGGGAATTGATTTCCTGATCCCGATAGCAATCGGGACCGGCATTTTTTTTCGGATGATTTTCACCACATCATCAGTAAGTTCAGTGAATGTTTTGCCCTTGCTCCCTTTCAGGCTTTGTAGTATGGCGGCTTTGAATGGCTCGTAGATAGCCGCATCTATATTAAACTGACTGCCCGTTCGGGGATGGGTGGTAGTTGTTTTATTTGGTTTGACAGCTTTGGCCATAGCTATCTTTTATTCTTAAAAAAATCTTTCATTAATTGGGCACATTCTTCCTTCATCACTCCCCGTATCAACTCCGTTTTTGGGTGAAAAGGCCAGTTGGCAGCAGTTGTTTTTTTATACCCATTTTTTTCATCATCCGCTCCGTAAACAATCTTATGAATTTTGCTCCAGTAAATAGCACCGGCACACATCAGGCAGGGTTCTACTGTTATATACAAAGTGGCATCAGGCAGATATTTGCTGCCAAGCAAATTGAAAGCCGAAGTCAGGGCAATCATTTCTGCATGGGCTGTGGGGTCGTTCAGCCGCTCCGTCATATTATGCCCCCTTGCAATTATTTTTTCATTGACAACAACTACTGCACCAATGGGAATTTCATCATCCTCAAAAGCTTTTTTAGCTTCTTTTAGTGCCTGCATCATGTAATATTCATCAGTCATTGAAGCGGTGAGTTTTACTTAACTTGTTATAAAATTAGAATTAATGGCAGACATATCCAGCCTCGAAAAAATGCGGCAGTTTTTTAACGGCGGGTCCACCCGTCCTTTCGCTTTCCGTAAAGAGCAGTTAAAGAAACTGAAAGCATCCATCCTGAACCATGAGCAGGATCTATATGATGCTTTATATGCTGACCTTAAAAAAAGCCCGGAAGAAGTATGGGCCACCGAAACAGGGTTGGTACTGGCCGAACTAAATGCGGCAATAAAAAACCTCCGCAACTGGATGCAGCCGGAAGGAGTGACAACCAATTTGCTCAATCTTCCCTCCCGTAGCAAAATCTTAAAAGAACCGCTGGGAGTAGTACTTATTATCGGTCCGTGGAATTATCCTTTTCAATTATTGATAAATCCCTTGATTGGTGCCATTGCTGCAGGAAACTGTGTGGTATTAAAACCCAGCGAATTTGCTCCTGCAACTGATGCAGTAATGAAGAAAATAATTGATGAGGTTTTTTCTAATGAATATATTTTATATGTGCAGGGAGATGGGGCCGCAGTTATTCCAGAGATGATGAACAATTTCTCGTTCGACCATGTGTTTTATACCGGCAGCACAGCTGTAGGAAAAATTATTTATAAAATGGCAGCAGAAAGATTGGTGCCGGTAACACTGGAGCTTGGAGGCAAAAGCCCTTGTGTAGTAGAAGCGGATGCAAATATTAACGTAGCAGCCCGGCGGATAGCTATGACAAAATTTTCCAACGCCGGGCAAATGTGTGTAGCACCTGATTACCTGCTGGTGCATAATTCTGTAAAAGATAAATTGGTGGAAGCATTAAAGGCTTCAGCATTAAAATTCTTTAGCGACAAACCAGAAGAAAGCTACAGCTATGGAAAAATAATTAATGAAAAACAGTTTAACCGTATTGCCGGCTATTTATCGCAAGGAAAAATTGCTTACGGTGGCAGAACAGATAAAGAAAAACTATTTATTGAACCAACGATACTCACCGATATTTCAATGACCGGATCAATTATGAAAGAGGAAATATTTGGGCCGATACTTCCTGTTATCCCTTACAACACGATGGAAGAAGCCAGGCAGATTATTCAAAACAACCCCAACCCGTTATCATTTTATATTTATACATCGAGCAGTAAAAAGGAAAGGGAATGGCTGGAGGCAGTGCCAGCCGGGGGCAGTTGTGTCAACAATTCAAGCTGGCATTTAACGAATCATCATTTGCCATTTGGTGGCAGAGGTTTTAGTGGAACAGGATGCTACCACGGAAAATATTCGTTCGAAACATTTAGCCATAAAAAGGCAGTGATGAAAACACCTACCTGGTTTGACCCGAATATAAAATATCCGCCATTCAAAGGAAAATTGAAGTTATTCAAATGGGTAATCCGCTAATGACAACAAAATCAAAATATCGTAAACTTAAAAGTGCCTCAATTGTTTTTATTGCATTCATCGCTGCGTTTGCTTTGTATGTAGAAATTGCAAACCGTAACTCAAAAAATATGACGTACCGCCAAAAAGTGCTGAAAGCTGTTTATCCTGTTTTGATGTGGTTGGGAAAGCTTACCGGAAAAAAAACCAATGAACTTTCAGGAATAAAAGAACCCCCTGTTTCTTTTTATTCCCTCAAAGGAATATTAAATAACGGAGATACATTAGATTTTGCCAGCCTGAAAGGGAAAAAAATAATGGTGGTGAATACGGCCAGCAATTGCGGATACACTAATCAATATACAGATTTGCAAAAATTATCAGAGCAATACAAAGACAAGCTGGTTGTGCTGGGTTTTCCGGCCAATGATTTTAAGGAACAGGAGAAAGGAACAAATGAAGAAATTGCCAAATTCTGCAAAGCTAATTATGACGTTACTTTTCCGTTGATGCAAAAAAGCACCGTGATAAAATCAGCACAACAAAACCCGGTTTACCAATGGTTGACGGACTCCACAAAAAACGGATGGAACAGTAAGCCACCGGCCTGGAACTTTACCAAATATATTATTAACGAAGAGGGAGTGCTTACAAATTATTTCGGATCTTCCATTTCTCCAATGAGTGATGATGTGAAGAAGGCGATTAAAAACTAAATAAGTATTCAACCTGTGTTTACCAAAGCGTACATCGAAAAATATTTCACTGCGGAAAAACAGGAAAGTCTCTTATTCCTTTTAATTGGAGTGTCGGGAATGATAGCTGCCATTGTCTTTTTTCTTTTTCTGAAAACTAATTTTTATAAAGATGCAGCCATTTTATTATTGGTAATCGGATTATTATCGGGAGTGGTTGGATATACCGTTTATAAAAGAAGTGATAGCGACCGGCAACGAAATGTATATGCTTATGATATGAACCCATCCCAACTAAATGAAAAAGAACTAACCCGGATGAAAACGGTGATGAAAAATTTTGTTGTTTACCGTTATTCAGAAATATTTCTTTTATTAGTTGTTGCAGCCCTTTATATTTATTTTATCAAAGATTTCAAGCATGATTTCTGGAGAGGCTTTGGCCTGGCCCTCGCTGTTATGGCTTTGCTGGCATTAGTGGCCGATTATTTTGCAGAAAAAAGAGGAAAGGTTTATACAAAAGGGATAGAATCATTTATACAGGATAAGGCATGAGCTATAACGACATAATTGGAACTATTGGTGTTGGACTAATACTGCTGGCTTACTTCTGCAATACTTTCGGCTGGATAAATGGCAAAAGTAAATTGTTTTTTCTTTTAAACATTGCAGGTGCAGGGCTGGCCTGTTATGCTTCATGGCTTATCAACTACTGGCCTTTTGTAATATTGGAAGGTACCTGGCTTCTAGTTTCTGTTATTGGTCTGTTTAAAAACTACAAGCGGGGTTTATAGATTGATCCCGGTAATCTGACAAACGGGGAGGTTAGTACTGGCATTATTTAATATACAATTTCTTCTTCCTCAAAAGGGGCTTTTGCAATGACTTTTCAGACACTTACCTTTGCCCCTCCCAACGATTTGCCTGCCTTTCAACCCATATAGTTTATGAGCAAAAAGATTCAATCGGCACTTATTTCTGTTTTCTACAAAGACGGATTAGAGAATATTTTACAACTGCTGGCCCAAAACGGTGTAACTATTTATTCTACCGGCGGTACCCAAACTTTTATTGAGAAACTGGGAGTGAAAGTGGTACCTGTGGAAGACCTGACCACTTATCCTTCGATACTGGGTGGCCGTGTAAAGACATTACACCCTTCTGTGTTTGGCGGCATACTTGGAAAAAGAGATGATGATACCCATGTGCAGGAAATGAAGCAGTACAACATTCCGGAAATTGACCTGGTGATTGTGGACCTGTACCCGTTTGAAGAAACGGTGGCTTCTACTACTGACGAAAAATCCATCATTGAAAAAATTGACATCGGGGGCCCATCTATGATAAGAGGTGCAGCTAAGAATTTTAAGGATGTAGTGGTGATAGCGGCAAAAAAAGATTATGCCGAACTGGAAAAATTGCTGAAAGAACAAAAAGCTGAAACAACACTGGAACAAAGAAAATCATTTGCTGCCAAAGCATTTGAAGTGGTGGCGCATTATGATGTGGCAATTGCAAAATACTTTAACCCTTCGGAGTCGTTATACTTTCTGGAATCCATCCCCAGCCCGAAAACAATGCGGTATGGTGAGAATCCTCATCAGTTGGGAGTTTTTTATGGCGATTTAAGTAAACTGTTTGAGCAACTAAATGGTAAAGAACTTTCGTATAATAATTTGGTAGATGTGGATGCCGCAATGCAATTAATTAAAGAATTCAACGATACTACTTTTGCCATTATCAAGCATACCAACGTCTGCGGTGTGGCACAACGTTCAACTGTAAAGGAAAGCTGGGATGCGGCACTGGCTGGCGACCCTGAAAGTGCTTTTGGTGGTGTACTTGTTTGTAATGGAACTATTGATAAAGGAACGGCAGAAGCTATCAACGAAATTTTCTTTGAAGTATTGATTGCTCCCGCCTTTGATACAGAGGCATTGGCTACTTTAAAATCGAAGAAGAACAGGATTCTGTTACAACTGAAAGCACAGCCCGTAGCAAAAGAGCAATATAAATCTGTTTTGAATGGTGTATTAAAACAAGGAATTGACGAAGGAAACTATTCTGAGCCGATAGCTATCGGCTGGAAAGAAACCGGGGGAAGAGAATCGGCTACAAATGAAAAAGAAGATTTGATATTTGCCAATCTTATTTGTAAGCATTTAAAATCAAATGCCATTGCATTGGTAAAAAATAAACAATTGATCGGTAAAGGCTGCGGACAAACCAGCCGGATTGATTCTTTACGTCAGGCAGTAGAAAAGGCAAAACAATTCAATTTCGATTTGACGGGTGCAGTAATGGCCAGCGATGCTTTTTTTCCTTTTAATGATTGTGTAAAACTGGGGCATGAAGCAGGCATTACTGCTTTTATTCAACCCGGTGGTTCAATAAGAGATAATGATTCAATTGAATATTGTAAAGAAAATAACCTGGTAATGGTGATTACAGGGCTAAGACATTTTAAGCATTAATGAACCTTTTTGATTTTCATAAAACCATTCTTCAATCATCTGCTGATACATTAAAAAGGTTATCGGTATTTAATCCGCTGACCATTCGGAAAAAGGGAACAAGGTCTAAAGCCATTTTTGCATTAGCACTAGTTTGTGTGTTGTGGGGTACCACCTGGATTGCATCTAAAGAAGGTGTACGCCACATGCCAGCCCTTCAATTGGCTGCTATCCGTCAGTTGATAGCCGGGGTATTATATGTTGGCTTTTTTCTTTACAAAGGAATGCCATTGCCTAAAGGAAAAGAGTGGATACCTGTATTAGTATTGAGCTTCCTGAACTTTATTATGAGCAATGGTCTCAGCACCTGGGGTGTTAAATATATTTCAGCCGGGCTTGGTTCCATCATGGGTGCTATCTTTCCTCTTTGGTTAGTTATTATCGGTTTGTTTGTATCTAAAGAAAAAATTCCGCAAAAAGCTCTTATCGGTTTATTGCTTGGCTTCGCCGGTGTCTGTGTTATTTTTTATGAGCATCTGCAGGATTTTTTTATACCCGATTTTCGTTTTGGTATTATCCTGTCGCTAATCGCTACCTGGACATGGGCCTTTGCCACTCTCTACACAAAAAAACAAGCAGCAAGGTTTAATCCCTACTTTAGTCTAGGTCTGCAAATGCTGATATCTGGAATTTGCCTTTACACTTTTACAAGCCTTACAGGTAATACTATTCCGGTAACAAAAATTCCGTGGGAGTCGTGGGCTTCTATTGCTTACCTTATCCTCTTTGGTTCACTGATTGCATTTATTTGTTACCTGTATGCGTTACAAAATCTTCCTACAGAGCAGGCATCTATTTATGCGTATGTAAATCCAATGGTAGCTGTATTATGTGGCTGGCTGATATTTAATGAAAAGGTCACCATCTTTATTACTGTTGGTGGATTGGTAACCTTGCTGGGTGTGTACTTAGTGAATAAAGCATTTAAAGGGGTGCCGGCATCGGAACAACCAGAAACGGAGGGCATTTAATCCGGTCTAATGGTCACCGACTTACTGCATACTTCCCCGATGAACTGATAATAAATTTCTCTCCACCCCTTAAATCGTTCATCGGTTCCTAAAAAGGTATTGTGCCAGATACTAATAAAGGTTCCGTTTACTTTTTTTACCTGTTGGTAATAATGTCTCATTTCTTCCAATGCCTGTGCTGGAGAAAATTTTTGCTCAAAAAAAGAATTGGCTTCCATGTAGCAGAATGGATACAGCAGTAAATTAGTCGTTTCTTCTTTTTGCAAATCATACCAATAAAAAGAAGAAGCCACCGATGCCCGAAAACCATTTATACTGCCATAGCCCATGGAGAAATCTTCTTTAATACCGGCATCAATAAGATACCGGAAGGTTTGTGGTAATGTAAACCGGATAAAATGCTGACGGGATGCAGTGATTTTTATGGTAGCAATATTTTCAATAGTTTGTTTTTCATTTTTTATCAATGAAGTATCATCTCCGCTTTGCCAGGAAGGGTGAACCCCGATACTGTATTTATCAGCATGTTGTTTTATTAATACCTGCAGTGCTGTTTCTTTCGGTAAAATATTTCTATCATACTTTCCTGTTTTTGCCGGAACAAGAAAAAAATAACGGGGCTTAAATGTATGTGGCCGATGCAGGTTGTCAATCCAATCATAAGAATCAAACGGATCTGGCTCCTGGTTATCTAAAACTTTCCGCCGCAATGAAAATTTGTCCCATTTCCCTTTCAATAAATCTTTAACAGCCGCCCCGGCACTCCGCCACCATTCTTTGTGCTTATACGAATAAGCTTCATCAATATCGTAAGTGGGGATAAAAGTGAATGGTGTTCCGATAGCAATCGGGAGGTGAGAGGTGAATGAAGGAAATTTTTGTTGTAACGATTTTTTAAACTGATCCAGCCAAATATTAATTAAAGGAAGAGTAAGAAAACCTTCTTTAAATGCCAGCGAATTTTCATGTGCATAGCGGCCATACATATCTTTTTGATGAGGTAGATACTCTTCGTAGCGGCTGAGTAAATAAAAAGTGGCGGCAAAAATATCAAACGGGAACCCGATAGCTATCGGGTCTCCTGCTGTTTTAAAGAATGCTTTCTGACCATTTGTTTCAAAACAATCAATAGCCTGTGGTTTAATTCCTTGTTCGAATAATAAGGAATGAGGGTGCAGATAAAATTCATCACCCGTAAATTTTTCTCCACTATAATTTATCCGGCTACCCCCATAAGTCAAAAATTCCACTTTCTTATCAGTAAGCTGAAAGGGGGTTCCAATCAGTACGTTACCAATAAAATCGCAGATATATCGCAGCCGGTGTGTTATGGATGAACTGTAAACGATCATATTGCTTAATTCTTCGCCAAACGTATATACTCTTCTGCTTCCAGTTCAATTTGTCTTAGTATTGCTCTAATAAGCAGTCTTGAAATATTTTCTACGGGGTGATGTGGTAAAGTAGTGTACCGTCCGTCGGCATGTTTGTAGAAACGATGGCTACCTTTCTGTCTTGCGATTTGAAAACCCAGTTTCAGCAAGAGCTTCTCGAACTCTTTGGCAGATACAACTGGCAATTTGCTCATACAGCTATCGAAATTTGTTGTGTTCCTATGAACTGGGGAATTTCTTTTTTCTCTTCTTCAGTCATTGTTTCAAAACATAATTCAAGCACCTCTTTCAACCGTACAGAAAGTTCATCCAATGTTTTTGCCTGTGTATGGGCACCGGGGACATTGGGAATGGTGCCGATATAATAACCAGACTCCGAATCCTTTTCAATATGTGCTGTAAACAACTGTTCCATACTACCTCCTTTGGATAACAAGGTACAAAAATTATTTTCCATATTTCTCCTTCCACAACTGGTTAAATGATTTCTTTGGAAATTCCATCTTACCCCGGTGTTCTTTCCAGCCCTTCAATACACTGTTGACTACCCAATTCTTAGTAGCACCACCTGCCATGTTCATCCATTTGCGGCGCAGCATTCCCTGCTTCCACATTTTCCAGGCCATTTTTTCACCAAATGAACTATGGCCTTCTTCCACCGCTTCATGCCTGTTCTCCAATAGCAATTCATGCAGATTGATTTTCACTGCACACACTTCTGTACAATTACCGCAAAGGGATGAGGCATAACTAAGATGTTTCCACTCACCCAAATCTTTTAAATGAGGTGTAATGACAGATCCTATCGGACCGCTGTAAGGTGTGGCATAAGTATGCCCCCCGATGTTTTTATAAATAGGACAGGCATTTAAACAAGCACCGCAACGGATACAGTATAAACTTTCCCTTTGTTTTTCATTGGCCAATATATTAGTACGGCCATTGTCCAGCAGTATCACATACATATCTTCCGGGCCATCTGTTTCGTTGGCTTGTCTTGGGCCGCTGATAATTGTATTATACACCGTTAGTCTTTGCCCGGTACCAAAAGTAGCCAGCAAAGGCCAGAACAAAGCCAGGTCTGCCATCGAAGGAATTACTTTTTCAATGCCGGCAATTACAATATGTGTCTTTGGCATAGAGCAGCTCAACCTTGCATTGCCTTCATTTTCTGTAACGGCTATTCCCCCGATGTCGGTAATAATAAAATTGGCGCCGGTTACTCCTATTTCTGCCTGCACATATTTATCACGGAGTATATCTCTTGCCACTAACGTAAGTTGCTCAGGAGTTGCTTTTGGGTCCGTACCTAATTTTTCAGCAAAGAGTTTTGCCACATCCTCTTTACTCTTGTGCATGGCGGGAGTTACAATGTGATAAGCCGGCTCACCATCTAATTGCTGGATGTATTCTCCCAAATCGGTTTCCACACTTTCAATGCCATTCTTTTCTAAAAATGCATTCAGGTGAATTTCTTCTGTCACCATGCTTTTACTCTTCACTAATGTCTTGCAATTCTTTTCCTCACATATTTTTTGAATGGCATCTAATGCCTGTTGTGCATCTTCAGCCCAGATAACTTTTGCACCTCTTCTTGTAATGATTGCTTCAAAAGTTTCTAATTGTTTGTCGAGGTTTTCGATGGCCTTCCATTTGATGTTCTTGGCCATTTCCCTCGCCAGGTGAACATCAGAAAATTGCTCCTTGCCCTGTGGCACTACAGCATTGTACTTACCGATATTAAAATTGATTTTACGCCGATGTTCTTTATCGGCAGCTTTTACGGTGCTTTTGGCAATAAAATCAGATGATGTTTCTTTCATTAGAATTATTTAAGGAACATTTTATTTTTTTACTATTTTCTTGAACCAATATGAATGGCT
>Ga0209591_10001412_pt1 | contig 29877 bp, 28 predicted proteins | sample MAT01_FD_187207 | JGI IMG/M metagenome (GOLD analysis project Ga0209591, IMG submission 187207) | Freshwater microbial communities from Lake Fryxell liftoff mats and glacier meltwater in Antarctica - MAT-01 (SPAdes) (version 2) | ecosystem: Environmental > Aquatic > Freshwater > Ice > Liftoff... | reverse complement strand
CCCCGAGGACGGGGTTGCTGGGGACGGGGTTGCTGGGGACGGGGTTGCTGGGGACGGGGTTGCTGGGGGCCGGGTCGCGGAGGGCCGGGTCGCCGAGCGCGGGGGTGCGGAGCACGAGGGTGCCGAGCGCGGCGTGGTCACGCTCGCCGTGGTGCTGGCGGACGTACAGTCCCAGGTCGGCCAGGGTGCGGGCGAGGAAGGGGTCCTGACTGAGCGGGCCCGGGCCGACGATCCGGGGGACGCGGTCGACGACCTCGCGCGCCGCCCGCTCCACGGCGGTGCGGACCCGCGCGGTGGCCACCGCATGGGTCTCACCCGGCGCGGCGTCCACGGCCTGCGCGGTGCAGGTGAGCAGGGCGTCGGCCGCGGCCAGGAACGCGTCGAGCTCGCCGACGTGGGCGAGCCGATGGGCGTCGGGTGCTGCGGGGAGGTGGGTCAGCGCTCGTTCCAGCAGCCCGGCCGCGCCGCCCCACCACACCGCGGCCACCCCGGCCCCACCGACGAGGAAACCGGGGCGGGCGGTGTACCACCCGGCCGGTCCGAGCACGTCCTCCGCACCGACCGGGAGTGCGGTGAAGTCGACGTCGAGTGTGTTCGCGCCGGCCATCGCGCAGGTCTGCCACGTGCCCGGCTCGGGCCGGGCGCCGGGCGGCACCACGGCCACGTCGACGAGGACGGTGCCTTCCCCCGCGCCACTGCCCCCCGCGCCACTGCCCCCCGCGCCTTTGCTTCCTGCGCCTTTGCTCCCTGCGCCGGACCCCTCGGCCGGGCGGTCGGCGACGACGAGAGCCCGGTCGACGATCTCCGCGCCGGAGCAGAACCGGACGGTCCCGTCGAGCCGCCACGCCCGGCCCTCGCGCGTCAGACCCGCCCGGGCACCTCCGGAGCGGGCCGCCCACACGCCGTAGAGGGCACCGGGGGCGGGGGAGCGGCCGGCCTCGGCGAGGATCGCGACCGCGTCGGTGTGCGCCTCGACGAGCCGGGCCAGCACGAGGTCGCGACGCCCCCAGCTCGCCAGTGCGCTCCAGCGGGCGCGGGTGGCTCCGCCCCCCGGCAGGGGCAGATCCAGCCGGCCGGTGTCGAGCAGCTCACGCAGTGCGGTGCCGACCACGGCCCGCGGGTTCTGGTGCACAGGTCCGACGCACACGGGTCTCACGCTCGGCGGCGCGGTCGGCTCAGCGGGCGCCGGTCTGCGGCGGGGCGTCGACGTCGCCGCGCCAGCCGCCCTCCTCGACTCCACGGGACTCGATGAAGGTCTTGAAGTTCGCCATGTCGCCCTTGAGCCGGTGCGACACGATGCCGAGCGCGTCACCGGCCTTCTCCAGGAGGCCGTGCGGGTCGTGGTCGAGCTGCAGCGTCACCCGCGTGGTGGCGTTGTCGATCCGGTGGAAGGTCACCACTCCGGCCTGGTGCGTCCCGTTCTCGGTCTTCCAGGCCACCCGCTCGTCCGGGTGCTGCTCGGTGATCTCCGCGTCGAACTCCCGCTGCACGCCGGCGATCTTCGTCACCCAGTGGGTACGGGTGGGGGTGAGCTGGTCGATCCGCTCGACGCCGTCCATGAACTGCGGGAACGACTCGAACTGGGTCCACTGGTTGTACGCGGTGGCCACGGGGACCTCGACATCCACGGAGTGCTGCACGTTCGTCGTCATGGGTGCGGTGTTCCCGACACCCGCGGCGCTGAAACCGGCGGCGGCCCCGGGAGCGCCAGGACGTCACGGCCGGGGTCGAACTCGACGGCGCCACGTGCCGCGAGGTCGGTGAGCCAGCCCGTCATCGGCCACCAGCCGTTCCGGCGACGGAACAGCGTCGCGTTGCGGACGATCTCGGCGACGCGGGCCGGGGTGTCCCGTGCGGGCGGATGGTGCTGGTGGAAGGCCGTCGCGCCACCCACCCAGTGCAGGCCCGCCCCCGCCGCCGCGGCCATGAGGGCGTAGTCGGTGTCCTCCCCGCCGTAGCCCGTGTACTCCTCGCAGAAGCCTCCCGCCGCAGTCCAGGTGGCCGCCGTGACGGCGAAGGACAGCGACCAGAACAGGGCGAGCCGGTCCTCGGGCACGACCTCACCGTCCGGTGGGGCCGGGCGCGCGGGATGCGGCGGCGCCAGGTCGGCCAACCCGGTGTGCGGGTAGCCGCCAGGGGGTGGCGGCGGCAGGTAGTGGACGGGGCCGCAGAGCAGTGCGGGCGCCGCGGCGGTCCTGGCCGCGTCGCGGTAGCGGCGCAGCATCCGGGGGGCGGGGATGCAGTCGACGTCGAGCAGGACGAGCAGGTCGGCGCCGGCGTGGAGCGCCGCGGCGGCGCCCGCGTTGCGCGCCGCGGCCAGCGGGAGCCCCGAGTCGGGGACGGGGAGGTCGAGCAGGAGCACCGGCGGTGCCGCCGGCACGGGGGTGAGCCGCGGCGCCTCTCCCATCCCGACCACGACGTGCAGGTCGGGCGGGTCGGCGGCGAGCCCGACGCGTTGGCGGTGCAGGTGGGCGTCGCGGTCGTGGGTGATCGTGACGACCGCGGTGACCGTCACCTGGCCAACCCGTCGAGGACCGCAGCGGCCCGAGCGGCCCCGTCACCCGGCGACCAGCGGTGCCACCCGGCCCCCCCTCGTGCGGCGGCCCGGTCGAGGAGGTGCGGCCAGTCCGCGGGTGCGGGCCAGGTCGGCGCCACCTCGGCGAGGTCGGCGCGCCGCAGGGCTGCCGCGGTCGCGTGCTGCTCGCCGTGCGGGCGGTCCTGGGGCACCACCACCGCGGGCGCCCGGGCGGCCGCCACCTCGGCGAGCGCGTTCTGTCCGGCGTGGGTGATCACGACGTCGGCGGAGCACAGCCGGGGCCACACGTCGTCGACCCAGCCGTGCCACGTCACGTCCCCGGGCCCGGATGGGTTGCCGGCGGACGGGCTGCTGGGGGACGGCCCGAGCACGTCCCATCGCCAACGCGGGGTGGCGGCTGCGGCGGCCCGCAGGTCGTCGGCCCGGACGTCGAGGCCGCCACCGCCCCACAGCACCGCCACCCGGTTCCGGTCCGGCCGGTGCGCCGGTGCGGGCCGACCGTCGAATCGCGACACCGCGCCGAGATGGACGGTCTTCGCGAGCCAGTGCGCCGGCCATCCTGGTTCGGGCCGGTCCGGCCACGGGGCCAGCAGGCGCTCGGCCAGGTCGTAGGCGAGCCGGTGCGGCCGGTCGGTGCGGTCGCCGGGCTGGGCCATGATGACGACCGGCACCCCGTGCAGCCGGGCCAGCACGGCGACCTCGACCGAGACGTCGACGACGAGCAGCGCCACGTCGGTCAGGGCTTCGCCGATGAGCCGCATCCGGGCGAGAAGCCCGGCGTGCCGGCGCGGTGCCCAGTGCAGCGTCCCGCCCGCGGTGACGTCGGCGGCGTCGGGATCGAGGTCGCCACGCACCCCGTCGGCGTCGTCGGGGAGTCGTACCCAGCGCCCGGACCAGCCCGCGGGTGCGGCCCGACAGGACAGGCCGACGACCGGGGTCCGGGCCGCCGCCGCGATCGCCGTGGCGCGCTGGAGGTGGCCGCTGCCGTGGTGGTGGACGTAGTAACCGATCACGCGGAGTCCACGGGTCCGGGGGTGATCATGCCGCGCGCGGGCTGCCGGCGAGCTCGCCGTAGAGGCGTTCGTAGCCGTCGATCATGGTCTCCACCGAACAGGTCGCGACGGCGTGGCGGCGTGCCGCGGCGCGGTCGAGGCCGGCGGCCCGGGTGATCGCGACCGCCAGGCCGTCGACGTCTCCGGGTTCGGCGAGCACGCCGCAGGTCCGGTCCAGCAGCTCGGGCAGGGCGCCGCGGGCGAAACCGGCGATCGGCGTGCCGCAGGCCAGCGCCTCGGCGACGACGAGACCGTACGGCTCGTCCCAGCACGGTGACACCACGGCGACCGACGCGGACCCCACCAGGTCGACGAGCGCGGCGTGGTCGAGGTGACCGAGGTAGTCGACACCGTCGCCGAGCAGGGGCACGACCCGGTCGCGGAAGTAGCGCAGGTCGGGCAGCGGGCCCGCCAGCCGCAGACCGGTCCCGGCTGCTCGGGCCGCACGGATCGCCTGCTCGGGCCCCTTCTCCGGGACCACCCGCCCCGACCAGACCGGTGCGCCGCCACCGGGACCGGGCGTCCAGAAGGTCGTGTCGACGCCGTTGCGCACCACACCGACCCGGGGCACGAACGGGCGCCACTGCTCGGCGGTCGCGCGGCTGACGGCCGCGAAGTGCGTCGACTCCGGCTCCGAGGTGGGCGGGCGCGCGCGCACCGCGGACTCCAGCCACGGCGTCGGCGGGGTGTGCAGGGTGGTGAGTACGGGGATCGACAGGCTGGGGGCCATCGCCACGGGGAGGTAGTGCAGCGAGTTGTTGTGCACCAGGTCGTAGGAGCAGGTGCCGCCCAACTGGAGCATGAGGCTCAGGTAGGCGTGGTGCTCGGCCAGGAACCACTCGGCGGGCATGCTCACGTCGCGCCGCGCGTGGTCGGAGATGGGCGGCAGCGGCGACAGCTCGTGCACCCGGAGCGCCGGGTCGGAGCCGGCCCCGCCGAAGACCGAGACCTCGTGGCCACGGTCGCGCAGGTGCGAGGTCAGCTGCCAGGTGTGGGCCTCCAGGCCTCCCGGGAAGGGCTGGCGGAGCGGGAAGCGGGCAGAGGCGATGAGCGCGATGCGCAGCCGTGTCACGGCCGGGCCGCGGTAGGTGCTGGCGAGCGGAACGGGCCAGGAAACATGGTGACGGCAGGCTCCCGGGAGGAGGGCGGACCGGCGCCCGGACTCGTGGGCCGGGCCGCGGAAGGAACTGGAGCGATTAATCGATCATGGCACACCCGAATGATCACCCGCTCACACCGAGCAGCGCCATTCGGGGCGCGTGCCGCGACAGTCCCGCCTCGATCCACTGCGGATGGTCGGCGTACCAGCGCAGCTGCGCGGCCACCACGTCGCGGTCGGCGACCGTGCGGCCGTCGACCAGCCAGTGGGCCCGGGGGGCGGCGGTGAGTCGCAGCGCCGAGACGACCGACTCCTCCAGGGGCGCGCGGACCCCCCCGAGCAGGACCCGGCCGGGATCCGCGGCGTCGGCCGGCATGCGCAGGGCCGTCTGGACCCGCCGCGCCAGCGCCACCAGCACCGGGTTGCCGGGATGGTTGAGCGTGTGGGCGGCCTCGTCGCCGAGCCCGAGGAGCAGGTCGGAGACCCCGACGTCGGTGTCGTGCTCCCGCCGGGCCAGCTCCGCGACCGACGCCGCGGCGGCGGCGCGTAGGACCTCCGGTTCCGCCGTGGCGGCCCGCGGGAGTCCGGCGGCGACCGCCAGCGTCCGCAGGTCGTGGTAGGGCACCACGGCTGGGACGGCCGAGGGGTCCGACGGGTGCCGCACGATCGCCGAGTACGGGTACAGGCCGTCGTACCGCACCACCGGCCAGCGCAGGACCGGCGTGCCCGGGGCGAGCCCGGCCGCCAGCTGTCGGGTGCCCAGGGGCAGGTCGCGGTAGTCGTCGCGGACGGGCTGGCTCACCAGCAGGGCAGCGCGGCCCAGCAGCGCGTGCAGCGCCGCGAGGTCGTCACCGGTCAGTTCGTGCACCGGCGGGACCCGGACGGTCCGGTAGGCGAACGTGGGTGACCCGGCGAGGAGCACGCGCAGTGACTCGGCCTGGCAGTTGCCGTGCACGACCGCGACCGCCCGGCCGTCGGAGGAGTCCGCGGGCCGACCCCGGTCCGCCTGGCCGTAGAAGTCGCCGTAGTGCGCGCGCCGTCCGGGATCCATGGTGGCATGCTCCTCGGTGCGGCCGGGACCGGCACGGTGGCGCGGCTCCGCTCGGGCCGGCCATGGGTTGACGCTCCACCGGTTGTCCACCGTGGGCCGGTTCGTGCACTACGGGCCGGTTCGTGCACTATAAGGTTGGCTCGGGCACCATGGGTGAGTGGGACTGCGGATCGCCTCGGTGCCCGCCGGCCACATCTACGTGCGGCACCTCGGTGACCCCGGCGACCCCGACGGGCCGGTCCGCCTGCCCGATCCGCCCGTGCCCGGCGCTGCGGCGGGACAGTGGTGGCCACCGGTGATGCTCGAACCGTCCTGGGTGGGCGCCCACGCCGACGATTTCGACGCCTTCCACATCCACTTCGGCTACGACGACCGGACCCCCGCGGACCTCGCCGCACTGGTCGGGACGCTTCGGTCGTGCGGCAGGCCGCTGGTGGTGACCGTGCACGACCTGCGCAACCCGCACCACGCCGACCCGGCAGCCCACGACGCCGCACTCGACGTGCTGGTGCCCGCCGCCGACGCCGTACTCACCCTGACCCACGGCGCGGCGTCGGCCATCGCCGCCCGGTGGGGCCGCCGCGTGACCGTGGTGCCCCACCCGCACGTCGTCGAGCCGGAACGGATGGCGCGACCCCGCCCGTCGCACGGTGGGTTCGTGGTCGGGCTGAACGCGAAGAGCGTCCGCGCGAACAGCGACCCGGTACCGGTCGCCCGCGCACTGGCCACCACGGTGGCGCAGCTGCCCGGCGCGCGGCTGAGGATCGACGCCCACGACGACGAGCGCGGCCGCATGGTGGCCGCCGCGCTGCCGGGACTCGACGTCCGCGTGCACTCCCGGTTCTCCGACGCCGAGCTGTGGGACCACCTCGCCGGGCTCGACGTCTCGGTGCTGCCCTACCGGTTCGGCACCCATTCGGGCTGGTTGGAGGCCTGCCACGATCTCGGTACGACGGTCGTCGCGCCCGACTGCGGGTTCTACGACCAGCAGGCACCGTGCCTGATCTACCGGCACGCCGACCTCATGACCCTCGACGCCGCCGTGCGGACCGCGTACCGGGAGCGCCCGGTCTGGCGCGCCGATCCGGGTGAGCGGGCCGCGCAACGCACCCGGATCGCCGCGGCACACGCTCAGGTCTACCGGTCGGTCGTGGGCCGGTGAGGGTCCTGGTCCACGCGCCCGGCCCGCCCGGGCACGGCGTCGTGCGGCACGCGGCGCAGGTGGTCGAGCTCGTCCGCGCCCACGGCGTCGTCACCGCCCGGCGCGACGTCGAGCTCACCCACGTCCAATTCACCGATGCGCTCTTCGGCCCCGACATCGGCCGCGCGGCCGGCGCGTTCGAGGCGTGGGCAGCGGCCGCGCCGCGGCCGCTGCTCGTCACGCTGCACGACGTGCCGGGGGCCGACGCCGATCCGGCTCGCGACGCCCGCCGCGGCCGGGGGTACGCGCGGGTGGTGGCGATGTGCGACGCCGTGGTGGTGTCGGCCGAGCACGAGGCCGGGAAGGTGGCCCGCCTGACCGGCCGCACCGCGACGGTGGTCGAGCTGCCCGTGCGGGAGCCGGTGCCCGGTGGCGCCCGGCCGGCGTGGTCGGACCGGCCCACCGTCGGCGTTCTCGGCTTCGTGTACGCGGGCAAGGGCCATGACGTCGCGATCGAGGCGGCGGCCCGCCGTTCCCTGCGCCCCCGCGTCGTCGCCGCCGGTTCCGGGCCCGCGGACCTCGTGCGGGGCCTGCACACGCTGGCGGCGGCGCGCGGTGTCGACCTGGTCGTGACGGGCCCGCTGAGCGACGCCGACATGGCTGCCGCGGCGGCGGCGGTCACGGTGCCGCTGGCGCCCGGCCGCGCGGTGAGCGCCAGCGGGTCCCTCGCGACCTGGCTCGGGTGCGGTCGCCGTCCCCTCGTGGGGTGCGGGGAGTACGCGGTGGAGGTCGAGCGCCGCCACCCCGGCGTCCTGCACCTCTACGCCGACGGGACCGGGCTCGACGCGGCCCTCTCCCGCGCGCTGGCCGACCCGTCGCACACCCGGCTCGGGACCCGGCCGGTGTGGACCGACGTCGGCGCCGCCCACGCGGCCCTCTACCGGAGGATCGCCGCGTGCTGACCGACGTGCTCGTGCCGGGCAACCGGTGGGACCTGCTCGACCCGTACCCGGCGCCGCGGCCGCGCGTCAGCGTCGTCGTCGCGCACTACGAGCAACCCGCTGCGCTGGCCCGGACCTGGGCCGCACTCTGTGGGCAGACCCTCCCGCCGGTGGACGTCGTGATCGCCGACGACGGTTCCGCCGTGCCGCCCCAGCCGCCCGGCGGCGGGCCACCGGTGCAGGTCCGCACCCAGCCGGACCTGGGCTTCCGCGCCGCCGCGGCCCGCAACCTCGGCGCCCGGCACACCACCGGCGAGGTGCTGGTGTTCCTCGACGCCGACACCGTGCCCGAGCCGCGGTTCCTGGAGATGCTGACCCGCCGTGTCGCGGTCTGCCCCGACGTCCTCGCGGTCGGCCGCCGCCGGCACGCCGACCTGGGTGCGCTCCCGGCCGGCGCCGACCAGTCGACGGCGCCCGAGCTGCCCGAGCCCGCGTGGCTGCGCGAGGGGTACGCCGCCAGCCGCGACCTGCTCGACGCCGACGGGCGCAGCTTCCGGTTCGTCATCAGCGCCGTCATGGCGTGCCGGCGCAGCCTGTTCGACGACCTCGGCGGCTTCGACGAGCGGTTCGTCGGCTACGGGGGAGAGGACTGGGACCTGGCCTACCGCGCCTGGAACGCCGGTGCCGTGCTGGTGCACGAACGTGACGCCGTGGCCTGGCACGACGGTCCCGACTGGGCCGGCCGCCCGGACGAGCGGTCGCGCAAGGACCTGGAGTCGGCCCGGCTGGCTGCGCTGATCCCCGAGCCGACCACCCGGGGCCCGGTGCCGCCCGGGGACCTGCCCGACGTCCTGGTCGACGTCGCCGCCGGGCTGCCGGCCGCCGACACCGCGCGCGTCGTGGCCGCCCTGCGCCGCCAGGACCATCGCGACCTGCGCGTCCGGTCACCGGAGCACCCACCGTGGACACCCGACCAGCTCCGCCGCGCGCGGGTCTGGGTCGAGGTGGACGCTCCCGTGCCGCCGACCGCGATCGGTGCCGCGGTGGACGCGCTGGTCGACGGGGACCTGGGCACGGTGGTGCTGGTCATGGGGGGGCGGCGGGTGGGATCGGCGACGTCCACGCGGGCGTGGGGCCGCGCGCGCCGCTGGGCCGCCCGGTTCCCGCCGGCGCTCGTCCGGCGCGCGGCGTTCGGCCAGGACGTCGTCGAGCTCGCCGCCCGTCCCGGGATTGGGCTGTACGGGACGGGGTAGATGCCCATCATGACGAGCTTCGGGTACTTCCTGTCCTGCGAGGAGTTCGGCCCCCGCGAGTTGGTGGCGCACGCCCGGCTGGCGGAGGAGGCGGGCTTCGACCGTTTGTGGATCTCCGACCACTTCCACCCGTGGAACGACGCCCAGGGCCAGAGCTCTTTCGTGTGGTCCGTGATCGGCGCGCTGTCCGAGGCGGTGTCGCTGCCGGTGACGACGGCGGTCACCTGCCCGACGGTCCGCATCCACCCCGCGATCATCGCCCAGGCCGCCGCGACCGCCGCCGTGCAGCTCGACGGCCGTTTCGTCCTCGGAGTCGGCAGCGGCGAGGCCCTCAACGAGCACATCCTGGGGGACCCCTGGCCGCCGGTCGGCGTCCGCCTGGAGATGCTGGCGTAGGCGGTCGAGCTGATCCGGCTGCTGCACCGGGGTGAGCAGATGAGCTTCCACGGCGCCCACGACGAGGTGCAGGACGCCCGCATCTACACGCTCCCCCCGGAGCCGGTGCCGATCTACGTCTCCGGGTTCGGCCCCCAGGCCACCGAGCTCGCCGCCCGCATCGGCGACGGGTTCTGCACCATGGAGCCGGACGCGGATCTGGTGCGCGCCTACCGGGAGGCCGGCGGCGGGAAGCGGCCCGTCCAGGGCGGGATAAAGGTGTGCTGGGCCGAGACCGGGGAGGCCGGGATCGACACGGCACACCGCATGTGGGCCAACCAGGGGCTTCCCGGCCAGCTCGCTCAGACCCTGCCGCGGCCGCAGGACTTCGAGGCCGCGTCGTCCCTGGTGCCGAGGGAGGCGATGGCGGAGCTGATCGCCTGCGGGCCGGATCCCGAGTGTCACGCGGGGGCCGCGCGCGCCTTCGTCGACGCGGGGTTCGACGAGGTGTACGTCCAACAGGTCGGTGGCGACCACGCGGAGTTCTTCCGCATGTGGGCGGCCGACGTCCTGCCCGCACTGCGCTGAGCCGCCCGTGACGGCGGCCGTCCGGTCGGGCCGTCCACGGCCGCTCCCGCCCGGCTCGACGTGAGCAGCGCCGACACGCGCCAGCTCGCGAACATCGCCGAGCAGGCGCCGTTCGACGGCGTCAACTCCTTCGGCACCGATGCCGCGTTCAAGGGCAGCCTCGCCTACGTCGGCAACTACGACAACGGCTACATCTACCCCTCGGACATCCAGAGGAGCCTCGACGTCCTGAAGATCACCGACTCGAAGGTGGCAGGCGCGGGCGTGGCGGAGTAGCGATCGTTCGCGTACGGTTGCGAACATGAGTGTTCGTTCTCGATCAGTCCTGCCCGGTCCGACGTTGCTGCAGACGGCGACCGAGGTCCTGGTCGCCGACCCGGCGGCCTCCCTGAGTGACGTGGCGAGGGCGGCCGGGATCGGCCGCACCACCCTGCACAAGCTCTACCCGACCCGGCACGCCCTGCTGGTGGCACTGGCGCGCGACGCCCTGGACCTGCTGGAGCAGACCTACCGTGCGGCGGGGCTCGACGCGCCCGGCGCAGAGGCGCCCGCGGTCCTGCGCAGGCTGGTGACCGCGGTGATCCCGCTGGGACCTCGCCTGGAGTTCCTGCTGCGCGAGCGATCGCTGGACGCCGAGCCGGAGCTCACAGCGCGGGTGGAGGCACTGGACGCGCCGGTGCGCGACGTGGTCCGTCGAGCACAGGCGGCGGGTGTGCTCCGCGCGGACCTGCCCGACGAGTGGGTCGTCGCGTCGATGAACGCCCTGGTCTACGCGGCCTGGGAGCTGATCACCGTGGGCCGGCTCGCTCCGGTCACCGCACCCGAGCTGGTGATGGGAACGCTGCTCGGCGGCGTCGAGAACTGACCGCACCACCCGGTGCGGCGCCGCCGCCCCGCTCCCGTCGCCCCACAGAGGAGACCTCCATGTCCGACATCGACATCATGCGCCGGGTGCGCACCGCCGCCCGCATCACCGCGGGGCGGACGATCTTCTGGTCGCTGGCGAGGTCCGGCGACCTGCTGAGCCGGTTCCTGCAGCCCGGACCCGGGGACGACGCCTACGTTCTCTACGAGCGGATGCGGGCGCGCGGGCCGGTGCACCGCAGCCGGACCGGTGCGTACGTCGTGACGTCGCACGCGCTGTGCAGCCAGGTGCTGCGCGACCCGCGCTTCCGGGTGCGGGACCTGTCGGGGCGCCCGGCCGACTTCGACCCGTTCAGCGACGAGGCCACCGGCCCGGTGGCAGAGTCGTTCCTGGAGCAGGACCCGCCCGACCACACCCGGCTGCGGCGTCTGGTCGCGCCGGCGTTCCGCCCGGCGCTGGTCCGCGACTACCGCTCCCGGATCGAGACGATCGCCCACGATCTGCTCGACGCCGCCGCCCGCCGCGGGTCGTTCGACCTGATCACGGACTTCGCCGCGCCCCTGCCCATCACGGTGATCACCGAGCTGCTGGGTGTACCGGACGTCGACACCGACCGCTTCGCCCGCTTCGGCGCCGTGGTGGGCCAGTCGCTCGGGGGCGTGTACTCAGTGCGTCAGGCCGAGGAGCTGCGCGTCGCCACCCAGGACCTGGAGACGCTGTTCGTCGAGCTCGAGGCCCACCGCCGCGAGCACCCCGGGGACGACGTGCCGAGCATCCTCGGTGCGGCGCGGGCGCAGGGCAGGCTGAGCATGGACGAGCTGGTCGCGACGTGCGGGCTGCTGCTCATCGCCGGGTTCGAGACCACCGTCAACCTCATCGGCAACGCCACCGTGGCGCTGGCGCACCGGCCCGACCAGTGGGAGCTGCTGCGGGGCGAACCTGTACGCGCCGTCGCGGCCGTCGAGGAGACGTTGCGCTGGGACCCGTCCGTGCAGGCCACCGTGCGGGTGGCGCACGAGCCCGTCGAGCTCGCAGGCACGACCCTGCCCGCGGGTGGCCGGGTGATATTGATGCTCGCCGCGGCCAACCGGGATCCCGCCGCCTACGACGACCCGGGCCGGTTCGACATCACCCGCACCGGTGGTCCGGACCACCTCGCCTTCTCCAGCGGCATCCACTACTGCCTCGGCGCGCCGCTGGCGCGGTTGGAGGGCGAGGTGGCGCTGCAGGTGCTGGCGGACCGGCTGCCGCGCCTGCACGTGGCCGGGCCCCTGCGGCGCAGGCCCGGCAGCGCCATCCGCGGGTTCGCGAGCATCCCGATGACCGCCCCGGCCCTCGCGGCCCGATGAGCGGGCGCGCGAGCGGGTCGCCGGCGCCGGGCATGCACGGGTCGCCGGCGTCGGGCATGCCCGGGTCGCCGGCGTCGGGGCAGGCACGGGTCGGCGCCGAGCCAGGGTGGGTCCGGTGACGAGCACGGCCAGGGGCCCCGCGCGGCGGGGGCCGATGGCGAACCCGTCGTTCCGCCTGCTGTGGGCCGGTGCGGCGCTGGCGTCGGTCTCCGAGCAGCTGTTCGTCGTGTGCCTGACGCTGCTGGTCCTCGACCTCGCCGGGCCGGGCGCGACCCTGGGGCTGGTCCTCGCCGTCGCCGCCGTGCCGCGGGCGGTACTGCTGCCCTTCGGCGGTGTCCTCGCCGACCGGGTCGACGCGGCGAAGATCGTGGTGGCCTCGATCTGGGCGCGCACCGCAGTGCTGGCCGTGCTCGCCGCGCTCGTCGTGCTCGGACCCCCGCCGATCCTCGTGATCGCCGGGCTCGCCGGGCTGCTCGGGGTCCTCGACGCGGTCTACTACCCCGCGTCGCTGGCGCTGCTGCCCCGGGTCGTGGGCCCCGCCGAGCTGCCGCGGGCCAACGCGTTCGTGCAGGGGGCGGAGTCGGCCGGTGACCTGTTCGGCCCGGCCGTGGCCGCCGGCATCGTCGTCGTCGCCGGCCTCGGCGGCGGCCTGAGCACCGTGGCGTGGCTCTACCTGCTCGCCGCGGTGGCGCTGGCCGCGTTCGCCCGCCGGTTCGCCCGCACGGCGCCGGCCCGGACCCAGGTGCGCAGCGCCGCACCGGTGCCGGGGCGCCACGCGTTGCGCGAGGGTGTCCGCTACGCCTGGGGCGAGCCCGTGGTGCGGACGATCCTGCTCGTGCTCGCCGTACTGAACGTCGCGGTGATCGGGCCGGTCCTGGTGGGCGGCGCCGTGCTCGCCGAGCAGCGCCTCGGTGGCACCGCGACGCTCGGCCTGGTGTACGCCGGGTTCGGGGCCGGCTCGCTGCTCGGGTTGCTGGCCGCCGGCGCCCGCCCCCCGACCCGGCGGGGGCTCGTGATCGTGGCGGGCACCGCGCTCATCGGGGTGGGGACGGCCCTCTTCGGGTTCGTCGGCGCCCTGCTGCCCGCGGTGGCGGTGGCCGCGGTGGTCGGGGTCGGAGAGGCCTACCTGGGCGTCGTGCTCGTGTCGTGGCTGCAGGAACGCGTGCCCGAGGAGCTGCGCGGCCGGGTCATGAGCCTGGTCGCGCTCAGCGTCGTCGCCTTCGACCCGCTGTCCTTCGCGCTCGCCGGGGTGCTCCTGCCCGCGGGGACCACCACCCTGTTCGTCGTGTGCGGTGGCGCCGTGGTCCTCACCGCCGGAGCCGCCGCCGCCTCGCACGCGGTGCGCTCCCTGCGCTGATGTCCGAGGGTGGTCGGCCGGAGTGGGAAGCGGCGCCTGGCCGGCGGTGCTGAACCGAACCGGCGGACGTCGTCGACAACGTGCTCGGACACACGTCGCCGGCACAGGCTGGACCCGCGAGGCCACCGGGACCTGAGGACGAGGTGTCACTCACGGGATGACCGGGATGCCACGTGGCACGACCATCCCGCCGGATCCGGTGCGGGCGGGAACGGTGGCTCCGCGCGTCCCGCCTGGGCTGAACAGCTTCCACCCATCCACCTTCACCGGTGGGTCACCGCGCTCGGTGGAGAGCAAGTTGCCTTCCGGGTCGTAGAGGCCCCGACCGCCGCCCATGAATTCGACACGATGGCGCGTGACGCCGAATCCGAGCACGCCGTCGAGCGGTTCGGAGCCGGCGATCGTGGTCCGCAGCGATTCACGGCCGGCCTCCTGAGCCTGTTCGTAGGCTCGTCCCACTGGAGCCACGACGTTCTCGCCGGCCCAGTCGAGACCTTGCTGAATCGGGTTGAGCCTCGGCCCGACGAGGCCTTCGCCGACGAGCTTGGGTCCGACGAGCTTGGGTCCGACGAGGCCTTCGCCGACGAGCTTGGGTCCGACGAGCTTGGGTCCGACGAGCTTGGGTCCGACGAGGCCTTCGCCGACGAGCTTGGATTCGACCGTGGTCCGGAGTGCGGGCGAGGGTACCAAGTCACCGGATGGGACTCGCGCCACTGTCGCGGTTGTCGGCGGGTTTCCTGTTGCGGCGGAGAAGCCGTTGGTGACGACCGCCCCTCCTGTGTTCGCAGGCGGGTTGGTCGGTGGTTTCTGGTTCTGACCGGCACTGCAGACGAACTGCTTGGCGGCGCCGACCATCACGTTCTCGTCCGAGCAGGCCTTCTGGAGCGTGTCGTTGACAGCCCGCTGTTGGTCCTCGGGAAGCATCGCCATGACACCGCGGGTCACGACTTCGGCTACCAGCGCCTGCACCGTGGGCCACTTGAATGCGGGCCGGACGATGGTGCCCTGGGCGATCGATATCGGAACGCCGACGCCGACGCCGACCGCGGCTGCGTTTGCCGGCACCGACACCCACGGATTGTCGTCCTGGCCGGTGGCCCGGAGGAGGCCGTTGGCGATCGCCTGGGTCGCGGGGACGGCCATGTTGACACCGATCGCGGTGGCGTCCGAAATGCGGTACGCCCCGTTTCTCGCCGCTGACGGCGCGTCGGTGAGCTTGGCTGCGGTGATATCGCCCTCGGGGTACACCCCGTCGGTGTAGCGCGCCGGGAGGGGGCGGACGGAGTTACTGGCGTTGGGAACGATCTCCACCGGCCCGCTGATCCGCTCCGTCGGCCTAGCGGAGAACAGTTCCGCAGGTCTCGCAGACCGGGCGAGGTTGCCGGTCGAGTCGACCTCTGGCGACAACGAACCGGTCGGCGTCGTGGTCACGGTCAGCCGACGTGGTGGCGGGGTGTTGGCGGCGACATCGGGGGATATCGTCAACCTTCCCGGATCGAGCAGCGGGATCGTGGGCTGGAAACGTGGGTTGTTGGCACCCACCACGACGTCGGCACGGATGTTGGCCGGCGGCGCACCGGGGTTCCTCCGCGAGTTGTACGCGTTGGCGGCTGCGTTGAGTCCGGGATTGAGGGCGTTCCTCGTCGCCAGGTTGACGCCCTGGGTGATCGCCGCTCCGCGGGCCCCGTTCACCACCGGGCCGAGAATGTCCCCGAAGCCGGTGATCGGTGTCAGAGCACCGCCGACCACCAGGTCCTTCACGAAATCGACGCCCGCGACCGGTGCGTACTTCGGCAGCGTGATGCTGCGGTCCAGACCCCCCTTGAGCAGCATCCACACGACACCTCGGCCGGTGGCCGCATAGGTGGTGGCCCTGATGAGACGCTCGGTCTGGGTCGGCTCAGCATTCGCCTTCGGACCCTGCGGTTCTGCGCCGTTGCCCGGCTGCTCCTCCTCGCCGGGCCCATCGGCGGGCGGGCTCGCGGCCGTGGTGACGGGCGCGCTGGACCCCGACCCCAGCGATTCCAGCAGCGGCGCCAGACCGGCCTCCGGTTGCGGAGATCCGGGAAGCCCCGGTTCCGTCCTGGTGACTCGGACCAGCGGTGTCCCCTTCGGCACCTGGTAGGTCTGAAACGTCTCGCCGGCCTCGAACGGGGAGCCGATCGGCACCAGTGCGGAGACAGTGCCGCCAGGCTCTCGGGCCGGATTGACGATGACGACTTCCATCCCGTCCTGACCTGCGACGGGCGACCGGGTGACCAGGCCCCGAGTGACACCGGGACGGCCGGACCCGACGAGCCGGATACTCTGGCTGCTCGTCCCGGGCACGTACTCGTAGCTCTGTGGAGCGGCGGTCGCGCCGTCCTGCGATGGCATCACCGAACTTGGAAGAACGTCCGGTAGCGCACCGTCCTGCGCCAGGATCGTGCTGGACGCGGGAGTCGAGGCCGGCGTGTCCGACACCGTCGAGACCTCGGAGCTGGGAGGAACCTGCTCGACGACGGCGGTACTGGAACTCGTTGCCTGGACGTCGACCATGGTGTCGTCGGTACGGCTGCTCACACGTTGATCGACGGCCGGGCTCGTCACCCACGCCTCGGCGAATCCCTTACCCGGTTCCCCGTCATCAGCGTTCGGGTGGTTGGCAGTGGCGGAGCCCGATGCCACCTGGTCATCGGCGGCACTCGCTGCAGGGACGCCCGACTCGAGCGCGGGGACGGAGATGGCCTCACCGGCGAACGTGGCTCCGGTGCCGGGGTCGCTGATGTCTCCACCCGCCGTGGCGACGTCGGGTTGCGACCGGCCGGCGTCGTCCTCGAAATCGTCCGCACCGCTGGTAGCGCCGTTTCCGCCCGGTGAGCCGGTCTTCGGCCCGTCGCCGGCGAGAGTTGCCGGCAGGCTGATGGGGCTGGTCTGGTCGATGTCGGGTTCGGTTGCGCTGGTGCTCGACGAGGGCGCCACGGTCAACGGATCGGCCCGGGTCGCGCCTGGATCGAATCGAATCGGCTCCGGCTGGATAGACGACCGGGAGATCAGTGGCTGGGAGATCAGCGGCTGGGAGGTCAGCGGCTGGGAGGTCAGCGGCTGGGAATCATCGACATGTGTCTGTAACGACGTCGTGCCCAGGTCGACGCTCGGCAGCGGGCTGGACATCGCATCAAGGGTGTCGAACGGGGTGAAATTGATGTCACCGTCGGTGCTGAAACTCGACGCGGTCGAGTCATCACCGCTGAGAGCATCGCCGGGGGTGTCCTCGGCCGACGCGACGCCGGCGGTGACACCGGCAGCGGTGGCAATGGAGGCGACAATCAGTGCGGTGCGCCCGCCGACGAGGGCAGCCCACGCCGTGTCGGACTGCGCAGGAGTGTGAAGATCGGTTTCTTTCTCCGTGCCGGATCTGTAGGGGTTGGCCAGCACCGCGATGCGGTCCGCTGTAACTGCCCGCTTTCGTCTGATCTTTGGTGGCAGTTGTTCCGCGGAGTCCGGGCGGGGACGCATCGAGACACCTCCTCATCGAGGTTCGATCGCAAGATTCACTTCAGCATATTTACCGGATTGTTCAACCCAACCAGAGCTGAAGCCATGTCTTACATGTTCCCGTCCATGTCGTTCCAAGCATGGCGACCGTGTGGCCTGGGCCGAAGACGTTCATAGGCGGACTGCGTGGCCGGGGAAGAGCGGTTGGTCGTCGGCGGCCCCAACCGGACGGGCCGTCCCCGACACCTGACCCTGAACCGCCCGCGTGCTGACGCCGGTCCCGGGGCCGCCGGGCCGTTAACCTCGGTCACGGTTCAGGATGTCGGCAGTCGAGGAGGACGGTCATGTCGGAGCTCGAGCGATTCCGGATGCTGATCGGCGGCAAGGGCGTGGACGCGATCTCGGGGCGGACGTTCGAGTCCCAGAACCCCTACACGGGCCGGCCCTGGGCCGTCGTCCCCGACGGGGGCCCTGCCGACGTCGACGCCGCGGTGGCGGCCGCCAGGTCGGCTCTCGGTGGGGAGTGGGGGGCCATGACCGGATTCGCGCGGGCGGCGCTGCTGCGCCGCCTCGCCGACCTGGTCACCGAGAACGCGGAGCGCCTCGCCCGCCTCGAGGTCGACGACTCCGGCAAGCTCTACCGGGAGATGATCGGCCAGCTGGGCGGTATGGGCGGGTGGTACCACTACTTCGCCGGTCTCGCAGACAAGCTCGAAGGCCGCCAGATCCCGGTGCCGAACCCGGACCACCTGGTCTACACCCGCCGGGAGCCGGTCGGGGTGGTGGCGGCGATCACCCCGTGGAACTCCCCGCTGCTGCTGATGACGTGGAAGCTGGCGCCCGCGCTCGCGGCCGGTTGCACGCTGGTGATCAAGCCGTCGGAGCACTCGCCGGTGTCGACGCTGGGGTTCGCCGAGCTGATCGAGCAGGCCGGGTTCCCGCCCGGTGTGGTCAACGTCGTGTGCGGGCTGTCCCGCGAGGTCGGCGCCGCGCTGGCCGGTCACCCCGGCGTGGACAAGGTCGCGTTCACCGGCTCGACGGCCACCGGGCGCGCGGTGGCCCACGCCGCGGCGGAGAACCTCCACAAGGTCACGCTGGAGCTGGGCGGGAAGTCCCCCCAGATCGTGTTCCCGGACGCCGACCTCCATGCCGCGGCCAACGGCCTGGTTGCGGGGGTGTTCGCCGCGACGGGGCAGACCTGCATGGCGGGTTCGCGGCTGATCGTGCACGAGTCCGTGCACGACGAGCTGGTGGCGCTGATCGCCGCGCGCGCGGCCACCATCAGGCTCGGTGACCCCCACGCCGCCGACACGGAGATGGGCCCGGTGGCCAACGGCCCGCAGTACGAGAAGGTGCTCGGCCACCTGAGGACGGCGCTGGCCGAGGGCGCCACCGTGGCCGCCGGCGGCGCGGCCGACGCGGACCTGGGCGGCTACTTCGTCCGGCCGACGGTGCTCACCGGCGTCACGCCCGGGTCGACGGTGGTGCGCGAGGAGGTCTTCGGCCCGGTGCTGGCGGTTCTCCCGTTCACCGACGAGGACGAGGCGTTGGAGCTCGCCAACGACACCCCGTACGGCCTAGCGGGTGCGGTCTGGACGAAGGACGTGCACCGCGCGCACCGGGTCGCCGCGAAGCTGCGGGCCGGAACGGTGTGGATCAACGCGTACCGGGTGGTTGCGCCGAGCGTGCCCTTCGGCGGGTTCGGGCAGTCGGGACTGGGCCGGGAGAACGGTGCCGCCGCGATGGACGAGTACACCGAGAACAAGTCGGTCTGGGTCGAGCTCACCGGAGGCACCCGCGACCCGTTCACGCTCGGCTGAGCGGAACAGATCGACGTGTGGTTGCGTAAGCAACTACACGTACCGACGAGGAGGGAATGCGCATGGCCATCGCTCCGCACGGCCTGCACCACGTCACCGCGATCGCGTCCGACCCGCAGGGCAACGTCGACTTCTACACGCGGGCGCTGGGGCTGCGGCTGGTCAAGCAGACGGTCAACTTCGACGCCCCCGATACCTACCACCTCTACTACGGGGACGAGGTGGGCAACCCGTCGACGATCCTGACGTTCTTCCCGTGGCGCGGTGTGGCCGCGGGCCGCCAGGGCAGCGGCCTGACCACCGCCACCGCGTTCAGCGTGCCGCCCGAGTCGATGGGCTGGTGGCAGCGTCACCTCACCGGCCTCGGGCTCGACGTCGACGGCCCGCGCACCCGTGACGGCGAGGAGGTGCTCACCGTCTCCGACCCCGACGGGCTGGTGATCGACATCGTCGCGGCTCCCGGTGACGCGCGTTCGGGCTGGGACGGTGTCGCCGCCATCCCGGCCGAGCACGCCGTGCGCGGACTGCACTCGGTGACGATGTCCGAGCGGCTGCCCGAGCGCACCGCGGCGCTGCTGTCCGGGCTGCTCGGCATGCAGCTCGACGGCGAGGACGGGGACCGCGCCCGTTTCGCGATGGCCGGCGGTGGGGCGGGCGCCGTGGTGGACGTGGCCGCCGACGCACGCCCGCGCGGCCTGCAGGCCGGCGGCACCGTCCATCACATCGCGTTCCGCGCGCCCGACAAGCCGACCCAGGCACTCTGGCGCCGCGAGCTCGTCGAGGCGGGCCTGCACGTCACCGAGATCGTCGACCGGCAGTACTTCACCTCGATCTACTTCCACGAACCCGGGGGAGTGCTGCTGGAGATCGCCACCGACGCGCCGGGTTTCGCGATCGACGAGCCGCTGCTGGAGCTGGGCCGTTCGCTCAAGCTTCCACCGTGGCTGGAGCCCAGCCGCGAACAGATTGCGGCGGCGCTGGGCCCGCTGCGCGTCGACGAGCGCGCGTCGTGACGTTCCGCGCGGCAGAGGCCGCTGGGGCCGCGTCGTGACCGGCGTGACGATCGGCTCGACACTGCGGCGTCCGCACGTGTGGCTCCCCGGGACGGGCATCCCGCCGCTGTTGCTCCTGCACGGCACCGGCGGCGACGAGCACGACCTGGTGCCGCTGCGCGAGCATCTCGCCCCCGGCGCCCCGATGCTCTCGCCGCGCGGCACGGTGTCGGAGAACGGGATGCCCCGGTTCTTCCGGCGCTCGGGCGAAGGCGTGTTCGACGAGGACGACCTGCGGGCCAGGGTCGACGAGCTGGCGGAGTTCCTCGCCGCCGCGGAGGCCGCCTACGGCGTCGCCGCGGGGTCCTGGTTCGCCGCCGGGTTCTCCAACGGCGCCAACATCGCCTCGGCCCTGCTGTTCCGCCGCCCCGAGGCGCCGGCGGGCGCGGTGCTGATGGCGGGCATGGTCCCCTTCCGTGACGGCCCCGACCCTGCGGCGGACCTGACGGGCAAGCGGGTCGCCGTCGTCAACGGCCGCCGCAGGTCGGGCGGCATCAGATGGCCTGCGCCGTCGACGCCGGCCACGGCCGCACGAGCGTGGCGAGCGCGTCGTTGTCGACCTCGGCCCACGCGATTGCCTCGACTGCGATCAGCGGCAGTCTACGACCGGGTGTCTACAAGATCGGGAACGGTCCATCCAGCCGCTGTCACAGATCCAGCGCGACGCGTAGCAGGGCTTCGACCTGTTCGACGACGGCCGGGTCGGCGGCGCCGTAGGACTGGGTCAGGGTGCGGCGCGCGACCCTGGTCAGTCCACGTCCGACGTTGATCCAGCGCTGCTCGCCGTCTGCTCCCGTGACCAGGACAGGGACGACCAGCAGGAGCGGGCCGGGGTCCTCGGTGTCGGCCTCAAGGCCGTAGAGCATGCTCGCGCCCTGGTCGATCAGGGTTTGGGAGCTCAGCAGCAGGATGACCCGGTTGCGCAGGCTGGAGGGGGAGTACCAGAGTTCACCCCGCCACACGGTGCTCCTGCCCGTCGCCGAACAGCTCTTGCTCGTCGAGCTTGGCGAGCGCGACGTCGACGTCGGCCTGCTGGGCGGTGGTCAGCCGTGGGCGCTCGGACGCCCACGCGTGCCGTCGCGCAAGACGCGACATGTATGCCGAGAGCGAGACGCCCTCGATCGCGGCCGCGCGCCGGGCGAGCACCAAAGCGTCATGCTCCATGCTCAGACTGACCTTCTCCGTAGATGCCACCACATGATCCTACCGCTTCATCGTGCCTATCGGTAGGAGCGACCATCCTGCCGGTCCGTCGGAGCCATGATCCAGACCGCGGAGCAACCCCGACCCGTGAACGGAGCGGGCCCGCCGCCATCGGGCTGGGACAGACGGGCCGGCTCAGCCAGCGCTATTGCACGCGCGGTCGGTTGCGCTCCTCAGCGGCTCGGCGGGCGGATGATGATCACCGCAGGCGGTGCGGCGGGCTGGTCGAGATCGGTCACCGCCGCGCCGTCGAGGTGGACGGTGCCGTCGATGTGGTGCTGACGGATCGCGTCCTCGGAGATGCCGGCCGACAGCATGCGGCTCCAGACGGTGGGAGTGGGGGCATCGTCGGTCATGCTGGCCATCGTCTCGCGTCGAGGCGCCGCCCCACGCGCGACCGGTCCCCCCGATGGCCACCGCCTGCCCGGGACTGGCGGGGCACGATTCTGTCGGTGGGCGCTGCCACGATCGACCCCGAAACCCGCCGCGGTGGCTGCTGCCGGGCCCGACCAGCCGTCGGCGAGCAGCGTCCTGATGCCCGACGAGCGGGATGCGCGCGGGCTGCTGGCGCTCATAATCCTCACCGATGCCCGCCGCGCCGGCCGCGCCGGCTCGGCCGCGTACGGAGGCCGGGGTGGCCTACCGCCGGGCGCTGGCGCTGGTCACCAACGGCCGGGAGCGGGCGTTCCCGCAGGAGCGGCTCGCGGCACTGGGTCGCGTCGGACCGTGACCCTGCGCCGGCGCCTACGATGCGGATGCCGGCCCTGCTGTGGTGTCCCACCCGGGCCTGCGCGGCGACGAGAGGACCCGACATGCACGGCTCGCCCGACGACGGTGAGGACAACGACTCCGGGTTCCTGGAGCCGGCCGACAGTCTCGAGGACCGCGGGGTCGTCGACGCGCTGGACGAGGGGTACTCCCCGCCCGACCGGCCGTGGGTGGTCGACGACTGGGGCACGACGGCGCGCGAGGAGTCCGACGGGGAGAGTCTCGACGGCCGGCTGGCCCGCGAGCTGACCGACGGTGTGCCCGAGGCCGGGGACGGCCTCGGCGACAGCTCCGACACCGACGGGGAGCTGCGCGACGACGAGGTGGGCGCGGCCCGCTCCGGTCGCCTCGTGGCGTCGGACGAGGGCGGGGTGACCGATGCCGAACCGGAACTCTGGGCGGTCGACGTGGGCATCGACGGCGCGGCGGCGTCGGCGGAGGAAGCGGCCGTCCACGTCGTCACGGAGGAGTCCCCGCTCGACGACTGAGCCCGCACGTCGCCCGCGGCGCAGGGCGCCCGTCGGGTGCGGCGCAGGGCGCCCGTCGGTGCGGCGCAGCGCGCCCGTCGGTGCGGCGCAGCGCGCGCTGTGGCCCCGCGCAGCGCGCCGTCAGCGCAGTCGCTGGTCCTTGAGTCGCCGGAGCTTGCCCACCGAGCGTTCCAGGGTCTCGGGGTCGACGACCTCACAGGTCACGGTCACACCGACCGTCTCCTTCACCGAGGAGACCAGCTCCGCGGCGGCGGTCCCGCGGCGCTCCGACCGTGTGTCCGGGCGCGCCTCCACCCGCACCGTGAGCGTGTCGAGGCGCCCCTGCGTGCGGAGCACGAGCTGGAAGTGCGGCGACAGCCCGGCCGTGCGGAGCACGATCTCCTCGATCTGCGTGGGGAACACGTTCACGCCGCGCAGGATGATCATGTCGTCGCTGCGGCCGGTGATCTTCTCCATCCGCCGCATGCCGGGGCGCGCGGTGCCCGGCAGCAGCCGGGTCAGATCGCGGGTGCGGTACCGGATGATCGGCAGCGCCTCCTTGGTGAGCGAGGTGAACAGCAGCTCTCCCTCCGCGCCGTCGGGCAGCACGTCGCCGTCGATCGGGTCGACGACCTCGGGGTAGAAGTGGTCCTCCCACACGTGCAGCCCGTCCTTGGTCTCCACGCACTCCTGCGAGACGCCGGGACCCATCACCTCCGACAACCCGTAGATGTCGACGGCGTGGATGTCCATGCGCTCCTCGATCTCGCCGCGCATCCGCTCGGTCCAGGGTTCGGCGCCGAGGATCCCGACCCGCAGCGACGACGAGCGCGGGTCGATCCCCTGCTTCTCGAACTCGTCGATGATCGTGAGCAGGTAGGTCGGCGTCACCATGATGATCTCGGGGGCGAAGTCCGTGACGAGCTGGACCTGTCGCGGTGTCATGCCACCGGACACGGGGATCACCGTCGCGCCCAGCTTCTCGACGCCGTAGTGCGCGCCGAGCCCGCCGGTGAACAGGCCGTAGCCGTAGGCGACATGGACCTTGTGTCCGGGCCGCCCGCCCGCCGCGCGGATCGAACGGGCCATGACCGTCGCCCAGGTGTCGATGTCGCGAGCCGTGTAGCCGACGACGGTGGGACGGCCGGTGGTGCCCGACGAGGCGTGGATGCGGCGCACCCGGTCCTGTGCAACGGCGAACATGCCGAACGGGTAGTTGTCGCGCAGGTCGGCCTTGGACGTGGTGGGGAACTTCCCGAGGTCCGCGAGCTCAGTGCAGTCCTGCGGATGGACGCCCGCGGCGTCGAAGCTCCTCCGGTAGTGCGCCACGTGGTCATAGGCGTGGCGAAGCGTCCACCGCAGGCGTTCGAGCTGCAGCGAGCGCAGCTCGTCGACCGACATCCGCTCGGCGGCGTCGAGCGTGCCGGGCGCGGGGGCGAGCCCCAGGCGTGCGGTCACCGCTTCGCCACCAGGGTGAGGACGTCGTAGCGGGCCACCGACTCGCCGTCGTGGCGGGTGACGTCGGCGTCCCAGCGCACCTCGCCGTAGGCGGCGCTGTCGCGGGGGGTCACCTGCTTGCAGGTCAATGCCACGGTGAGGGCGTCACCGAACCTCACGGGCGTCAGGAACCGCAGGTGGTCGACGCCGAAGTTGGCCAGTACCGGGCCCGGAGCGGGGTCGACGAACAGCCCCGCCGCCAGCGAGACCACCAGGTACCCGTGGGCCACGCGCTCGCCGAACAGCGGGTTGGCCGCGGCGGCCTCGGCGTCCATGTGCGCGTAGAAGGTGTCGCCGGTGAACTCGGCGAAGTGCTCGACGTCGGCCTGGCTGACGGTGCGCGGCCCGGCGACGACCGTGTCGCCGATCGACAGCTCCTCGAGGTGCTTGCGGAACGGGTGGACGTCGGTGACGTGGCGTCGCGCGCCGGCGACCCAGCGGCCGGTGATCGCGGTGAGCATGTCCGGGTCGGCCTGCACCGCGGTGCGCTGCATGTGGTGCAGGACGCCGCGGATGCCGCCCATCTCCTCGCCGCCGCCCGCCCGGCCCGGACCGCCGTGCACGAGCTGCGGCATCGGGGAGCCGTGACCGGTGGACTCCTTCGCGTCGGCCTGGGTGAGCACGAGCAGCCGCCCGTGCCAGGGTGCCGCCCCCAGCACGACGTCCCGCGCGAACGCCGGGTCGCCGGTGACCACCGAGCCGGCCAGGCTGCCCTGGCCGCGGGCGGCGTAGTCGAGGAGCTGGTCGGTGTTCTCGTACGGCATCAGCGTCGAGACCGGCCCGAACGCCTCCACCTCGTGCGGTTCGGCGCGCTCGGGATCGCCGACGATCAGCACGGGGGAGAGGAAGGCACCACGCTCGGCGTCGGCCTCCCGCACGTCGACCTGGTCGGGGTCCCCGAACACGATCCGGCCGGCGTCGCGCAGCGCCTTGATGCTGCGGCGGACCTCCTCGCGCTGTTCCAGGCTCGCGAGCGCCCCCATCCGGACGCCCTCGGCGGCCGGGTTGCCGATCACCGTCCGCGCCAGCTTCGCGCCGACCGCCTCGGCGACCGCGTCGAGGTGGGCCGCGGGGACGAACGCGCGCCGGATCGCGGTGCATTTCTGCCCGGCCTTGACGGTCATCTCGGAGACGAGCTGCGTCACGAAGAGGTCGAACTCGGGGGTGCCCGGGACGGCGTCGGGGCCGAGCACGGACAGGTTGAGCGAGTCGGCCTCGGCGGAGAAGCGCACGCTGTTCCGCACGATGCCGGGGTGTGTGCGCAGGGTGGCCGCCGTGCTGGCCGAGCCGGTGAAGGAGACCAGGTCCTGGCCGGTGAGGTGGTCGAACATGTCACCGACGCCGCCCGCCACGAGCTGGAAGGTGCCCTCGGGGAGCAGGCCCGAGGAGACGACCAGCTCGGCGAGTGCCGCGGTGAGGAACGCCGTCGGGCTGGCCGGCTTGACCACCGACGGCACGCCGGCGAGGAAGGCGGGGGCGAACTTCTCCAGCGGCCCCCATACCGGGAAGTTGAACGCGTTGACCTGCACCGCCACCCCGCGCAGCGACGTGGCGACGTGCTGGGCGACGAACGTCCCGCCCCTGCTCAGCGGCTCGACGTCCCCCTCGACGTAGAGGGTGTCGTTGGGCAGCTCGCGGCGGCCCTTCGACGCGTACACGGCCAGCACGCCGATCCCGCCGTCGACGTCGAACTTCGAGTCGGCGAGCGTCGCGCCCGTTCGCGCGGACACGGCGTAGAGTTCCTCGCGGTGCTCCCGCAGGTGCCCGGCCAGCGCCTTGAGCAGCCCCGCACGATGGTGGAAGGTGAGCGCGCGCAGCGCCGGCCCGCCGACGCGCCGGCCGTGGTCGAGCACGGCGCCCATGTCGATCCCGTCGGAGGAGATCCGGGCGACCTCCTCGCCCGTGACGGCATCGTGCAGGGGACGCCCGTCGGCGGGGGCGTGCCAGCCCCCGCGGACGTAGCTGCCCAGGACGGGTGTGGGCAGGACCGGTGCCATGAGGAGCCTCCGTGCTCTACCGACCGTTCGTTCGGACGGAAGCTAGCACGGTCCCGCTCCGGTAGGGAGCCCCTCGACCCACCCGAGTGGCCGGGGGTCGAAGGTGACCCGGATGCGGCTGATCCGGCCGTCCGCGACGTGACTCCAGTTGGCCGTCGCCACCCGCTGTTCGGTGACCGTGGTGTGCAGGTCGAACCAGGTGAGGACGTCGCTCTCGTCGGCGAACACGTGCCGCACGACGATGTCGGTGACGATCGTGGACATCCCCTGCAGGCCACGCAGGCAGTCCTCCACGCCGTCGACGGTGGCCAGCGGGCCACGGAAGCTGACGTCGTCGGCCAGGACCGTGCGCAGGGTGGTGAAGTCCTTGTCGGCCCACGCCCGGAAGTAGGTGGCGGCGAGGGTGCGCGGGTCGGTGCGGTCTGCGGCAGTGTCGTTCATGAGCCCGCTGGCCCCATCAGAACGCCAGCACGGCTGACCCCCTCGCTGCCGACTTCGTCGACGCCGGTGGCCACGACCTCCCTGGAATCGGCACGAAAGGCTACCGCGTCTATGACCGGGCGATCACCGACAGCGACCACCCCGATCACCAGTACCTGATCCGCCGGTCCGTCGACGACGGCGAACTCGCTTACTACCACTGCTACAACCCGCGTCACGAACCCGTCAGTGAACTCGTCCTGGTCGCCGGCACCCGCTGGCCCATCGAGGAATGTTTCCAGACCGGGAAAGGCGCGCCGGTTCGGGGTGAGCGAGCGGACCGCGCAACGCTGGGCCCTCACCGTGCGGGCTGGGTAGCGTCCGGGATCGGTCGAGCCTTCCCCGCCGGCCGGTGACCATGCCCGGACGTCGAGGTGAGGGGGGGTGTTGAGCGGGGGCGTGTTCTACATCCACGACGGCACGTGCGGGGGTTATGAGCCCGACAACCAGGCCGCCCCACGTCGCTGTCTACAGCGGGTGGTGGCCGCGGGGTTGGTGGACCGCCTTGAGTCGCGACGGCCGGCGGTGTGGTTGTCGTTCGCCTGCGCCGGGCACGTCGGCAACCTGATCGCCGCCCGCCCGTTGCTCGACCGCGACCGCGCGGAGATGGCCCGGCGCCGCTTCCACCACGACGCCATGCGGATCGACCCCGACCGGGGCCCGTTGGCCACTGGCCGCGCCGCCCGTGAGCTGCTCGCGCGGGCCCAGCGCTGGGCCACCGCGCACCCGGAGCAGACCTACCCGCCCGCCACCGCTACCGGCCCGATGCCGAGTTGACGCGTAGGCGTCAACGGGCCGGGGTGCTTCCAGCGGAAGCAGCAGCCAGCAGGGGACCCCGGGCGGGTGCTTCGGGCGGAAGCGGTCAGCAGGGCCGGTAGTCGGTGATCTGGTAGCCCTGGCCGAGTACCCGGTGCAGGGTGAACCGGCCGGGGGAACTCGGGCCGGCGTCGGGTTGGCGGCCGTCGAGTGGAGACACCCACGACAGCCCGCACCCGGTGAGGGTGGCGATCTCCCGGTCTCGGGACATGGTGGAGGTGTCGCCGGTGAGGCGCACCGACGGGCGGTAGTCGTCGGGGCGGGTGAGCTGGGTGTGCCAGGCCAGTACCGCGCCTGGGCAGTCGGGGGCGTCGAACGCGGCCGCCAGCTGGGCCTGGGCCGGTTCGGTGAACAGGGCGCACCCGCGGATGGTGTCGCGGTCGGCGACGGTGGCCATGACCGCGCCCAGGACGCCGCGGGGGTCGCGGGGCAGGAGCTGGGCGCGGTTGTAGTCGCTGGTCTTGGCCCAGCTGTCCGCCCGTTGTTGCGCGGCGAGGACGGTTTCGGTGACCCAGCCGGTGCCGGCGGTGAGGAACAGGACCATCCCGACGGCGAGCAGCTGCCAGCGTGGCAGCCGGAACACCCCCGCCACCGCGAGCGCCCCACCGACCCCGGTCACCGCCAGCCACGGTGACCAGGCCCCGAGGGTGGTCACCAGCAGCAACGCCACGAGCAGCAGCGGGCCGCGTTTACCGGCGAGTAGGTAGCCGAACCCGAGCAGCCGCAGCACGACCGCGAGACCGAGCACCAGGACCAGCGGCCACCACGGGAACCCGGCCCACGGCCACACCACCGCGAACACCACCAGCAGCACCGGCGCGAGCCGCAACGTGAACACGGTCCGGACCGTGCTCAGGGCGGTATCGAACTTGCTCACCGCGGCGCCGACCCCCGCAGACGTCGCCCGCCCGGCGGGCGCACGCAACAGGCAGCCATGAGCCGAGCGTGGCACAACGTGACCCGATCGGTGGGCCGATTGATGCTGCCCCACCACCCACCGCCATTACGTCACGTTCTGAAACGTACACAACGTTACTAACGGAATGTATTGACGGAAACGAAAACGTGACGCTATGCTCGGGGTATGGCAGACGAGCAGCACCGCACCCGGGCCGGGCAGGGCCCCGCACCCGCCGCGAGCGGCACGAGCGGCACGAGCGGCACGGGCGGCACGGGTGGCGCGGGCGACGACGGGGAGCGGTGCCAGTTCCCGACCGGCCCGGGTGGGCAGCTGTGTGGGCGGCCGATCGAGCGGTCCGGGGCGCCGGGACGGCCGTCGCTGTACTGCGACCGGTCCGAGCACACCCGGGCGCGGGCGTTCGCCGTGCGGCGGGCGTTCCAGCTCGCCGGCGCCGGCGCCGGCGCGGGCGGGCGGGGTGCGGCGGCGGCGGTGGGCGACGTGGAGATGCCGGCCCGGCCGGTGAGCGACGGGCGGGTGACGTTCGGGGCGTTGCTGACCCGGTTCGAGGAGACCGCCGCGGTGACCCAGCGGGCGCTGGGTGAGCAGCAGGCGATCCTGGAGCGGGCCGCCGAAGTGGCGCGCACCGTCACCGACCCCGAGGCCGCCGCGTACGAGGTCGACCAGGTCCAGCGCGAGACCGGGGTACGGATCGCCGAAGCCCAGAGTGCGCAGGCCGCCGCCGAGCGCGACGCCCGCGAGCACCGCCGCCGCGCCGAGACCGAGACCGAGCAGCGCGCACAGGCCGACGAAGCCGCGCAGGAGGCCCTGGCCCAGGTCGAGACCATCCGCGCCCAGACCACCGAGCAGGTCGCCCGCATCACCGCCGACACCGACACCGCGGTCGCTCAAGCCCAGGAAACCGCCCAACGGGCTGCCACCGCCGAACAGGCCGCGCACCAGGAGGTACAGCGGGTACGCACCGACGCCGCCGAGCAGACCGCCGCCGCGCAAGCCGCCGCCGAGCAGTACCGCCAAGAGGTCGACGCCGAACGGGACCGGGTGCTGGCCGAGCGAGCCGCGCTGGCCCGCGACGAGATCGAACAGGCCCACACCACCGCAGCCGCCCAGGTGACCGCCGCCGAACAGGGCGCCGACACCGCCCGCCGTGACGCCGCCACGCAGGTCCTCACCGCGCAGCAACACGCCGCCGAAGCGGGCGCCGCGCAAACCCGGGCCGAGGCCGAACGGGCCGCCACCGACCGGCGGGCCGGGGAGGACCGGGCCGCCGTGGAGCGGCTACGCACCGAGCTGGAACAGACCCGCACCGAACACCACAACGAACTCGCCACCCTGCGCCGGGAGGCAACCGACGAACGGGCCGTGCTGCGCGCGGAAGCGCGCGAGCAGCTGGCCGCCGTCCTGGCCCGGTTCGACACCACCACCGAACCCGCTCCCACGCCGCGGCGGGACCGGACGACACCCACCGAGTAGAGCTCAGCTCGACCGTCGCCCGCCCGACCGCACGACCTGCACCACCCCCGACGAAGGAGCAGCCGATGGCCGCCATCGAGGACCACCCTGCGCGCAGCACCAGCGCGGGTGGCTGGTCGTGCGCGACCTGTCCATGACCGACACCGAAGCCGCTGCCCTGCTCGCCGAGCCCGGCGCCGTCGAACCCGGCACCAACCACCTCGCGAGGGGTTCTTCCCGTACCCGGCCGACACCTTGGATGCAGCGGATCGTCTGAGGTCCGCGCGGTGGCCGAGGTAACGGGGTGGGCACGCCACGCCAC
>Ga0209591_10001407_pt1 | contig 29898 bp, 28 predicted proteins | sample MAT01_FD_187207 | JGI IMG/M metagenome (GOLD analysis project Ga0209591, IMG submission 187207) | Freshwater microbial communities from Lake Fryxell liftoff mats and glacier meltwater in Antarctica - MAT-01 (SPAdes) (version 2) | ecosystem: Environmental > Aquatic > Freshwater > Ice > Liftoff... | reverse complement strand
GCTGCGCTTGCGCGATGCCGAGGTGGCGGAGTGACAAATGAGTATCATGGCGCTGGCCTCTTGGTTGATCCTGATTTGTTGCATGGAATGCTTGAACAGTTCGGTGACTATACTGACGTTTTCATTGTTCAGGAACGAATCGAGGAAGCCCAGGTTGATCCCACCGTCATGCATCCGCTTGCCGACTTGCGCGCAAGCTTGCAAACGGATGGGCTGCTTGATGATTGACGAGCATTTACCACATTGATAGCCTGGTTATGTGGTTAGCACCTACCGCGTAGGCCATCGGCGCGATGTTATCGGCATCTTTAGCGTAAGATGGCTACTGGGTGTGCAATGGCGTTATTATCCACACTTTTACCTTTCATCAACGCTTGCACCAAAGTAGTTAGCTCGAATAAAGACTGTCATCCTTAGTCATTTTATTTGGACTGATACCTTCGTTGAAATAGCAATATTCATCAAATATAAACATGGACAATAATAATCTCCAGCAGAAAATAAAATTTCTTACACCGGATTTTGCTTGCGGCTTTTGCGAATCACAGTTAGGTTACAAAATCCAGTTTTCAGATCATTCGGAAACTTACGCTGAATATGGCGATTTCCTTAGCGGAGGCGCATGCGCAGTTGTTAGTTGTAATCACTGCAACAGACTGAATATCCTGTTATTTTACGGAACGACTAGCTACGAAAACAGCAGATCTATCACAGCGGCGATCTGGGCAGGAGCCATCATAGCTTCCATTTGATCAGCGCGCCTTAAACGTTGATCAACGGTTGAAAAAGTGCTAGAATAGCCACTAGGCATAGGAAAACTTGTCGGCTAAGAGGAGCAGTAAATGGCTGGTCAGACCATTAGCATCACACTATCGGATGGGCTGTATGAACGGGTCAAAGCGACAGCGGCGGCGGCGGCGCTGTCTGTAGAGGAAGTATTGATGCAGTCCGTCGCCCTCTCCTTGCCGACGTTAGAAGATGATTTGCCGCCGGAAACGAGAAAAAATTTGGCCGCGCTCTCTTTGTTCAGTGATTCAGAACTGTGGCGCATGGCGGAAAGTATGGCCGACGATGATTTGCAGCAGCAAATTGAGACATTGGCAGAACGTCAAAAACAACATGCTCTCACCACTGCCGAACATAGTAGATTGACGAAGCTAATGTCACGGGCACAGTTATTTATGCTGCGCAAAGCAGAGGCCTATCGTTTACTGGCCCGTCGCGGCTATACGCTATTTTCAACCGCCAGCCAAACCTCTAACTGATTTCCGACGCATTGCCATGTCTGTGCCTGCCTCCTTACGTCGCCAAATCGCAGAACGCGATGCCAACCGTTGCGCATACTGTCAAACTGCCGAAGCGAATTGCGGCCTCCGTATGCATATTGACCATATTCTGCCAGAGACAAAGGGCGGCGCAACGACGTTGGACAATTTGTGTCTGGCCTGCTTTACTTGCAATGTGTATAAAGCTGACCAACAAACCGGCACCGATCCTATGACAGGGGCAAAATTTTCTCTTTTTCATCCTATCCAACAAGCTTGGGCTGAGCACTTTGCCTGGGACGAAAGTGGAACGATTATTCTTGGTTTAACACCCCATGGAAGAGCAACGGTGGTGACGCTCCAAATGAATAATCTAACAGTGCTTCAGGCGCGCCGTCGCTGGGTAAGTGCAGGCTGGCATCCACCAAATCAACAATGAAAATATTCTTTCATAAGCTGATAGTAGGGAATAACGTATGGCCTACCAAGCGCTCACCGAACAAACCATCATCGATTACATCAAAAGCCGTCCCGCGCTGGAACGCGTCTTTCCAAGTGAGGCGACCCTGACCGCCAAAGAGGTGGGTGACGGCAATTTGAACATGGTCTATATCGTGCAGAACGCGGTGGCGCCGCACCAATCAGCGGTCGTCAAGCAGGCACTACCTTATTTGCGGATTCTGGGCGAAGCGTGGGCGTTGACGCGCGAACGGATGCGTTTTGAGACGCAGGCGCTGTTGCAATATAACAGGCTGACACCCGGCCTCGCACCCGCAATCTATGACCACGATGACGAAATGTCGTTGGTGGTGATGGAGAATTTGAACCAGCATTTGATCATGCGCAAGGCATTGGTCGCCCGCCAGCGTTTGCCCCATTTTGCCGACCACATCTCGACCTTTATGGCGCGCAATCTCTTCTTTACGTCCGATCTCTATCTGACGGGGCTGGAAAAGAAGACGCTACAAGCCCAGTACATCAACCCGCATCTGAACAAGATTCAGGAAGATTTTGTCTTCACCAATCCGCTAATGGAGTCGCCGGAGAACCAGTGGAATCCGCTGGTAGACGACGAAGTGCAGCGTGTGCGCACGGACAGTGCGCTCAAGATCGCCGCCGCCGAAATGAAGGCAAGTTACATGACGCATGCGCAAGCGTTGATCCACAGCGATCTGCACACCGGCAGTTTGATGGTTAATGCAGATGATACGCGCGTGATCGACCCCGAGTTTGCCTTTTACGGGCCGATGGGCTTTGATGTGGGCGCCGTGCTGGAAAATCTGATCCTCAACTGTCTCGCCCATTATGGTCACACCGCCGACCCAGACGAGCGCGCCGAATATCAGCACTATCTGCTGGCGATGGTGGGCGCGGTTTGGCAGCAGTTTGCGCAAAAGTTTGAAACACTCTGGATCGAAAATAACAAGGGTGAACTCGCACCGCCGCAATATTGGAATTACGCGGGTGGCGCAGAAGCCTTTACCGAATTTCGGCGCCGCTACCTGCTCAATCTGTTGCGCGATACAGCCGGCCACGGTGGTTGCAAAATGTTGCGCCGCATGATGGGTGTTGTCAGCGTGTGGGATATCAGCAGTATTGAGGATGGCAGCAAACGGGCGATTGCCGAGCGCCTGGCGATTCGAATTGGCGCGCGCTGGCTGGTGGAGCGGCATAGCGTCAACACAATTGATGATCTGATTGCGATTGTGCAAGATGAGATGGCTGGGAATCATACTTGATCAGGCGGATTTTGGAGCATTGTTTGCGCTAGGGTAACGACGCGTCGTTCCGAGACAAATGCCAGCAACTGCATAGCCTCGTCAAAATTTACCCAGCGCGCCTCGTTCACTTAACGGTCATGGTTGGCGACATCGCCGGCCACATACTCGAACAGAAAAAAGTGGATAAACTTGTGGTAGCGGATGCGTGCGCCGCGCCGCGTTGCCACGTACCAATATTCGACTACTTCCAGCGCTGCAATTAGTTTGCCTTCAATGCCTGTCTCCTCTCGCACTTCGCGCACGGCGGCCACTTCCGGTGTCTCATCGCCATCAATCAACCCTTTGGGCAATTGCCAACGGTTCTGCGGTCCGACGGCGATCACAGCCAGTTCTGGTAATTGATCGGCGCGCCGACGAATGACCACACCGCCCGCCGACACTTGGGTTTCGGTCTGAATTCTGGTGGATGACGGCCGGGGGCGATTGTCAGAAATCGTTTCGTTCATACTCCTTCTCCTGCTCGCTAGCAGTTGGCCTGTGCGAACAAATGCATTCTAGCCCTGTTCTACACAATCGACAAATTACTTGTTAATACCCTATTGCATCGCATGCCGTCAGCCTGTATACTAGCTGATAGATTTTCCCTTCAGGCTGGAATGTGATCCAATTTGCGCGCTAGGATGGTGATGAACAATGAAAGAGCCAACGATCAATACGGGCGGTGGCGCTACGGTTGGCGAGAACGTCACAGCTGGGCTAGATTTTGTGGGGCGCGACAAGGTGGGCGCCCAGGTTTTTGTCGATAATCTGGAAAAACTCGCGCGCTGGCTAGGCATCGCCGCCGTTCTGGCGGTTGCCCTGTGGAGCACGGCCTATTTCTTGACCACGCTGCGCATCCAAGCCGAGACGCGCCAAATTGAAGCGCGTAAACCGTTTCTAGAAAAACAGCTGGCGCTTTATACCGAAGCCACGCAGGCCGCGGCTGTCCTGGCGACGACGACGGATGAAGCCGAGCTTACCGCGGCGCGCAATCGCTTCTGGGCACTCTACTGGGGCGAGTTGGCCATGGTGGAAAACGGGGGCGTCAGCGCCTCGGCTGGCGGTGTAGAAAGCGCCATGATGGCCTACGGCCGCTGTTTAAAGCAGGCGTGTGAGCAGACCGAATTGCAACGGTTGGCGCTAAACTTGGCCCATGCCTGTCGCGACTCATTGGCCGTCTCTTGGGGGGTGACAGACTGGCAAGCGCCGGTTTATACGCCGTAACGGCTAACCCCAGCCGAAACTTATCGTTTCCCAACTGAGCAAATCGCCTTCAATATGTTCTTTAATCCCCACCTTCTCCATCAAAAACATCACTTGGGCGCGATGATGCATGTTGTGGGTGATCACGTGACCAATCGTGCCTCCAAACGTCTTGAGTCGCGGCGGATTGTCCAGGCTGTCTAGAAAACAATCATCGTAGCGCTGCTCGCGCGCCACTTTCCGTGCTACATTAGCAAACTCGCGACTGATGACGCTCAACCGCGTCAACAATTCTGCGATCGTGTCACCCGTTCTTGTTTGTACAGGCCGCTCACACAGCAAATCCGTCCAGGTTTCCAGATTGTCGATCATGTGGACGAAAGTTTTGCGCAGTGACCGCTGATCAATGTCGAACTCTTGATCCAGCAGTTCAGCGGGCAATGCCTGGCAAGCCAAAAGCAACTGGCGCGTTGTCCAGGTGTCGTGACCAAGCAGCCGGTCGAGCAGGTCCATTGTGCCTCCTGAGGTGAATAAAAAGTGGAGATTGGAGATTGTTCACCTAATCTCCAATCTCTAATCTCCACTTTTTATTTTTGCAATTTATTTGTGTGCGCTAAGGGAGCTTTGCCTTACGCAACGCCCCAATAATCTTCTGATCGGTGACGGGGAACGGAAATGCCTCCAAATCCGCCAACTCCACCCAGCGCCAATCGGCACAGCCGATGGTCTGTGGTTCGCCACTCACATAGCGCGCCTGGAAGGCGTGCAACGTGATGCGGAAATGGGTGTAAGCGTGCTGCACAACGGTGAGCAACGCACCAACATCAATTTGTATGGCCAACTCTTCGTCGATCTCACGGCGCAGGCACGCCGGCAGATCGGCGTCACTGGGCTCGATTTTGCCGCCGGGGAACTCCCACAAGCCGCCGAGGAGTCCATTTTGGGGCCGTTGGGCGATCAAGAGTTTGGACACAAATGGTTCGCCCTGCCAAATAATGCCCGCCGCCACATCGTAATGCGGCGTCTGTTTGCGCACGGGCATCACTGGGCGCTGCGATTGGGTGCCTCGCTCTGCGGCTTCACACAGATCCACTACCGGGCAGATCAAGCAGCGCGGGTCACCGGGAATACAGATAAGCGCGCCCAGTTCCATCAGCGCTTCGTTGCAAATGCCGGCTGCCCCCGCTGGCGCGGCTTCCACCACGTTGCGCGCCAGTTGCCACAATTGTTTGAGGATGGCTGTTTCGTTGATCGGTTGGTCGATGTCGGCCAGGCGGCTGAGGACGCGCTTGACATTGCCATCCAAAATTGGTTCGGCCTGACCAAAGGCCATGCTGAGGATCGCGCCCACTGTATATTCGCCAATGCCGGGCAATTTGAGCAGTGTAGTGCGATCGGTGGGCAACTGGCCATTGTGTTCGGCTACTACTTGCTGAGCCGCACGATGCAAATTGCGCGCCCGCGCATAATAGCCCATGCCTTCCCACGCCTTGAGCACATCTTGTTGGTCGGCCACCGCTAACGCCTCGATCGTGGGAAAGCGCGCCATCCAACGCTGGTAGTAATCCACCACTGTATCCAGGCGCGTCTGTTGGGCCATGATCTCGCTGATCCAGACCGCATAAGCATCGCGCGCGCCGGCCGGAATTGTCCGCCAGGGCAGGGAGCGTTGGTGGCGGGCGTGCCAATCGACCAGACGGCGGGCAATTTCAGAATAATTCATCAAGCTGTTGCAGACCGCGTGTTAGGTCGGCGGTTACCAGTGCGCAGCACACAACACGCAACCCGTGCTGCGCACCCTCAAAACGACGGTCTAGACGCCCGCTCCGCCCGACAGAAAACATTGGCCCAGCGTCGTCGCCAGAAAGAACAAGATCAGCGCCACCCACATCCAAATGGGGAAGCCGGCAAAGTTTTGGCGTTTCTTTTTCTTGGGCTCAGGTTTGGGCAAGACTTTCTGGCAGCGCCAGCAGACCTCTTTGTCTTCGGGATTCCACTTGCCACAATTCGGACAATTCATTTTTGCTTCTCCTTGGTGTGAATGATGCAAGATATGGTAGCATAGAAAAAAATGGCAAGCAACAAAGGGATGGGAAGATGGCAAGATGACAGGATGACAAGATGGCTTGGGAGTTCCCTTTGTCATCTTGTCATCTTGCCATCTTCTCATCCTGTCATCTTGCCATCTCATTCAGCCTGTTCGACAACTTCACCCGCTTATGGTATCGTATCGATCTATGACACACGCCAACTCAATTACCTCACCCCAGTTTCAAACGTTGCTGGACCAATGCGTCCATTGCGGTTTATGTCTGCCCGCCTGCCCCACGTATTCGGTGTTACACACGGAGATGGACAGCCCGCGCGGTCGCATCCAATTGATGCAGGCGGCCGCCGACGGCCGCATTGCGACCGATGGTCCCTTTGCCGAGCATATCGAACTCTGTTTGGGCTGCCGTGCCTGCGAAACGGCTTGCCCATCCGGCGTGCAATATGGGTTGCTTTTCGAGACGGCACGCACGGCAATTGTCGATAATCGGCCGGCGACGACGCTCGAACGAGCCAGCCGCTGGTTGGCGCTGCGCCAGATGTTACCGCATCGACAGCGGTTGCGTCTACTCGCCCGCATGATGCGACTTTATCAGGCAATTGGTCTCTCGCGTTTGGTGCGCAAGCTCAATTTTTTGCCGCCTAGTTTGCGGGCCATGGAAGCGTTGTTGCCGCCGCTTTCGACCCGCTTTCCTGCCTATCAGCAGCCGGCGCCCGCGCTTGGTGAAAAGCGTGGCACAGTTGCTTTTCTGGTTGGCTGCGTCCAGGATGCTTTTTTAACCGAGGTTAATGCCGCCACTGTGCGCGTCTTACAGCACAACGGCTATGAAGTCCATTTTCCCAAGCTGCAAACCTGTTGTGGCGCGGCTGCCTTGCACATTGGCGAAGCAACCCTGGCGCGTGATCTAGCCCGCCAGAATGTGGACGCCTTTAGCGCAATAGAATACACGGCGATCATCAACAACGCGGGTGGCTGTGGTGCAACCTTAAAGGAATACGCGCATCTATTGGCCGATGAACCAGACTACGCCGCCAAAGCGCAAGCATTTGTAGACAACCTGCAAGATATTAACCAGTTTCTGGCCGATCATCTGCACAAACCGCCGCAGGGCACGCTCAATCTGCGCGTCACTTATGTTGATTCTTGCCATCTGCGCCACGGTCAAAAGGTGGTGCGCCAACCGCGCCAGTTGCTAAAACTGATCCCTGGCCTTACGCTGGTAGAATTACAACAACCCGACATGTGCTGTGGCAGTGCCGGTGTCTATAACATTATGCAGCCAGCGACAGCCGAGCAGGTGTTGGATGCCAAGATGGCCGATGTAGCCGGCACAACGGCCGATGTGGTGGTCACCACGAACACCGGCTGCCACATGCAACTGCTGCGTGGCGTGCGTGAGAAAGGTCTCAAGGCCGAAGTGCTGCATGTAGTCGAGTTGCTGGATCGTTCGTACCAAGCGGGAGAGTAAAATGAAAGCGGTTCGTTCGATCAAAAATCAGTACCTAGGCATCAATGCTCATTTGCATAGCTATTGGCAGGCAGAAGGCGGTTGGAAAGAATTTCATACCAGCCACATTGTAGACTTGGCTCGGATGTTGAAAGCACAACTGTTGCCGATCGGTTATACAGCCGCGATTCAAGATTCATTACAGATTCGGCGTGCTGATGAAGTAATCGGTAGGCCAGAGTCCGACGTCGCTATTTATGACCTGGACCCTGTTCGTCCTTTCATGGCTGCGCGTACGGACATCGCCGTTGCTGGACAGGTGACGCTGGCGCTGCCCGAAATTTTGAGCGAATATTATGAAGAGTTATCTGAATACCGGGCGCTTGGCATTTACCAAACGCAAAGCCACCGTGAACGAGGTGAACCTGTGGCTTGGATTGAATTGCTTTCGCCATCAAATAAACTTCATAGTCAAGACTTACCCCAATACCGCCGCAAACGCTTAGGCTTATTGCGCAGCGGTGTTGTCTTTATCGAGCTTGACTATCTGCATGAATCGCCGCCGACTTTTGCCAGAATTCCGCTTTACGCAAGTTGGCGAAGAAAACAGCCGCCCGCTGCCAACGCCCATCCATATCGGATTGTTGTGGTCGATCCTCGGCCAACGATTCCAGTCGGCAAAGCCTATCATTACCAGTTCGATGTCGATGAACCGCTACCGTCGGTTGCCATTCCGCTCAACGATGAGGATGTACTCCACTTTGATTTCAACACGCCGTACCGTTATACCCTAGAAGCCAATCTTTTTGGCCTGGAACTGATGGATTACAGCCAACTTCCCGATCACTTTAATCGCTACAGCGCCCCCGACCAGGCGCGCATTGCCGCCCGCATGGTGGCTGTGCTGCAAGCAGCCTACACCGGAATTGATCTGGAAAGTGGCCCATTTCCCGTTGAACCGATCTCATTAGAGGCGGCACTGGCAAAAATTGAAACCTTGAAACAAACAGCGCATGAATAATCAACACCCACTACCCACCCAACTCTTTGATAAGCGCCAACTGATCACCAATCCGGTCGAGCTGATCACTTACGAGATCGATGCCGGTTTTGACCGCGGCAAACCAGACGGCGTATTTTATCCCAATTCGGCGGCGGATGTCAGCCGGATTATGCGCTGGGCGCACGAACACAAAGTGCCCTTGATCGCCCGCGGGGCGGGCACAGGTCTCTCCGGCGGCGCGGTGCCCGAACATGGCGGTATTATCGTTGAATTTGCACGCCTCAACCGTGTGCTCGATTTTGATCAAACGGGGCGCAGCGCCAGCGTAGAGACCGGCTTGATCAACCTGGTGCTTGATGCGCTGGTCAAAAAAGCGGGCCTTTACTATCCGCCCGATCCTTCCAGCGGCCGCTCTTCGACGATTGGCGGCAATCTGGGTGAGAATGCGGGCGGCCCGCATTGCTTCAAATATGGCGTTACCACCAACTATATCACCGGGCTGGAGGTTGTGCTGGCCGACGGGCAGATCGTCCACCTGGGCGGGCGTGCGCTCGACTATCCAGAGTATGACTTTTGCGGCATCCTGGTCGGCAGCGAAGGCACGCTGGGTATTGTCACCCGCGCCGAGCTGCGGCTGATCCGCAACCCACCGGGCGTCAAAACCATGATGGTGGCCTTCGATTCGATTGAGACAGCAGGCCAAGCGGTCTCCGCCGTGATCGCGGCGGGGCTGATGCCGGCCACGTTGGAGATGATGGACCAGAAGATCATGGGTATGATTGAGGCCTATTCTGGCGCTGGGTTGCCCGTCCAAGCCGGCGCGGGCTTGATTGTGGAAGTGGATGGCTACCCGGAAAGCCTCGACGCGCAGATGGAAGAGATGGCCGATATCCTGACCCAAAATGGTGGTCACAGTTTGCGTCTGGCGCAGAGTGAGGAAGAACGCCAGAAAATCTGGTATGGCCGTAAAAGCGCAGCCGGTGCGATGTCGCGCTTGGCGCCCACTTTCTATTTGGTCGATATCACGGTGCCGCGCAGCCGCTTAGCTGCAACATTGGCCGACGTGGACCAGATTCTGGAAAAACATGATCTGCGCGCTGGCCACGTCTTCCACGCCGGTGACGGTAATTTACATCCCTTGATTCTGTGCGATGCGCGCAATCCAGCCTTGATGGGCCGCGTCTTCCAGGCAACCGATGAAATTGTAGCGTTGGCGATTGCGTGCGAAGGCAGCATTACAGGCGAACATGGCGTCGGCATCGAAAAGCGTAAATATATGCCGGTGATGTATACGCCCACCGAACTCGCGGCCATGCTCGACCTCAAGCAGATTCTCGATCCCCACGGTCTGCTCAACCCAGGCAAGATTTTTCCAGACACTGTCGCCACCCCGGTCTACGCTGCGCCGGTGTGGCCAACGACAAACCCCTTTGCCCCGGCCAGTACCCAAGAAGCCGCGGCTGGACTGGCTGCACTCTCGGCGGCCGGCCAACGCGTGCAGATCGGCAGCCATGTAAACCAGGTGCGTAGCGATGGTGAAGTCTGGCTTTCCACCGCTAATCTGCGCGGTATCCAGACCTTTGCTCAGGATGATCTCTACGTAACGGTGAGCGCTGGTACACCTGTACACGAGTTGCAGACCTTTTTGCGGGACTACGGTATGCAAGCGCCAGTCGCGGCGGCGTGGCCAGCGATGAGCATCGGCGGCTTGATCGCCACCAACTTCAACGCCCCCTTGCGGATGCGCTACGGGGCACTGCGCGACTTGATGCTCGCCACCACTGTCGTCCTGGCCGACGGTCGCACCATTCGTGCCGGCCGTTCGGTCGTCAAAAATGTGGCCGGTTACGATCTGCCCAAACTCTTTGTCGGCTCGCACGGCACACTCGGGTTGTTGACGGATATCACGCTCAAGTTGATTCCCGCCCCGCGCGCGCAGCGTACCCTTTGCGTACACCTAGATCAATTGGCCCTCGCCACAGCAATGGCGCAACAACTTTTGGCCCAAACATTGGTGGCCTCGGCCCTGTTGGTCGTGGAAGGCATGCAAATCCCTGGCGCACCGGTGACTCCGTATACCTTGGTTTACACCGCAGAAGGTGTGCCGGAGGATGTAAACGCCGAGCTTGCTCAGGTGGCAGCGATTGTCGGCGCGGCGGGCAGACTAGCCGTAACGGAAACCAGCCTGACCGGCAGCGCGATCTGGACTAATCACTTGAACCGCGGCACCGACGGCTTGCTCGTGCGGATTGGTGTGCCGTCGAATGTTTTGGCAACGATGGCACACCAGTTGCCGCGGCTAGCTGGTCAGCAAGACTTGCTCGACTTTGGCGCAGGCCTGATTTATACAGTGCTGCCCGGGGTTGAGCTTGAAGCCGCCCAAGCATGGCTGGCCAATGTGCGCCAGCTGGCCAAGGCGCAGGGCGGCTATGCCGTTGTTATCGCGGCACCGCCATCTATACAAAACTCGCTCGACCCCTGGGGTCAACAGCCAGAGGTATTACCGATTATGCGTGCGCTCAAAGCGCGATGGGACCCGGCTGGGATTTTGAATCCAGGGCGGTTTATTGTTGATTGAGGCTGGTAAACTGATGAGGTAATTTTGTCCGCGGATTTGCGCGGATCAACGCGAATTTTTCTTGCATTTAATCCGCGTTGATCCGCGCAAATCCGCGGACAAACGCTAAAAATTAATGGACGATCGACCAGTTTAACTCGCAAAATCAAAAGAACAATTTGACTATAACCTGAAGGTTTCCTTCAGGCTTGACCCAAATTTCATAAATGCCCGACTTCGTGTACAATCCTGACACCTACCACGTTTAGCTTCCCAGCTTACCTAGCGTAAATAGTTGAATAGTCCGACCAACCAATGTTCAGACCAAACAAAGGAAGAATCTTATGAATCGAAGAGATTTCTTACAGACCTTGACCACCAGAACCGTTGCCGCGACCGCACTTGGCCTGGCCGCCGGTTGCGCAGCCAATCAAGCCGGCGTTTCCACACCGGCACCAGAAGCGGCGGCGCAAGATAGCACCTTGCCCAAGTTTGATTGGAATATGGCCACTAGTTGGCCGGTTGCACTCGACACCATCTATGGCGGTGCGACTGTTTTTTGTGAACGTGTGAGTGTGCTGACCGGCGGCAACTTTACGATTACGCCCCACCCCGCCGGTGAAATAGCGCCCGGCCTGGAAGTGCTGAATGTCGTGCAAGAGGGTGCTGTCGAGTGCGGTCATACTGCATCTTATTACTATGTCGGCAAAAGCCCGATTACGGCGTTTGGTACGACGCTGCCTTTTGGCCTCAACGCCCAGCAGCAGAATGCCTGGCTATATGAGGCTGGCGGGCTGGCAGCGTTGCAGAAACTGTATGCGGCCAAGTTTGGCGTCATCCAGTTCCCGGCGGGCAATACCGGCGTGCAGATGGGCGGTTGGTTTCGCAAAGAGATTAACACTGTCGCCGATCTACAAGGTTTGAAGATGCGTATTCCTGGTCTGGGTGGCCAGGTGATGGCAAAATTGGGCGTAACCGTGCAGACGTTGCCCGGGGGTGAAATCTTCCAGGCGCTGCAAACCGGGGCCATCGACGCCGCCGAGTGGGTGGGTCCGTATGATGATGAAAAATTGGGGCTGCACAAAGCGGCGCAATTTTACTACTATCCCGGCTGGTGGGAACCAGGCCCCACGTTGGAAGTGCAGTTCAATTTAGAGAAATGGAACGAACTGCCGCCCCTCTACCAGGAAGTGGTCAAGACGGCTGCTTTCGAGGCGAACATGACCATGTTGGCTCGTTACGATGCGCGCAACAATACGGCGTTGCAGTCACTGGTCAGCCAAGGTGTGCAACTGCGCCCTTATAGCCCGGAGATTTTGGCTGCCGCCGAGGAAGCATCCTTTGCCTTATACGATGAGCTAGCGGCCGCTGACCCAGACTTTAAGGCGCTCTTTGACGAATGGAAGATCTTCCGCGACGGCATTAACGCCTGGCACAACATCAACGAACACGGCTATACCCGTTACATCGATTCGACGATTGGTTAGGTCCTTTTGCCAGTAGGACAGTAGGACAGTAGGACAGTAGAAACACTGCCTTACTGTCCTACTGTCCTACTGTCCTACTGCCTTACTGTCCCACCCAACTTTAAGCGCCCGGCATGGCGGCCATACCCACCAACCAAGTAACGGTTTGGGGAAAAGCGATCACAATAATCAGTATAACCACTTGAATCGCCATAAAAGGCCAGGCTGCATTATGGATATCGGACGTCTTGACTTCTTTGGGCGCCACACTTTGTAGATAGAAGAGCGAAAAACCAACCGGCGGCGAGATAAACGCAGTCTGCAAGTTGATCGCCATTACGACGCCAAACCAGACCATGTCGATGCCCAAGGCATGCGCGGCGGGCACAAAGAGCGGCATCGCAATAAAGCAGATCTCGACAAACTCCAAGAAGATGCCCAACAGGAAGATGACGATATTGCTGATAATGATAAAGGCCAGCCAGCCGCCGGGCATATTGACCAGCAGATCGGTGATAAAGCGCGTGCCACCCAACCCATTGAAGACCAGGCTAAAGAATGAGGACGAAAAGAGAATCATGATCACCAGCCCGGTTAGCGGGGCAGTGGCCTTGGCCGATTCGCGCAATAGTTGCCAATAGGCACCCAGCCGAAATTTGCCGCGCAGACCCAGGTTGAGGGCAGCCAGCACACACGCGCCTACTGCTCCCACCGCACCGGCCTCTGTGGCGCTAGCCACGCCGAAAAAGATGCTGCCCAATACCGAGAAAATAAGCAGCAAAGGTGGCACAACAGCCACAATCACGCGCCAGAGCAGCGCCCGCCCACGCAGGGTACGCATTTCTGCTGGCATTGGTGGTGCTAATTCGGGTTTGAGCCAGGCAATGCCAACAACATAAAGTGCATACGACCCAGAAAGCATTAGGCCAGGGATCAGCGCACCGAGGAAGAGATCGCCCACGCTGGCATCAATCTGGTCGCTCAGGACGACCAGAACCAGGCTGGGCGGGATCATTTGCGCCAACGTACCCGATGCGGTGATTACACCAGTGGCGAGCTTTTTATCGTAGCCATTGCGCAACATCACCGGCAACGAAAGCAAGCCCATCAAGATCACGGTGGCGGCGACCACACCGGTGGTGGCGGCCAGCAAGGTGCCCACAAAAACCACCGCCAGTGCCATGCCACCGGGCACAGGCGCTAACACAATGCCGATTGTTTCCAGCAATTCTTCGGCCAGGCCAGATTTTTCAAAAACCGCGCCCAGAAAAACAAAGAAGGGGATCGCCAGATAGGTAAAATTGACCATCGTCGCGCCAAACCAGATATTGGGCAAGAGCCGCAAACGGTTGAGATCAAAGGCGCCAACCGCCAACCCAATCAGCCCAAAAACGATGGCTGTACCGGCAAAGGAGAAGGCGACAGGATACCCGCTCATCAAGATAACAAAAAAGCCAACAAACATGGCAATCGCTAGCCATTCATAGCCCATGATAATTCTCCGTAAAAGATTAGTTCTGTGTGAAGAGATGGGTGCTGGGTCGTAATTAGTAAACAGTAAGCCAGTGAGTCAGTAGGACAGTGAGTCAGTGCAAACCGCCCTACTGACTCACTGCATAGCTATTTATGCCCAACTGGGCTAGTGGCATAGCGACACTGCTTACTTTCTTCCCGGCTACTGGACAAGCAAATTTTCACTCGTTTCGGCCTTGATTACCGCTTCGATCTCCCGGTGGCCGAGCAAGACCGCCAAATATTTAATCGTCTGCGAGATAGCTTGCATGAGCAGCAACGTAAACGCTACAATAATCATCGACTTGATTGGCGCGCGCGGGAGACCATTGGCGTCGGGTGACATTTCCCATGCGCCCCATGTGCCGTCTGGTAGGCGCCCCCACGAAGTAAGGACAGGGCTGATGGTGACATAGATGCCGATAATGCAGAACGGAATGAGAAAGGCGAGTGTGCCAACCAGGTCAATCAATGCTCTTGTCCGATCCGACCACCGCGCGTACAGAAAGTCGACCCGTACATTGATGCCATGTTTAAGAATGTAGGCGAAACCCAGCAGAAAGATCAGCGAAAAGAGATATTGTTGCAATTCAATGTAGACATTGGAAGAAAGTTGGAGCCCTGTCCAACGCCCCGTAAAACGAACGGCAACGTTATAGAAGCCGATTGCAATTGTGATGAGCACAATCCAATTGGCAAGTTGACCGAATAGTTCGCTGACGGTATCAATCGCAGCCGAAAGTTTTAATAGGGTGCGCAAGCGTGAATACCTCCTGTAACAAAGCGGGCTTAGAAATGCATCTTATATCTAGGGAGGATGCAAATATGGGGAACAGGTGGCTGGTCAATCTGCGACCAACAGTAAGATCAATCTCTTTATCAGCAAAATGGCAATACAACCATAACTGTATACAGCATAGGTATGAATAATGTCGGGCGATTTTTGTTTGCGGTGTTTCAAACGTAGACTACAGGCGCCACAGGGAATCAGTGGCTGACCGGCAAGCTTGCCCTATTGTAATCCAAACGTCAATTTAGTCAAAACAGATGGATCAGAGTATGATCTAGTCGTGCATAGTTACATGTGGTGGGTTACATGTGTAAGTACAAAGCTAGTTAAGTATCCATCTCAATAAGCAGCTGAATAGCGGCATAGAATCATTGAGTGGAACATTGGAAAGGAACAGAAACGATGCAATCAGCCCGATTGCCGCAGTCGATACATGCAGAGATCATAGCGCACGCGCGCGAAGGCAAGCCCGAAGAAATTTGCGGGGTCTTACGCGGCCGTGGGTTGGAAGCCTATGAGCTCTTTCGTGGCCAAAATATTGCCGAAGAACGGATTGAAAACTACGAAGTCGATGCGCGTACTTTGTTGCTGCAATTTAAATTTATGGACAATGACGATGAGATGATGGGCGTCTATCACTCGCATCCAGTCTCTGTTGCCTATCCGTCGGCCACTGATGCCTGGAATGCCAACTATCCGGATAGTATCTATCTGATCTGCTCATTGGAATATGACAACGCACCGGTGATTCGCGCCTTCCGCATGCTGCCGGCCTTTTTGGAACTGGATATCCCCACGCTACGACAGACGCTGGCGTTTTATGAAACACGACCGGGGCTCTTTGCCTATTACCAGGCTGTTGATCAACCTGTCCCGCCGACGCTGCAAGAAATAGCCCAACAAACGCCAAAACCATTTTATGTAGTTTACTACTCAACTGATAACCAGACATTCGATAGCCGCACAGTTAGCGTAGAGGAACACCCGATTGAGGTGACAATATAAAGATGCATCTGATACTAAATCCTGGTTGACAAAACCCCTGTGCGCAGAGTATACTTTGTGGCATTGGCAGTATGATTTTTATAGTGCACTTAGCATTGCACAATCGTTCTGATTCAGGATAACTATGTTTGTTCAGTTTTGCACCTCAGTTGTTTGTCTCACTTGCTTGTGTCGCTAGCGGGCGCCGCCAGCATGGTGCTGGTTGCCCCGCGTACGAACTCAGCCAGTGATGAGAAATGGTGCAAAAATTGAAAGCTCACTTTTGTGAAAATGACAAAGCTTGAGCATAGTAGACTGATTCACGCCCAACCCCAAGGCGGACCAATGCTTCAACTACGTCTACCTTTGCGCCGGATTCATCGCTTTGATGAACCCGGCGTTTTTATTTTACCCATTTGTTTACACGTTTAGATAATTTTGTAGATTCACTTGGATAGATTATTTACCTAAAGATTCAGAAGGAGATCGACTGAATGGCAACAGTGATGGTGCCCACACCGCTGCGTCGCTTAACTGGCGGCCAAGCCAAAGTAATCGTAGAAGGCAATGACATTGCCAGCTTAATCCACGCCGTCGACCAAAAATTTCCCGGCATCGCCGAGAAAGTGTTGGACGGCGACGGCAACGTCAAGCGCTTTATTAACGTTTTTGTCAATGAGAGCGAAATTCGCACCTTGCAGGGTTTAGAGACCCCTGTCAGCGAAACTGATCGGGTTTCGATAGTGCCGGCCATGGCCGGTGGGCAGGGGTAATCGCATGAGTCAATTAAACCGCGACCAATTGGTCCAACTGGCCAAAAGCCAGATCACCGAAATCTCGGCCCGGGAGTTGAAGCGACGCCTGGATGCTGGCGAAGACCTTACGGTCGTCGATGTGCGCGAGCGCGACGAATTTGTCCAGGGTCATCTGCCCGACGCAGTCTTTATCCCGCGCGGCTTTTTGGAACTGCAAATCGAGCAGCACCAGCCCGATCGCAGTCAACCGTTGGTGGTCTACTGTGCGGGTGGCGTGCGTTCGGCGTTAGCGGCACGCAATCTTAAAGAAATGGGGTACACCAATGTCATCTCGCTGATCGGTGGCTTCAATGACTGGAAGAATGTCGGCTTCGCCTTCAAAATCCCCACTGTACTCACCCAAGAGCAACGGATTCGTTACAGCCGCCACACCATGCTCAACGATGTGGGTGAGGCAGGCCAGATCAAGTTGCTGGAAAGTAAGATCCTGTTGATCGGCGCGGGCGGCCTGGGTAGCCCGGCCGCTATGTACTTAGCCGCCGCGGGTGTTGGCACGCTGGGCATTGTGGACTTCGATACGGTTGACGTGTCGAATCTCCAACGCCAATTGTTACATGGCAACAAAGATGTCGGCCGCCCCAAGGTGGACTCGGCGGCGGATCGCATCCACGATATCAACCCAGATGTGATCGTTAAGGGCTACCGCGAGCCGATTACGAGCGCCAATGCACTTGATATTATCCGTGACTACGACATTGTGATCAACGGCTCGGATAACTTCCCAACCCGCTATCTGGTCAACGATGCCTGCCAATTCCTGGGCAAGCCGTTGGTCGATGGCAGCATCTTTATGTTTGAAGGTCAGGCTACGGTCTACCAACCGGAAGACGCAGCGCGCGGCATCGAGGGTGGCCCGTGCTACCGCTGTCTATACCCAGATCCACCGCCTCCGGGTGAGGTGCCAAGCTGCGCCGAAGCTGGCGTCTTGGGCGTCTTGCCCGGCATCGTCGGCTCGATCCAAGCTGTAGAGGCGATCAAGCTGATTATCGGCGCCGGCGAAGCATTGGTCGGCCGCCTGTTGATGATCGACACGCTCGATATGAGCTTCCGCACGCTCAAGATCAAGCGTAACCCAGAATGCCCAGTCTGTGGCGATCACCCCACCGTCACCGAGTTGATCGATTACGAACAGTTCTGCGGTATGCCTTCACGCAATGATCATGCAGAAAGCAATGAACGGGCGTTGGTGGCTGCGTAAAAAGAATTTGGTAAATGGTAAGTGGTAAATGGTAAATCATCTTATGTGTTCAGCACTTACCATTTACTGCTTACTATTTACCGCTAGAATGGATAGCCTGATGACTTTACCAAATAGCCTGACGAACGAAATTACCCGCACATTACGGGCCGCGCCGGTGGCCGATGTTGCCCAGGGCGAAATCACGACCGTGCTCGATCAGATCGGCAACACACCGTTGCTGGATCTGAGTGAATTTGCCCAGCGTTTTGGCGTATCGCCCGAGGTAGGCGTCTATGCCAAGGCCGAGTGGTACAACCCCGGTGGATCGGTGAAAGCGCGCGCGGCGTTGCGCATTGTCGAAGAAGCCGAACGCGCTGGCCAGTTGACGCCTGATAAAATCTTGATTGATAGCAGCTCCGGCAACACCGGCATTGCCTTTGCCCTGATTGGTGCGCTCAAGGGCTATCAAGTCCACCTGGTGATGCCGGCCAATGTGAGCCCCGAACGCAAGGCATTGGTGCGTGCCTACGGCGCCACACTGATCGAGTCTGACCCACTCGAAGGCTCGGATGGTGCGATTTTGGTGGTGCGCGCATTGGTGGCCGCCAATCCAGAACGCTACTATTATGCCAATCAATACAACAACCCCGCCAATGTATGGGCCCACTACGACACCACGGGTCCAGAAATCTGGCGCCAGACTGATGGTGCGATCACGCACTTTGTCGCCGGCTTGGGTACGACCGGCACCTTTATTGGCGTGGGCCGCTTTCTAAAAGCGCAAAACCCTGCCATCCAATTGGTAGCGCTCCAACCCGAGGATGAGCTATCGGTGATTGAAGGCTTAAAACATCTGGCGACTGCCATTACACCTGGCATCTATGATGAAACGGTAATGGACGCAGAACTGCGCATCGACACTGAAGCAACTTGGACGATGACGCGCCGTCTGGCGCGTGAAGCCGGTCTCTTTGTCGGTGTTAGCGCTGGCGCCGCCGTAGCCGCAGCGATTGAAGTAGCCAAGCCATTAGCCAGCGGCATCGTCGTCACGATTTTGCCGGATGATGGCAGCAAGTATGTTAGTTTGGGCATCTTTGATTGAGGAGATTAGAGATTGGATACTGGGCAATCGCGCCTATGCCAATATCTACTACCCAATCTCCAATACCTGATATTCTAAGATCCATCATTCAACGCTTAAACGAGGCAACGCCCAATGAACCGGAACATTGACCACACCGCCTTAAAAGTCAACCAGGCTAGCATCATTAGCTTGCTGTTGCTGGCCTTTTTATTCGATCAACCCTGGCTGGTCGCCTTTGTCACCTTGGTAATGGTCGTTGGCACTTGGTGGCCAGGTGCCGGTCTGTTCAAATTATTTTACACGCGCGTGTTGAAGCCAGCCGGCCTGCTTCGGCCAGACTTGGTGGCAGACGAAGCGCAGCCCCATCTGTTTGCCCAAGGGGTCGGTGCGATCTTTTTGTTACTGAGCACGCTCGCGTTGTTGGGTGGCAGTAGCGTGCTCGGCTGGCTTTTGACTGGCATTGTGATTGTACTTGCGGCGGTCAATCTCTTTTTGGGCTTTTGTTTGGGTTGCTTTATCTACTATCAGTTGGCGCGGCGTGGCATTCGTGTCACCTTGCCCGGCTGGCAAGCTGGCTAGGATTGATAGAATGATCGTCGAAAGAGTTGTGATATTAGTCGTCGTGTTATTGCTCGGCGCGGCAGCGCTGGGGGGATGGCGTCTGCTGCTGGCCCACCGTTTGCGCCAGTTGACAACCACAGATCTACCGCCAGAAATTTCCAATCTGGTGCCAAGTGGCCCAGCCCTGCTTTATTTTACTACCGTCACTTGTGCGCAATGTCGCTGGCAACAGGCGCCGATTCTAAAACAGCTGGCCGCCAGCACAGATGTGCCTATTCATACCGTAGACGCCATCGAGCACGAAGGATTGGCGCGTTTCTTTGGCATTATGACGGTGCCAACTACCGTCTGGCTAGACCAGACACGCCGTCCGGCGTTGATGAATCACGGCTTGGCAAATTTGGCCCAGTTGCGCCAACAGGCGGCGGAAATCTGCGCCGCGTAGCAGGTTTGCAGAACTAATCAACCAAATAGATGGCAAAAGGGCAAAGTCTTGATAACTTTGCCCTTTTATTTTCCACAAGTATGCTGCTAAAGAAACTTACATAATTGATCGAGAATTGGAATCTCTCTAACAATTGTTGTATAGTTGCTCTCTAGACATAGACTGCGTCATCTGTTGCGTAGGTATTTGCTTACGGTTACTATGAAGAGGGGATTTTCACCTTGACCCTACGTCGAAAAATCTTACTGATTCTTGTCGGCGTCTTTGTCGCTCTGATCGTCCTGCTTTATATCGCAGCCGATCAGATCGCCTTTCGTACGCTGCAAAGATTAGAAGAGCAGAGTGGGATTCGGAACGTAACGCGAGTTGTTCAGACACTGGAAAACGAGAGCATAAACCTGCGCAATTCTGCCGACGATTATGGTAAATGGGATGAAACTTATCAATTCTTCGATGCTGCGTATCACCAAACCCTAGATCAAACTACACGAGAGTATCAGGAGACTAATCTTTCGCTAGAGAACATGCGCTTGCTCAAGTTGAATCTGATGCTTGGTGTGCATAGTTCTGGCCAGGTCCTTGTCCAACATGCGCTTGATCTGGTGAGTGGCAACGAAGTTACTATTCCAGCCGCTTTTTTCGATCAATCCTATCCTAGTCTTCTCCAACCCACTGCTGCAACCCAACCCAAAGCTGGCATTATTCCTTATGACAATGGTCTGATGCTGGTAGCGTCCCAGCCCGTCCTAAGCCACTCCACACCTGGACCTAATCGCGGCTCATTGATCTTTGGTCGCCATATAGATGACGAATTTTTGCAACATATTAGTAGCTTGACGTTGTTGGATGTGGCCGTTTATCCGATCAATAACATCGCACAATGGCCGCGCGAGGCCCAGGCCAATCAGAATGAGATTAATGCAACGGACACCATTGTCCTAAAGCCACTCTCCAAAGATGTAATGGCCGGTTATCTACGGCTTGCCAGTATTGATAGCACCCCTGTTGCCCTCTTACAGGTGACAATGCCACGCTCAATTCAACAGCAAGGCGCAATCAGTCTGAACTATCTGGTGGCTATCCTGGTTGCTCTCGTGATCATTTTCGGCATTGTCGTTTCCTACGTGATGGAGCGTATGGTCTTGTCGCCTGTCACCGAACTGCGCCAGTATGTCAGCCAAATTGGCGCCAGCGCTAATCTGTCGACGCGGCTGCCCGTACACGGCAAGGATGAACTGACGGCGGTGGCGCAAAATATTAACCAGATGTTAGATGCACTGGAGAGCGCGCAACAGGCGCAACGTCGCATCGAAGCCCGTTATCGGGCTATTTTTGAGCAAGCGTCCGAAGGTATCGTCTTTGCCGATGCCCACACCCATCAGTTGATTGCGGCCAATGCAGCCTTCCAACAGCTTACCGGCTACCACGCCGACGAGATCCCAAAACTGGCAGTCTACGACATTGTCATGACTGGTGAGACCGCCTATACAACCAGCCTGGACAACATTTCTACCCCGCAGCGTTTTGCCGTGACAGAACATACATATCGGCGCAAAGATGGCGCCTTGATCCATGTTGAAGCGAGCGCCGTGCTTTTGCCGGTGGACAACGGGCAAGCCATCTATTGTATGGTTGTACGCGACATCACCGAACGCAAGCAGGCAGAAAATCGTTTGCGCCAGACCCAAAAACTGGAAAGTCTTGGCTTGCTGGCGGGTGGCATTGCCCACGATTTTAATAATCTACTCACGGGTATGCTGGGGCAGACATCACTAGCGCTCGACAAGCTCTCACCTGAGCATCCCGCTTGGCCCAACATCGACAAAGCTGTGGTCTCGGCTCGACGTGCAGCAGATTTGACCCGCCAATTGCTTGCCTACGCCGGTCGCGGTCAATTTCAAGTGGAGCCGATGGATTTAAACCAATTGATCCGCGAGAATACCAGTCTGTTAGAAACCGTCTTAACCAGCCAGGCGCGTCTCCACCTGGTATTGGCGCCAGACTTGTGCCTCATTGAAGCCGACCGTGGCCAGATTCAACAAATTGTGATGAATTTGGTGATTAATGCCACGGAAGCAATTACGCGCGAAAGCGGGGATGTAACCGTCACCACGTTTGAAGAGGCGCTAACTTTGGACGATAGCAAGCAGTATGTGGGTGGCGACACATTACCGCCGGGACACTACGTTTGTCTGAAGGTAAGTGACACGGGCGCCGGTATCGACAGCGAGACACTGGCGCGCATTTTCGATCCTTTCTTCACGACCAAACTGCATGGCACCGGTTTAGGGCTTTCGGCCACCGTTGGCATTGTGCGCACGCACAAAGGCGGGATCCAAGTTGCCAGTCAAGTAGGACAGGGTACGACCTTCAAAATTCTCTTTCCTGTGCTGGCCCCAGCAGTCGTTATGCCGACCGCGCAGGTTGCACTGCCGAGCACGCCTGAACGTAGCCGCGCTGTCCATGGCACCGTCTTAGTGATCGACGATGAAAAGTCGGTACGCGAAGTTGTCCGCGATATCCTAGAGATGAGTGGCCTGGAAGTGCTCGTGGCCCAGGACGGTCGCGTCGGCGTCGAACTTTTTACAGCGCAGCGGGCGAAGATTGATGTCGTCTTGCTCGACATGCAGATGCCAGTGATGAATGGGGCAGAAACCTTTCAAGCGCTGCGCGCCATCGATCCCCATGTAAAAGTGATCCTCTCGTCTGGTTACAATGAAATCGAAGCAACGGGGCGCTTTGTTGACCAGGGCCTGGCCGCGTTTCTACAAAAACCTTATGATCTCGACACATTGGTGACCAAGGTGCGCAGTGTGTTGGCCTCGCTGTAGCCACCGGTAGAGACGCAATATATTGCGTCTCTAGACGCAATATATTGCGTCTCTACTATTTGACTCTGCGGCGAAAACCCCCTAATATTCTAGTGTAAAAATACCTACATTGTAATTGTTCACCCGCGCTCAGAAGCAACCACTTTCAAACAAGCGCGGGAACCGATGAGGAATAGAAGCAGTTATCTGATCTGCCCAGTGAAGACTTCTGCTTCCGTTTGGGAACAATAGGGTAGCTACGTAGTTACCGCAAAATGAAGCTTTTAAATAGCAAAGGATCAGGAATTAAGCATGCGACTCATTCCACACAAATTATTTTTGACTCGTGGTGTTGGCACCCACAAAGAAAAGCTGACCAGTTTCGAACTGGCGTTGCGCGATGCTGGTATTGCGCACTTTAACTTGGTGCGCGTCTCTTCGATCTTTCCACCTCGTTGCCAAATTGTCGAGCGCGAAGATGGCCTCAGCTTGTTACAGCCGGGCGAAATTGTCTTCGTCGTACTAGCCGAAATGTCGACCAACGAACCAGGCCGCCGCATTGCCACCTCAATTGGCGTGGCACGTCCAGCCGACCCCAATAAGTACGGCTATCTCTCCGAGCATCACACCTTTGGCCAAACAGAACAAGAAGCCGGCGACTACGCCGAAGATCTGGCCGCCACCATGTTGGCCACCACCTTGGGGATTCCTTTTGACCCGGAAAAGGATTATAATGCGCGCAAAGAACAATATGGCATGGGTGGCGAAATCGTTGATACGACTAGCATCACCGTCGCAGTCACCGCCGCGCCCGGCGGCGTCTGGACAACCGCAGTATCAGCGGCCATTCTGATCTAAAGCCGGACAGACCACAGACACAGCCGAGTGTTTGTGGTCCGTCGTCCCACCTGGAAACCACTATGACTCCCAATAATTTTCTGGGCCTGCCCGATCCGTATGCCGACTTTGATCAGGCTGCGGTGCTGGTCTTGCCGATCCCGTTCGAGGCCACCGTCAGTTATGGCGGCGGCACGGTGGATGGACCAGCCGCCATTATCGAAGCATCCCAGCAGGTAGAACTTTACGACCGCGAATTTGATCGAGAGCCAGCCTATGGTTATGGCATCCACACTTTGCCCGCGCTAGATCTGCCTACCGATCCAGCCGCCGCAATTGATGCGATTGCAGCGGCCGTCAGCCAGGCCGCCCGCACCGGCAAACTGGTTGTGGGGCTCGGCGGAGAACATACCATCAGTGTCGGGTTTGGACGCGGTTTGATTGCTGCACTGGGCGGGCCAATTTCGGTCGTCCAACTGGATGCGCACAGTGATCTGCGCGCTGAGTATGAAGAGACACCCTACAGCCACGCCTGCATCGCCCGCCGTCTGCTGGAAGAACCAGCGATTGAGCAAGTGCTCCAGTTGGGCATTCGCTCAGTTTGCCGCGAGGAAGTCGAATTTGCGCGGGCAAATCCTGATCGCGTACGCGTTTGGTATGCCGAAGCCGTGCATGAGAATGGGTGGCGCGATGAACTGGTTGCGCGCCTGCAAGGGAAACGTGTCTACCTGACGATTGATGTCGATGGGTTAGACCCGGCGATTGTACCCGCGACAGGCACGCCCGAACCAGACGGCCTGACCTGGCGCGAAACATTGGATATTCTACGGACTGTAGCGCAAACGGCGCAGATTGTGGGCATCGATTGTGTCGAGCTTGCCCCGGCGCCCGACCAACACGCGGCCGATTTTGCCGTGGCGAAGCTGCTCTACAAGACCATTTGTTATGTAATGGAGTTCAAAATATGAAACATGCCAATGGCGTTAAAGCCTTTATTAAATATCACTACCGTCACTTCAATGCCGCCGCGCTGGTCGATGCAGCCGAGGGCTACTGTACATTTGTTGACAATGGGGGGCAGATGCTGCTCGCCATGGCCGGCGCCATGAGCACGGCCGAATTGGGCTTATCGCTGGCCGAAATGATCCGCCAAGATAAGATTCATGCTGTCAGTTGCACGGGCGCCAACTTGGAAGAAGATGTCTACAACTTGGTGGCGCATGATCACTATGTCCGCGTGCCCAATTGGCGCGATCTGACGCCCGAAGATGAGCACGAACTGCTCTCGCGTCACCTGAACCGCGTGACCGACACCTGTATCCCAGAAGAAGAAGCGATCCGCCGCATCGAAGACGCCATTCTGGATGAGTGGACACAGGCTGATCAAAAAGGCGAACGTTATTTCCCGCACGAATTTCTCTACCGCATTCTGCTCAGTGGTCGGCTGGAAAAAGATTATCAAATTGATCCCCAAGATAGTTGGCTGCTGGCCGCCGCACAAAAGAATTTACCGATCTTTGTGCCTGGTTGGGAAGATTCGACCAGTGGCAACATTTATGCCTCTCATTGTATGAAGGGCAATGTAAAAAATGTCCACACCGTGCGCAGCGGCATCGAGTATATGATCAAGCTATCGGAGTGGTACACGGCGCAGTCCCAGCAGACACCGATCGGCTTTTTCCAGATTGGCGGCGGCATCGCTGGCGATTTCCCGATCTGCGTGGTGCCTATGCTGCGCCAAGATATGGAACGTGACGATATTCCACTGTGGGCCTATTTCTGTCAGATTAGTGATTCTACCACGAGCTACGGTTCCTACTCTGGCGCCGTGCCGAATGAAAAGATTACCTGGGAAAAGCTAGATATCACCACGCCCAAATACCTGATCGAGTCGGACGCGACCATTGTTGCGCCGTTGATCTTTGCGTATGTATTGGGCGATTAGACAAGGAGAAACCATCGACCATGACAGCGAATTTAGATTACAAAGTGCGTGCGGTGCAGTGCGACTATCGGGCCAGCGAAGAAGAAGTCTATGAAGCACTCAAGCGGGCAACCGACCCTTTAACCGAAACCTGGACGCGCTTGCGCCGTGCCAAACGCATTGGTATCAAGTTTAACCAGGATAAAGAACCCAAAAATCGCGTCTATTATGAAGGCCAGTTGCAGCAACTGGTCAGTGAAAAGGTGGCGCGGGCTTTTTTGCGGCTGCTGCGCGAACGCACCAATGCCCATCTGGTGGCGCCAGATGTCAGCTTTTATAGCATGTATCATGCCGGCGTCAACGTGGAACAGACAAACACTTTTGCCCAGCTTTTCCGCGATTTCGGCGTCGAATACGTCGACGGCACCAAACCGCCTTACAAAGTAGTCAATGTGCCGGGTGGTGGCCAAATGTTCCGCCAATATGTGTTACCAGCCGGGGCGGTCGAAGTCGACGAGTTTATTTCCGTGCAGAAGATGAAAAACCACGCCTTTATGGGCGTCACCCTGACCATGAAGAACCTCTTTGGTCTAATGCCGGGTGAACCAGAAGGCCACACGCGCACCTATTTCCACCATCTGGTGCGCATGCCCTATATGCTGGCAGATTTGGGGCGCATCTTTAACCCGGCGCTCAATATCATCGATGGTTTGGTTGGGCAGGCCGGGCGTGAATGGGGCAATGGATTGGATGAAGGCCCCGCGCAGATTGCCAATACGCTGGTCGCGGGCGATCACACCGTGGCGACCGATGCCTGCACGGCTTATCTGATGGGCCACGATCCGCAAAGTGACTGGCTGACACCGCCTTTCCACCGCGATCGCAACTCCTTGTTGGTGGCCGCCGAAGGCGGTTTTGGCACCGTCAACCTGGATGAGATCGATTTCCAATCTGAAGTGCAAGCGCCAGTCGGTCAGTTTTATGCGGCACTCACCGATTCGCAGGAGACCAACATCAGTTGGCGACGCACCACGGCAGAACAAGCGCTGCACTATCAGGATAATCAGCGCAAATTTGTCGACAAGTACGCGGGCGAGTACATTCTGCTGCAAGAAGGGGAAGTGCGCTGGCACGACCCGGTCAGTGATCTGAAGGAGAGCCGGCGCAAATTATCCGGCGACAGACCCGATCAGGCGATGTGGCTCAAGTATGTCGATCCAGAGGAGCAAGAGGGCGAGCAGTACAGCGTGTACGAACAAGCGCTGCGGCAAGTCAAGCAGAGCGCGCAATAGAAAATAATGAGTGAAGATATCCAGCGCCAAGCTTTCATGGACTGGATATCTTCGTTGCGCATGTTTTGCAAGTTTAAATACGGCTCGCAATCGTGATAAAATTGAGTCATAAAAAGAAAGCTAGACATCAATAGTGAACTGGCACCGCTTCACGCCTGCTGATTTTGAATATGATTTTGAAGGTGATGAACTTGCTGCACACCATATCACATTTGATGAAGCAGTAGAATGTTTCTTCTTTGATTATGAAGTGCGTCGAAATAAGTCATATCGCGATCGCTATCAGTTAATTGGAAGAACTGTTGGAGGGCGTAAGCTTAAAATTATTTTTCAACTTAAGCCTGCCGGGATTGTTCGTATTATTACGGGATGGGACATATGAATATGGCAACAAAGCGTACAGCGCAACTTTCACAAACAGAAATTGATCAACTTGTAATCGCGGAAGTGGAAGATGATACGGCTTGGGAAGATCCTATTCATGTACAAAGGACTGAATCGACGTCCATCTCCATTCCCGCTGACCTAGCGGCACGTGCCGCTTTTCTAGCTCAATTACACCGAAAAAGTAGTCTTAATGAATGGATAACAGACATTATCCAAGAACGAATTGAGTTAGAGGAAGCTGCTTTTGCCGGTGCAAAGCGTGATTTGTTCGCTACGGCTCATTGATACCCACATGGCAGGGATACCTGTGTTTGCCACGCCAGAGGCTTCGTCGTGAGCCGAGTACCCTCTGGGTGCGAACAGCGGTGACCTACGCCTAATCAAAAATAGTGGTGCATAGTTGAGCGAACTCCAATATTTTTAGGCTGCAATCGGGACAAGTTTAAAGACGCGAGCAAGGCGAGATGCAAGCTCGAGATCCCGCTGCCGCAATGCAATTCGTACATCATCTAATTTTAATGCATCAGCCAATGATAAATAGGGTGACCAGGCTTCCTCTGTATAGATCAATTCGACATCAACTTCGGCCGCATACTGCCCTTCTTGCACAAGTTTCGCAATCCGCTTCTTTGTCATCATTTTCTCCGCATAAAGTCACTTGACCACTGCTCAGGATCAGGTCTGTATGCAGTAATAAGCACAGCAGGTGATGCAGCATTCTTGGGGATACCCCATACGGCATGAATAAAGTCATCTTATAGAGAATGGGCCGCTTTCCATAAAGCGGCCCATTCTTTGTTTTATTGTAACAATTCAGCCCGGGACCGCCGCCATCCCTGGCGGCCTCCGGCGCTGGCCGCCAGGGATGGCGGCGGTCCCGGCGGTAAAACTCATGCCTGAATCGTTACGTTTTATTTATTCTACATCTTCAAGGTTCAAAGCACGTGCCGCGTATCGACGATCAGTGCGGCTTTGTCGGCCACCTGCGTCCAATCGTAGGCCGAATGGTCGGTGGCGATCACCACGCAGTCTACCAGTTTCAGTGCTGTGTCCAGATCGGCGATGCCTACCATCTCCATGCCTTCGTGGCGGAAGGCCGGCACATGCGGGTCGTGATAGATGACCTGGGCGCCTTTTTCTTCGAGCAGATGGATGATATCCAGCGCCGGCGATTCACGCATGTCGCTGACATTCTTTTTGTAGGCCACACCCAACACCAAAATACGACTGCCCTTCACTGCCTTGCCAACGTCGTTGAGGGCATCTTGCACTTTCTGCACCCAGTAGCGCGGCATTTCGGTGTTGATCTCGCTGGCCAGTTCGATGAAACGTGCGTTGTATTTTAGCGTGCGCAACTTCCACGATAAATAGTGTGGGTCGATTGGAATACAGTGGCCGCCCAAACCTGGCCCTGGCGTAAATTTCATAAAGCCGAACGGCTTGGTCGCGGCGGCTTCGATTACTTCCCACGCGTCCAAACCCAACTTGTCGCACATCAACAAAAGTTCATTCGCCAGCCCAATATTGACCGAGCGGAAGGTATTTTCCAACAGTTTAACCATTTCGGCCACATCGGGTGAAGAGACCGGCACCAATTTTTCGATTGCCGGGCTGTAGAAGGCACTGGCAACGGCCAGACAGGCAGGCGTAACACCACCGATCACCTTGGGCGTGTTACGTGTGGTGTAATCCGTGCGCCCAGGGTCGACACGTTCCGGCGAAAAAGCTAGGAAGAAATCCTGGCCTACTTGCAGCGCCTGGCCGTTGGCTTCCATGCGCGGCAACATGACTTCGGTGGTTGTGCCGGGGTAGGTCGTGGATTCTAACACAACGACCATGCCAGGATGCAAATAGCGCGCAATCGCTTCGGTTGCCGTGACGATGAACGAGATATCGGGGTCGCCGGTTTTGTTAAGCGGGGTCGGGACACAGATCGAAACGGCGTCGCACTCGGCTAGCACGGCGTAATCCGTCGTGGCGGCAAGGCGACCAAGTGCCGCATTGTGGCCGTGCCGTGGCGTACTACTGAGCGCAGTGGACGCAGTCTGTTCTGTGCCTTCGCTGGTCAAAGCGCCAACTTGTTCGGTCTCCGGCAGTGACACCAGGGCTGCCACTTCGGCGGATGGAATATCTTCGATGTAGGATTCACCGCGGTTGATGGCATCCACCTTGCGCGCATCCAGATCGATCCCTGTGACCTGATAGCCGGCCTGGGCAAAACTAACGGCAAGGGGCAAGCCGACATAGCCCAAGCCAATCACGGCTACATGGGCGTTACGATTTTGAAATTTAGTAATTAATGTCTCTTTCACAGTGAACCTCGGTTAAAAGTAGGAGGCGGAAGTAGGTTTATTCAATATCCTTACTTCCGCCTCAATCAACGGTAGAGTATAAATAGTCTAGCGACCCGACACTTTGGCGCGGGCGGGTTGAAACCCGCGGCTGAAACCAGGAAGTCGCGCCCAGGGGGCTACCCGGCGACTCGTTTTTAGTGCCCTCACCCAGAGGGTGCGCTTCTACGGAAGC